>Ga0209634_1003310_pt1 | contig 10921 bp, 6 predicted proteins | sample LinPmetageLP40_FD_184043 | JGI IMG/M metagenome (GOLD analysis project Ga0209634, IMG submission 184043) | Marine viral communities from the Pacific Ocean - LP-40 (SPAdes) (version 2) | ecosystem: Environmental > Aquatic > Marine > Oceanic | place: Pacific Ocean | collected 2010-08-26 | reverse complement strand
TAAGTAAGAATAGATGCTTTTATTATTCCTAAATGAAGATTATGTTTAATATAATTACTCCATATATTATCTTTATTTGAATAAAAACCGTAGATATTTATTCCTCTTCTATGAGCTCCTTTTTTAATAAATAATTCTTTTAATTTATTATTGTTTAATTTTGTTTTTGGTTTTAATAATTCAGTATAATATACAGGTTGCGATGTATTGGAAGTATCGTCTTCAAAGTTCTCAGGAGGTTTAATTAAATATGTAATAAATTTGAATCCACCATCTTCATCTTTATCAAGTAAAAAATTAATTTTATTTTTCCTTGTATCTGTTGCTAATAATTCATCTAAATATTGACTAACAGCATTATTTATACTTTTATTTCCTTTTGCGGTTCTGTCGAGTGCTTTGGAATCATATCTATATTTAGTTTTAAATATATTCACTGGTACACTGCCATTTCCTAGTCCAAATTCAATAATTTTTATAGTTGTTCCTGTTGAGTTACAATCATTATCATCTTTTGATGGTGATGTTTTTATTGGTACTCCTGATATACTCCATCTTAAATAAAATATAAAATAACCAAATAATATATAATATTTAATATATGTTTTATAAAAAGCTCCCCATATACAATATAATTGTAAAAATTCATTATGTTTATCTACATATTTAAATTCCAAAAATTTACAATTTGAAATATATTGTTTCATTTTTATTTCATATTTATATGTATCCATTAATTTTTCATCATTAGATATATTAATATCGTGTTCTATTTTAAAATAATTCTTATACTCTTCAACATTTGAAATATTATCATTAAGTATAAATTTAACAATATAATCCGTATCTATATTAGGTTTCTCAAAACTATTAACTATATTTATTTGTGTATCATAATTATTATAAAAATTAAATATTTTATTAGATATACACATATTTTTATTAGGTTTAATATTATAATTATAGTTTAATTTAATTTGTTTATTTATATTTAATTTGTTTATTATTTCTCGTGATAAAAATAACTTTTTTATTTTTTTTCTCTTATCAAGATTCTCAAAGTTTTTATAAAATATATCTTTTAAATTTTTAATTAATCTCTCTAATAATATGGTTTCTCTTGTAAATTCTCTTATGTTTCCTTTAATTGTAGATATATCAAAATCTTCTAAATCATATGGCCTCAGCCCACTTTTCGTCGGGAATTCATATTTTTCTCCGTCTATTTTTAAGTTTCCTTTACGAAATTCTTTTCTCTGTTTTTTCTCATTAAATTTTATATCATATTGCATTTGTTCTTTTGTTAAAAAATCTATATATTGGTCTTCTAAAGCCGTTTTTTCTTGAATTTTTAATTCAGGTTTATTCCTAAGTATTTTTTTAATTATTTCAGGAATTGTTGTACCATTATAATTTATTTTTTGAAATAAATTTTTATCAAAATATTCAATAGATTTAAATCCACTAGATATAGCTTTATAATATTTATTAATATCTTTTTTTCGTTCATCGTATTGGTCTATTTGAACACTCCCCGTTAAATTGCTAGGGATGTTTGGTGCCAAATAAACAATATTAAAATATTCATTAATATCTTCAGTTAAATTTTTGCGGGAAAATACATTAAAAATTGTTTTTATCATATCTCTTTTTTTTTTTTGAAGCGTGTTATATGCGTAATGAGTTGCAGCCATGCTGTTTTCTATATCAAACTCAATATCATTTAATTTATCATTAATAAATCCATCTATATCTTCATATGATAAAGCTTTATTATCCCAATTAATTCCTCTTATTATAGTTCCTGATGTAGCTGGCACAACTGTCTTTATTTTGTTCCAAATACTTTTAATTTTACTTTCATCAGTTATTTCTGGAACTAAAAAATCCATTAATTTGCCATATTCCGTATCTGATAAATATAAATATATTTCATTTTGTGTATTAGGAATTGAATTATATGTATTATAAAATGATAATTTATAATTATATTGAAAAAGTTTATTATTTTTAATTTGATCTAGATGATTTATTTTATTAAATACAAAAATAGTATCTTTACTAATTTTTTCTATTTTTTTGATACTAAATTTTTCTATTTTTGTGTTATTATTAGCCCCTCCTTTTTTTGATTTACTTCCACCACCAGCAACTGTACCAGCACCATCATCAGCACTATCACCAGCACTACCAGCACTACCAGCACTACCAGCACTACCAGCAGCTGTACTATCACCAGCAGCTTCACCAGCACCAGCACCAGCACCAGCACCAGTACCAGTACCAGAACCAGTACCAGTACCAGAAACAGCACCAGCACCACTAGCACTTACCTCCATATACCCAGCAACTGTACCAGCATCTGTACCAGCACTATCACTATCACCAGCACTACCATCACCAGCAACTGTACCAGTACCAGAACCAGTACCAGTACCAGAAACAGCACCAGCACCAGCACCACTAGCACTTACATCCATATACCCATCTTCTTCTTGTATTTTATCAATAACACTTTTATCACTTATTTTTGTATTTGTAGATAAATTTATTACAATATAATCGGTCTCATCTACTAATACAAGTAGTTCTGATAAAGATTCATCATCATTCTTATAATGAAAGTATTTCAAACCATTAGTTTTATCATATAGTGTTTTTTTGGACTCATTATCTATATAATATATCTCATTATCTATAAATTTATCATTATCATTACTATTTTCATTATACAACTCAATCAGATCGGCGAGCGCACTGATTGATTCAGTATACGTCTTAATTTCATTAGTATCATTTAATTCATTAGTACCATTTAATTCATTAGTATCATTTAATTCATTAGTATCATTTGATTCATTCAGACGTCGCTGTTTTTTTAATACTGAATCACTCTTTAATTTATATTTTAGTTTACTATTATTAAAGTAATTATAAAAAACTGTATTATTTATATCGTTTAATTTTTCTTTTATTTTAAGTGTTGACCCTTTTTTAACATTAATATTAATTTTTGTATTAAAACTTGAAAAAGGAAATATAAAGGTATGTTTGATTAAATCCACGGTAGCTTGTTCATTTTCTCTTAATTTAAATAATTGATTATTATATTCTTTATAACTTAAAAATTCATAATATTTTTTTATTTGATTTATATAATTAATTATAAAAGATATTTTTAAAAAATTTATTATTTGTGTTACTATATTTTCATCTGTTTTAGATTCGGATTCGGATTGTTTTTGTAAAATATCAAATTCATGTTTATATTTATATTTTAAACTATTATTATTTTTTAAATTATTAAAATATACATTTTTACTATCAAAATAACTATTTAAATCTGTTGGAATAATACCATTTTTAACTATATCATTTACATTATTAATATTAAAATTATTTAAAATATTTTGATCATTAAATGTATAAATAGAGTTAATAATATTTATTTGAAAATTATTTACATCTGTTATTAAATTATTTATATGTTTAACTGTATCTGCATCTGCATCTTTGCTGGCAAATGTAAGAAACCTATTTTTTAAATAATATGATTGTATATTAAATTTTTTAAAATATGTACCCATAAATTTTTGTTTAAAATAAATTTTTTTTACACCTAGATCTGTGCCCGGAAGATATTGTTTGATATGGAAGTAGTCTGCGTGATAACCAAAATCAAAATCTTCAGGATATATTTCTTTTATATTCTTATTTATACCATTTAATTCAATATATGGTCCATAAACAATCTCGTCTCCGTCTTTAACGAAATCAATATGACATACGCTATCTTTTTTAAATAATGGTTTAAGAAATTTATTATAAATTTGTTCCAGAGTACCTGAAGGGAAAATAGTAGCTTTGAAGCCGGACCGTGTGAGTGGGAGTGGGACGTTTAGATCATATGTAGGTTTATTTTTCAGATTATAACTTACACAGTCAATAGTAAAATCGACCTTTTTTATATTTATATATTTATTATCAATTAATATAATCATATTATCACCTTTAATATATACAATATAAGCAAATAATATTGTATCTTTTTTACAAAAAAGGTCGAACGGGTTGGTCGCGTGTATTAGTGATAATACTTTATCTGGTGTTTTTTTAAAATCTAATTTTAAATCTTTATTAGCTTTTATTTTATATTTAATACCAATATTAATATATAAATCTTTAGTATCTGTATGACTATTTTTATATAAAATGTTTTCTCGTAATATTTCTTGATTTCTTTCAAAATATACTTTATATAATTCATCTATAATTTTATGATACTCATCTGATAATTCTAAATATATACATACATAGCCAGCAAGATTAGCAAGATTAGCAATTTCGCCACCCTTAATATCTATTTTTTTATTTTTTAAATCATCTAGACTTATCGTTGTATCCGTTATTTCCGTTGTTTCCGTTGTTTCCGTTGTTTCCGTTGTTTCCGTTGTTTTAATAATTCCAGCTATTTTTACTTTATAGTCAACTCCTGTTAATTTTTTTATAATTTCGTTATCATCATCTGAGTATGTTAAATGTATTTCATTTTTTTTTTTATATCCATCTATTTTTATAAATTGTCTTTTAAATTTAGTTATTATTTTAAGTAATGAAAACCCGTTAACAATTCCAGTTTCTGATATACAAATACATTTTTTATCTTCAGGAGAATATTGTGATTGTCCATAACATGCGAAACAATTTGTTCCTCTTATGTTACCTTCGTTCTGTATCCAATCATTTAAATTATTAAATTTTGTTATTAAAACATTATAATCATCATTATAAACACGTTCATTATTATGCTGACGTGCTTTGTATTCTTGTTTCATCCTTAATTCATACGCTAACTCATAAATTCTAATTAAATTATCAACACCATCATATTTTAAATATATTTCTAAGTTTTCATTAAATTTTTCTTTATGTTTTTGATATTCAAAACAATTAGTTAAACTTACTTTTTTCCCTTCTTTTTTTTTTCCATATATAGTTTCCTTTTTTATTACATTATTAAAATTATCGACGTTTTTTCCGCTTGGAAACTTAGATGTATAAGGTTCTACTTCTCCTTCATCTTTGGTTTCATCTTTGGTTTCATCTTTGGGTTTATCTATAATTGTATCCATATTATCATCTAAATTTTTTATAATATCATTTTTGGGATTTCTTACATTTTTAAAATAAGTTAAATATATTTGATGTATATTTATATATATTTGTTTCATATTTTCATAATAATTATAGATCACAGCTTTATTTAAATATGTATCTTTAATTATATTTCCTGTAATATCATGACCTTTCTTATGTAAATATAAATGACTTAACTGTATAGTTGTATAAATTTCTATAAATTTTCTTATAGACCAGTCCCCCACCTCGGGGGTACCCTCGGCGCCCCAGTCAACTAATTCCTTATCAACTGTTATTACCCTTTTTGTTCTCCTATTTTTCCTATTTGTATATTTTATTTTAAGTATTACTTCTTTATCTTTTAGAGATACAATTTCAACATGCACTGGCATTTTAAAATTCGGCGAAGAGTTACCTCGATTTATTGGCAGTGTTGAAAACCAATTCTTGCCTATCGTTGTTAATGTATCAAGTTTAGTTGCCCCCCCTGTTAATGGTTTTGTTATTCCATTTAATGTTTTATCTGGGTCTAAAATTTTTTGTAAATTTTTAAATTGGATATTACTCTCCTTTGTCAAAACATTAATAGTTTTAATAATATTATGCTGCATTTTTATCATTTTACCAATTTTAGTAATATTATCGTCATTAATATTCATTTGTATTTTTGGAATATCATTATATTGAAAATAGTTTGTTAATTTTATATCATGATCGTTTCCTCCTAGTTTTATTCTAATTGTTACGTGTGGATTATTTCTATAATATTTTTGAATAGATTTCATTACTGTTTCATTATTATCATCAAAATTAATTTCGATGGATGTATCTCCATTTATGAACACTATTGAATAGTCAGGTTCTACTGATTGTTTTGGTTGTTTTGTTGCTTGTCCATATAAAGTTATGTTTATATTATTTTTTTTATCTAAATTAAATTCTTTTCTTGTACTATTTATATATTTTACTAAATCGTTATTTCCTAACTCATTAAACTTATTATGAAATTCAGAATCTTCAATAAACATTTCTATAACTAATATGGTTTCATTTGATGAGTTTTTTTTTCTAATTAAATATAATCCATTAGGAATTCCAAAAGGTCCTAATATTTTGGAATCATCTGAATCTTTAAATTCAGTTATTGTTTCTTTAATTATTTTATATCTAAGAATTATTTCTGGACCATCATCATGCGACAACTGTGTCTTATATCCTGAATCTGATGAAGAAGAAAATTTATTAAGCCAAAACATCTTGATAGAACTTCCAAAACATGTATTATTTGTTAATTTAGAATGTGTAAATGCGGTTTCTGAGGTTTGTTCATCTCCATATGAACTACTAATATATTTTCCTTTAGTTATTCCTTCTTTTTGTTGGATATCACTGTTCATTTCTACACTAAATTCTAATATTTGTTTAAATAAATATAAAATAATAAGAATAGTTTTAATAACTACTAATATTTGTTTTACAATATATCCCAATTCAAAATGTTTTTTAACATATGCGGTTTCTAAATAATAACACCATTTAAAACCTTCATTTTGTCCAACACTTACAACATTAATAATACGTTTAGAACTTGGTAATGGTTGATAGGCACCTCCATATTGATTCCATAATGTATTAATATATCTATCATCGTTATCATTATGTTTTATTTCATTATGTTTTTCATAATTTATCCCTTTGCATATGGGGGTCTCTGTAAAAAACTTCGTAATTTTTTCTATATTTTGTTTGTTATTATCCTTATCATTATAAATAATATCGGCAATCTCCTTATGTCCCGAAAAATTGTCTTCACTCGATGTAAAATTGTCTTTTAAATGTTTTAAATGTGGTGGAATACCAGATATATCATTCTCATAAGGTTTCTCATAGAACAAATTATTAAAGTTATTTATTACAGTTAAATTTTTTATATGTAACTCTTTAAGATTAGTAATGTTGCCATAACCTATTTCTGTTGAAATAAAACCAAAATTAACATCTTTTTCCACCCCACCCTTCCCCTCATCAAATATAGACATTTTCGCTCTCTCCGAATCAATAATTTCTATTTTTACTGCTTCTATATTACCAGATTTTTTTGTTACTTTTCGTCTCCAAGTATTGTTACCGTCTGGTTTTAATTTAGGTATAAAACTGTTTGAATTAATAGAATCAAAACTTATTGCTTTATTAGCAGTAGAAGTAGTAGCAGTAGAAGTAGTAGCAGTAGCAGGAGTAGCAGAAGGAGAAGGAGAAGATCCACCTTTAATTTTTGTTTTTATTCTATTTTTTTTATGAACTAAAGGTTTTTTTTTAGTTAACATATAATATAGTATAATATTTTAAATTTTAAATTTAAATTTACGTTGGTTCTAAAATTTTAACTAATCCAGCTTCATATAATTTATATAAATTATTTTTTTCTATCATTTTTTCTCTAAAAATACTTATATCTTTAATAAAAAAAATATTTTTATTTAAATTAACTGACCAAGTTAAATTATTATATGGACTATTTAAAACAAAATAATCAGGTGATTTATTATATTTTAATATTCCACCACATCTATATTTACCGGTTTCTTTATTTATATATTTAATCCATAATCCAGTATCTATATCGTCATAATTGTCTGGATGAATTTCTATGTATCCTTCTAATTTTTTTTTAAATAATTCTGCATCATCACTAATTATATCTTGTTTTGTTATTTCTGGTTTAATATAATTATTTTTTTCTTTATCAGATAGTCTCATTATTATAATAATTTAAAAATTTTTTAAATTATTTAATTAATAATGTTTGTAGATATTCTCTATTTTTTTTTTGAACAACATTTGGATATATATGATTTAATTTAATTAATCTGGTTTTTAAAGTTATTATTTCACTATCATTTAAATTATTTTTTATACCATAATTATCTATTAATTCTGTATTTTGTATTTTAATCATTTTTGCGATTAATGATAATGACGATGGATTAATATATTTATTTGACATTTTTTTATTACTTAAAAGTATATGGAACCTATATTTCAAGAAGAAATGAGTGAACAAGAATTTCAATTTTGTAAAGAACAATTAAAATCTAATGTAAAAACATATTTAGAAATTGATGATCAGATAAAAGCATTAAATAAAGCTATAGCTGAAAGAAGAAAACAAAAAACTAAATTAAATGATGAAATACTTAATACAATGAAACAATTTGAAATAGATAATATGAATACAAAAAACGGACGATTAATTTATAGTGTTACAAAAACATCTAAACCATTAAATAAAACAAGTTTATTAAAAGGATTAAATATTTATTTTAATAATGAAGATACATCAAAAGCGGTTACTAAAATTGTATTAGATAATAGAGAAAAAGTAGAAAAGGTTAAATTAAGAAGAACTATTAATAAAAAAACTAATAATTTATCTTTGTAATAATTAATGGATATAATAATTATTTTTGCTTTTATAATACCATTTATTATTAATACAATAATATTACAATTACTATCTTCTATGAATTTAACCTCGTCAAATAAAATTATATTAATAATATTCGTTAGTATCTTTATATTATATATTTTATATAAATATAAAGATGAAATCGAACTTATAGAAAATTATTTTGTTAAATATATAATAATATTATTTTTATTATTATGTATTTATCATTTAGTAGTATTATTATATAGTTATGGATTAACAACAAATTACAGTAAAATTATAATTATAGGTGTATTTGGAGTATTATTTATAGTATTTAATATTTATCTATTTAATAGTCATTTTGATGAAATATATCCTCTACATCAATCTAAAAATATAAAATAAATATCTAGTTTATATTATATGGAATTATTAGATATAATATTATTTGTATCTTTATTAACTTTAATAATAATAACACTATTAGATATTACAAATGTAACACGACAAATAATAATATTTTTAATACTTTTTATAATAATTTTAATAATACAATTAAGTATAAACAACGATAATTCTAATAATTCTAAAAAAAATGTGACATCTAGATTAAATTTAAATATTCCAAATATTCAAATAAAGACTAATGAATTAAATGGTACTAATGAATTAAATGGTACTAATGAATTAAATGGTACTAATGAATTAAATGGTACTAATGAATTAAATGGTACTAATGAATTAAATGTTACTAATGAATTAAATGGTACTAATGAATTAAATGGTACTAATGAATTAAATGTTACTAATGAATTAAATGTTACTAATGAATTAAATGGTAATAACGGAATAGATACTAAAAAACAAATTTATAATTTTACTGATTTGCATAATCCAAATATGTTTAATAAGAGTAATGATAAAGATTGTATGAATGATTTGAGTTGTTTAATTCAACCGTGTAAATGGCAATAATCTAAATTTTTCTTTTTATTTTTTTTACATTGATAACCTTTGTTAATACCAGTTTTTATTATAGCATTACAATTAGTTTTAACAATATATTGTTCCGTAATAATTTTAAGTTTATCAAAATCATTTCTAAGCAAGCATTGTTCTATTTCATAATATTCTAAATGTATACCGTTAAATGGATAAATATTGTTACGTAATGGTAAATATCCACCATCCTCTCTACAATATGGACATTTTCTCCATTTATATGAGTTATAAGATTTAGTATTTTTTGTTATAGATGATTTAAATGAATTTAAAATACAATCATAATGAAATGTATGATTACATTTTAATGTAATAGATGTGGGGTCTAATTCATCATAACAAATAGGGCATGTTTCTTTTATAATAGACATTTAAAATATTAGTATTTTTTTTTTTAAGTTTATTTCTTAAATCATAGTATAATAACTAAGACTTATAAATATTTTAATATATTATATTAGATGAATATAATACTAAAACCAGATAGTATCGATGTTAATTTATTATCTATAAAAAAAAAAATAAATATTAGTAGCGATATTACTAATTATCCTATTAAATATGGTAAAAATAATTTAGTAATACAATCACCAATTGTATATTTACCATTTGGTATAAATAGGTTTAATAATAAAGGTTATATTGATATTTCCTTTATTAATTCTAATGATAGTGTTATGAATAAATTTAAAGAAACTTTATTAGATGTTGAAAAATATTTAATAAAAAGATTCAATAAAAATAAAAAATTTATTACTAGTTTTAAAGTAACAGAATATTATCATGATAGATTAAGATTATCATTTTACGATGATATCTTAGTATTTAACGAAGAAAAATCATTAATATCATTAGATTACATTAAATCTAAAATATATGTTAAATTATTATTATCACCACAATTTTTATGGACTACAAATGATAAATATGGAATAGTATGGAACATGTTGCAAGTTAAAATATATTCTAAACCAATGTTAGAAACCTATAGTTTTATAGACGATGACGAAGTTAATATAGATAAATATATAAAAATGGTAAGATGTGGTGTTCCAGGTGAAGCGGTTAAAAATAAAATGGCGCAAGATAAAATAGATCCTTTATTGTTAAATAAATATTTACCTAAATCTGAAATAGAATTGCCAATATTAAAAACATTTATTAAACTTGAAAAGAAAAAACCTATAGAAAAAAAGGAGTCTAATACATCAGATACATCGGGTTTTAGAATGACATTAGATCAATTAAAAAATATTAAATTAAAAAAAATATCTAATAGAATACCACCACCATTTACACATATGAACCCATTTGTTAATCCAGATATTTTAAATCAAATGAGAAATAAAA
>Ga0209634_1003309_pt1 | contig 10927 bp, 10 predicted proteins | sample LinPmetageLP40_FD_184043 | JGI IMG/M metagenome (GOLD analysis project Ga0209634, IMG submission 184043) | Marine viral communities from the Pacific Ocean - LP-40 (SPAdes) (version 2) | ecosystem: Environmental > Aquatic > Marine > Oceanic | place: Pacific Ocean | collected 2010-08-26 | reverse complement strand
TAGTTGTAGTCGTTCCGTTTACAGTTAAATCTCCTGCAATAGTAACATCTGCTCCTGTAGTTAAATCTCCTTCTCTATTAATAGTTAAGGCAGTTGTATCATTTGGGTTTGCATTTGATACTCTAAATATTATTGATTGAGTTACTGCTGATTGGTCTATATATAAATCTCCAATAGAGTTTCTAATTAAACCTAAAGTACCTCCGTGTCCTAATTTTAATCCTGAGGAATTTCCTAAAAGTAGTTCTCCTGCATTAGGTATTGTAACATTACCTGTAAATGCTCCATTTCCTGTTACTGATATACCTGTGTTTAAAGTTTCAAACTTCTTTGCATTGTTATAATACAGTTCAACAGCACCTTGTCCTTTCGCTATTATAGCATCTGCACCGCCTTGTGCATATATAAACACATCATCAGCAGCTTGTAAAACTAAATCATCAACAGTTGCAACCACATAACCATCTGTACCATTTGAATATAATTCTAAATCATTCCCTGCTCCATAAATAGACTTTACATTATCATTATGAGTAGTATTACCTGTCATATTTCCACCAGCTAAAGGTAGAAAAGAACCACCACTACCTGTAATCGTGCCTGTTACTTCTAAATTACCTGTAACCTTTGCACCATCTGTTGTAGTTTGTAATCTTACTAAATCATTATAAAATAAATCTACACTAGCGTTAGAATTACAAGTAATAAATCTTTCTGTTGAAATATCTTGTATATATATATTGTCATTACCTCTAATATATAAATCTCCAGCACCATCATCTTTTATAAATGAGTTAGAACCATCGTGATAAATCTGTAAGTCAGACCCTGCACCGAATATAGCTTTTCCGTTATCTACAAAAGTTGCATTTGCTCCTACTGTTACATTTGTTGTAGTAGATAAAGCACCTGTAACTGCTACTCCTGTGCTTCCTGTTTCAAACTTTTTATTACCATTATGATACAAACTAACTTGTCCATTAGCAGCTCCATACAAAAAAAACTCATCTCCTGCAGACTTTAATTGTAAGTCAGTACCTGTTAATATTAAACTACCTGTTCCTACGTCTGAAACATAACTATTACTACTATCGTGATATATTTCTAAATCTCCACCAGTTCCGTAAATAGACTTTACATTATCTCCGTGTAAAGTATTACCAGTCATTGTACCCCCTGCAAGTGGCAAGAATGAACCACCTGAACCTGTGATAGTTCCAGTAACGACTAGGTTTCCTGTTACTTCTGCTCCTGCTGTTGTAGTTTCAAACTTTTTATCATTATTAAAATATATAAAAACACCACTATTTTCTTGAGCAAATAATAAATTTTCTCCAGTTGTACTTTGTAATCTTACTTTATTACTTTTAATATACAAATCTCCTGTGCCTGTGTCAGATATATAACTTTGACTTCCATCGTGATATATTTGTAAATCACTCCCTGCACCCATTAAGATTTTAGATGTATCAGTAAACGTAATGTCATCTCCTGCACTTACAGCAATATCTTTTCCACTTGTTGTATTACCAAAGCCTAAGACTTCTGTTAAAGTGTCTGTTTGTGAAAATTTAGTATCTACATATAACTTAACTGCTGCACTTGTTGGCACAGTAGTATCATTGTTAAAGTTTTGTATTCCGTTTGCTGCTGTTACAAATTGAGTTATAGTAACGCCTGTGCCTGTATCTTTTAAAGAACCCCATTCTAGTACACTTGTAACCTTAAAGTCTCCTGCGGTGTTTAAAAACAGGCCTGAGAGGTTACCAGCTCCATCGGTTAACTCACGTAGTGTAGCTGAAAGCACAGCGTTATCTATAGTTTTTAGTAAACCGGTATAAGTTGCAGATATTTTTGTATTAAATAGAGTTGCCATTCTTTAATTTTTTTGTTTTGTTATTTTCAATTTTCTTTAAAAACTGTTTTAGTTTTTTTATGTTTATTTCTTTTACTTTATACTTCATAAAACCCAGCCGTTAAAAGTTGCATCATAACTAGGGTATATATCATCATTAGTATTGCTGGTGTACTCAGGATAGGTAGTTTGGTTAAAACTCATAAAATCAATAAATCTTCTAGAGTACCATTCCGCATTAGTTCTAGCCTTTTCTGTTAAAAAATCTACCTCTTCTTTGCTTACCGTATCTGCGTTCTCGCTACGGTGTTTATACATTCCACCGTTTCTAATTTGATATGCCGAAAATGGGATATAATCTACCTGTGAAAACCATATAAGCATCGGTACTACATAATCATCTAATAGCGTTTTCCACCTAGCATTAGCTGGTAAGTCAATACCTGCAACTATTGCAGCTGTAAGTGCGTTATACATTTTTGTTCCTAAATAGTTTTGGATATGTATTTCCTGCGCCAGTTTAATGAACTGAATATATTTGTCCGTATCAACATTTCCATCGATAATACTGTTTCTAACTAAGTCGGTTCTATTTATAAATAATACTGTTGCCATAATTTTATTCTCCTTGAGGGTTTCCGGGCAAAAAGCCTTTGTTTGGTAAGTTTCTAGGTTGTATTGATACCTGATAAGGGTTTGTAACCTTATAGCCCAGTATAGCGGCCTGTCTAGTGCCTATAATATCCTGCGCATCTTTTGTGTTTATCTTAGCTAGCTTGCTTTTATAGGTTACACGCCTCCACGAATGATGACAGTTACCTCCGCCTTTGTATAACCAGATGCTATAATTATCAGCACCCTCAGGGCCCCATCCGGGATTTACCTTTTGTGTGCCCATAGCTATTATATCCTTTTTACGGTACAGCTTATTAGCTTGTTTCATAGCTCTGCAAAATTTACGAGCATTATCACCCACTTTTCTAGGCGCATAATAGTATCTAACTCTAAAATAGTTTTCTCCTATCTTTTTATCCTGTACTGAGGGCGTGTTTGGGAATGCGCTACCGGTACTTACTACAAATTTCCACATCTTACCTAGCAGAGATAACTTCTCTTGGCTCTGTGCGTTTAACTCTTGTATTACGTTATCTATTTTATCATCTTTTTCATAGTCAACAGCTTGGTCATATATAGCTTCCCACTCGTTTTCATCAATATCTTCTCCTAAAGCTATTAGCTTAGCTGCAACCTCAGCATCATTATCTTGCCCATCAGCTGAACAACAAAGCCTATCTACATTAGATAGCTCTATACAGTTGGGTACTTCCTTACCATCTTTTATCTTAGTACCGTATTGCTCGTAACCATCCCAGCATGGAGCTTTTAACTCTGTGTGATTTTCGCAGGGCATGTAATATACTACACCCTCTACCTCGTGTTCATGTGAGCCACTACATCCCATTTCCTCAGCTTTTGCCTCTGCTTCTTCTTTAGTTTCGTAAGCCTCTTTTCCATCTATAGTTTTAAGCTCAACTTTAGCTAGCTTGCTTTCCATTTCTATTCCTGTTTCCTCTTCTATTGTTTCTTTATCCTGTATTTTACTATCAACCTCAGTAAATTCTAGGGGCTGTAACGTAGTAAAGTATAGGTTTAAGGCTATATCGTTGTAAGATAGTAGTATGTCAAAGGAATCAATTAAAAGCTCCTGAAAAGGCCTTATAACAGTATTATCCATTAATAAGCTAGCAGTTTTTATTTCATCTGCATTGCTTGAAAAACCTGAGCTGGTTCTAATTCCTAATAAAAAAGGGCTTACAACCCTATGGGCTACCTGTATTTTAGATTGTGATTCCTCGCTTAAAAACTGATACTGGTTATGTGCATCAGATAACTGTACTGGTGTTATTTCAGCTTGGCTTTCCTTGTTATCATTAAACGCTAATATGAATTTTCCAGCGTTGCTAGTACCTGAGAATTTAGCAGCTATTTTACTTTCTATTAATTGGCGTTCTTCTTGGTTAGGTGTTCCGTTATTGAAGTTTATCAGCATGCTCGGACTAAGGCCATTCATGATATTATTGAGATGATAGTTCGAGACTTCTTCCTCAAGCTCAGCGTATTGTAATCCACCCTGATAATCGACAGGGCTATAATAGTAAAAGCCTGATTTATAAGGTTTTACATATAATATTTCTATATTCTCTTTAGACATACCATAAGCCGGTATTCTTAAAGGCACATCGCTACGTTTTATATTGGCCCAATCTTTAAAATAGTAGTAAGCTGGCACTTCTCCATCCTCATCACACTTTTCAGCCCTTAAGGTTTCTATTGGCATGTGCTCTAGTTGAGCTATCTTTTTTCTATCTTTAGAGTAAATAACCTGTATAGCACATTGGCCCATTAATTTAAGGTCGTAACACAATTTTCTTACTACAGTTTTCTTAAATAAAGAAATCATTTGGGCGTACTCGTTTGGTTTACGGCTAGCATCTGTAGCATTTAAACCCTTACCGTAAATGGCTTGCGAAATTCCATTGATTGCAGCGTTGTTTGTTGGACTACCATTATACCTATCTATCAGGTACTGGAAATAGTTATTATCACTGCCATACTCAATCCATTCCTTACCGCTTACCTCTTTAATTTCAGGGCTTGTATAGGTGCTTAAATTAACAAAGCCAAACTCTGATACTTTAGAAGCAGTTTTAAATTGCCCTTTTTCGTTTCTTAATCTTGTTTTTCTCATCTAACAGTATATGTATTATTAAAGCCGTTATAGTGCGTGTATTGGCCCTTGTTTAGCTCGTAATGGTCATTGTCATTTAATTGGTCTATGTCTTGGTCTGTACAAAATATTCTATCCCTAAATATATCCTCTTTAAAATTGGAATCTATTTGCCATAATACATCGTATAAATTCCAAAAGCTGTTATTAGTATTCCAAAAGTTATAATCTATAAACATATACAAATCGTAAAAATGGGCCTCAACTAAAACAGGGTTAAATACTCTATTAAATTGCAAGTAATTGCCTGAGGTAGTACCTGTTTGATTTGCGTAATCTACTGTAATATTTGTGCTATCATCTCGTACCCTTAATGTAAAGGCACTATCATCATACTGTCTAGGTATAACTTTAATAGTTTGGGCCGCTGCTGTAGTAGTTAAAATTATCATACACTTATATAACGTAAAATTTGAGCTTATTTGTAGAAGTGTCCACTCAAAAAAAAAGCACCCTGTAAAAGAGTGCTTAATTTTCTAACTAAAAAAACTAATTATTAAACTATTAATTTACTGGTATTTGTTCAGTAGATGGTGTAGGTGTAGCGTTTAAGAAATAAGGCGCTGTTTCTTCAAGCCCCTCAAATGTTAAAGTGAATCCTGACAAATCTCCTGCCGCTGCTCCTGTTACAACAGTTCCGCCTGTTACTTCCATTCCGTTTTCAAATCCACACAAGAAGCTATTACCATAGTAATCAACGACTACTGCATAAGGTCTAGCAACCGCAAGTATTTGTAACTCTGCTTGTGTCTTTGCATCTAAGAATGTTAGTGTCAAGTTAATTGTTTGTGTGTAAAAAGTCGTTCCGTTCTCTCTGCTGCTTGTTACAGTAGTTTCAAGGCTAGAGTTTCCTTTTACATCAAATTCAAACCATACTGGAGCTGGAGAAGCGTTTGTTATAGTAGCTATTTTTGTAGATGAATCTACTGCAATACTAGCAATAGTTCCGTAATCTGCGAAAAGCACAGATTTTATTCCTCCAAAAGCTGATTTACAGGGTACTTTTCTACCTGTTGTTAATGCACATGCCATATCTTTTATATTTTATAACTATAAGAGTATCAGGCTTTTACACCTAATACTCATAGTTGGTTAATTAATTATGCGTATTCTACGATATCAGATGCAATTCCAAACTGAACTGCACTTGTAAATCTCATTACCATTCTTACGTTATTACTCGCATCTAAATCCTGCATGTCTAAAACCTTGATAGAATTTGTATCGTTTAGAAGTCCAGTTCCGAAATATAGATTGCTACGTTGAGCAGCATACATTTTGTTAGCTGATAATCCCGGAGATACAAAAATCTTAACTCCGTTTACTGTTAAACTACCATTATTCCACCATTGCGTTCCCATGTTAGAAACACCATTAGCACCTAATCCGTTTGCTGCGAATCCGCCTAAAGCTTGTACGTAAAATTTCGCTGCTGCGCTTCCGATATATAAGAATAAATCTTCCTTACCATATAGGGCCGCTGGAATTGCATCTACTACTTTAGATAATTCAGCAATAATATTTGCTGCACTTAATCCACCACCACCAACTGCTGCTACTTGCTGACTTGCTGGAATATCTCCTGCTGCTGCTGAAGCTGCAATTAGCTTTTCAAACCCATCAAATGAGTTATTAGAAGCTGCTGCTGTATCACCTTGCCAAATACAAAATTCTGTATTCTGTGCTACCTCTGATGCAACGTGTGCAATCATAAAGTCGCTGAATTTAGGCGGCAAAGATTGGCCTAAACCAAATCCCATTTGCTGCGATTCCCAGTCATTTACAAAGTCATATTTGCATAATTGTAGATTGACTTGTAGTTCAACCGGCTGAATTATACGCTCAGTAAGTGTTACTGAACTGTTAGGTACAAAATCACAGCTTGCAGGGCTCACTAAAGAGCCAGTAGCTAGTTTTTTAATTACCTCTTTAAAAGCAATATTTGCCTTTACTGTTAAACCTCCGTCATCGATTGTGCTCGCCGAAAGCAAAGCCGCTGCGATGTACTCTCCAGCAAATTGACCGCTGTAGGAAGTCGTGATATTAGTTGCAGTCGCTAATTGTACGTTTTTTAAATTACTCATTTTTCTTATTTTTATATATTAATATTATGATTCTGATGCCCAGATTCCTTGTCCGCCTATAATGTACCATTCTGTTAACGATACTGCTCTAAGTGCTATCCAGTCTCCTTTTTTAGAAGTTGCTTTTGTGTTTATTACATCTTTTCCTGCTACGCCTGATGCGTGAAATACTGCTGATGCTTGTGTCATTCCACCAATAATTTTATTAGTGTTTTTTGGAGATACAACCAAAACGTTGTTTCCATCTGCTCCTGTATTTCTAAAAAAGATTGTGCAGCCTAAATTACCGGAAGTAATTAAAGGAATACCTATTGTTAAGGCATCTACTGCTACGTTGTGGTCATTACCTAAATCAGCTTCTGAAATATCTCCAGTTGCTGTATAATAAGACTGTGCAACTTGGTTGCGTTCTACATCATTTGATAAATAGTTAAATGTGCTCATAATTTTATTTGTTTAATTTGTTTAATACTCTTTGCATTGCTGTTGTGTTAAAATTGCCTTTTGCAAATTTAACTTTTTTAGTTTCGCTTACTGCCTCCGGATTGTGTTTAATTGGTTTTGCAGCTGGCTCGCTTATTTCTTCTTGCGAAAATTCTTCTTTAATAGTTCTAGATTTTGGTTGTCTTGAAACATCCTCGTCCATTTCTACCTCTTTTTCTTCCTCTTCCATTTTGTTTTCTTTATCGCCTTTTAAATCAGCAATAGCGTCCTCTAGGTTTTGTATTCTACCCATCATATCACGCATCATTTCATCTTCCTCAGCGTAAACTTCTTCTTTTTCCTCCTCTTTTTGCTCCTCATCGTAACCTAAATCAGAGGTAATTTCTTCCCCCTCTTTTGTTTCCTTTTGTGGAGCTTCATCTGCTACCTCTCTAACATCGCCTATAATTCCCTCTTCGGAAACTACAACTAAGCGGCCATCCTCAAGCAGGTATTCCCCTACTGGCATGGCTACTTTTTCGTCATCAGTAACTATGAAAAGTTCTTTGCCTTTTTCAAAAGACTCAGCACTAACTATAGTGCCATTTTCTAGCTTCATTTCCTCAAGTTTTACCTCGATGTTTAAAAGCGTTTTAATTTGATTTAACATTTCAGTTGATTTCATATTATATATATAACGGTTATTAATTAATTATTTGTATTTTCATTTACGTTCTTGTTATAACTCCTATGCCCTGAGCTCTCATTGAGCCATCACAGCACTTAATAGAATACGTGTTAGTATCCCAACACAAACACGCTCTGCTGCTTCCAGTAGGGCTTGTGCGGCTAGGTATAAACACGCCTTTATTTTTGTTGTTATTGCGCATTTTAATTAGTTGTTAAAATTTCTTTTATTTTATTTAAAATTTTATCCTCTTTTGATAAATCTTCTTGCACCATTTCTTTAGGGCTTTCCATTTTATCAGCGAAATATCCCTCAATCGAGAAACCCTTAACTTTATTTGTTTTAACATATTCCTGCCAAATTTCATCATTATTAACTTTTACCGAACCCATCCAAGTTCCAACTGGAACATCAAGGCCGTATTTTCTAGATTTGTCTTGTACTTTATCTTCAACAATCCAACTCTCAACTAACGTCAAACCCTTCAAGGCTTGAGCGTGTTCAAGAGTCGAATTATTTTGATAGCCGTTTTTTAGATACAGCTGCGAGGCTTTAACTATTGTATCTTTAGAAAAGAAAATATAGTACTCATCGCTATTTTCTCCTTTTCTGTATATTGGTTTATTAGGAATCAATAAAGGACCTAATAAAATTCTTTTTTCTTTATCTACCTCTGCGAGTTTAATTTCCTCTGCTTTTAATGCAACAAAATCAGACTCTATTGCAGGGCTCTCAACTATTGAGATAGCTTCTATTCCTGCTTCCTCTAATTCCTCATCTAATATTAGTTCTATTATTCTCATAACTATATAACGTATTTTTTATTGGATTTTGTATTTAGTCTATTGTAGCACCTGTAACTATATTTCTATCTAAGCTTTGCGCTGTGCTCACATCGTTAGCTACGACAAAGGTTTGTATTGGCTGTTGAGATTGGCCGCCTATAGCATCTGCTAGTTGATTTGTACTGCTAGCACCTACTGTATTAAATTCAGGAGGAATAGAAACTGCTGCTGGTGCTGCACCTGCACCTGCTGCTGGGTTGCCACCAACTGCGCCACCGCCTGTAGCTTTTGGATTTGTTTTCATTATATCCTTAACAGACTTAAACCCTATACTAGCTATAGTGGCTATATTAGCTATTTTAAGAGCTATTCCAAACGGTGTGGCCGTCTTAGTTGCAAGCTCTGCTGTTATACCTTGATAGGTGTTTATAAGGGCCGCTGCTGCTGCTGCCGCCTTACCTGCCTTTGAGCTTTCGCCTAGTAGGCCTGCAAATGCAGAAAAGGTTTGTTTTGCCATTTGTAGCTCGGCTTTGTTTTTAATATCCTCTGCTTCCTCTTCTTGGTCATTATAGTACTTTATTATAGCTAACCTTTCAGCCTCTGTTCCGCCTAGCCTTTGTAACTCTGCTAAATCCTTAGCCTTTTGCTCTTCTAAAGTTGCTTCCTCTTCACCTAATTTTGCATCTAAAAATGCCTGCTTTTCTTCTGCTAATAGTGTAGCCTCTTCCTCTTCTATTAATTTTTTTTGCTCTTTAAATGCGTTTTCTACATCTAAAATCATTTGCTGCTTTTCGGTTTCCGAGAGTTTAAGTTCCTCTAAAGCCAATAACCTTGCTTCCTTTTCAGCCTCTATTTCTGCAAACTTATTTTCCTTATCTTTTAAACGTAAAGAGTCTTTAAAATCTTGTACCGCCTGTGCTGCTGCTATTTCCTCATCTGCTATTAATTTAGCTGCTGCTGCCGCCTCTGTGTTTAAGGCTATTATTTGGGTTGTTACCTCTTTTGCTTTAGTAAGCTTTGCAGTTTCTAAGTTAATTAAATTAGCCCTTAATGTAGCTTCCTCTTCTAAATCCTCTTTGGTAGAATTTGCTAAAGCATTTTCTGCTATTTTAGCGTTCAACCTAAGCTGCGCTGCCTCAATTTCTTTAGCAGTTATCTCATCCTCTAACTTACCGGCTTCCTCTAAAAACCCAATACGTTCCTGTAAGCTAAACTTTTCTTTATCTACTGCTTTATTAAGTAAATCTGCACGCTCTTTGTTAGCTTTGGCTCTATCTACCAATATTTGCCTATCAAGCTTGTCTGCCTTTGCCCTAGCATCTGCTATACCTGCTGCAATATTAGCTTCCTTTACTAACTCATTAGTTAAATTACTTACTGAGTCGCTCACTTTATTAATAGTGTCTTTTACGCCTGTTAAGCTATCTACATAAGAGCTTCCAGCTGCTTTTGCATCATCTAAAGCACCAGTAAAATCGCCACTAAACACCTTTTTAATTGCACTACCTAAAAAACCAAACGTATCAATTAAGCTGGTTATTCTGTTAGTTATGTTTTCTACTATTAAATCCTTTAAATCTATTACTGCCTGCTTAGGGTTCTCAAAAACGCCTATAATTAATTCGCCTAAGTCTGAAAGCATGGTAGTAAGGTTGCCAGTAACAGAGCCTATAACCGCCATTATTTTAGCAAACTTGTTTTGGCCCTCTTCTGAGCTTGTAAAGGCTTTTGATACAGCTAATATTCCAATAAGTAAAGCACCTATTCCAGTTCCTATAATAGCAACTTTCATTAAATTAAAGCCCTTAGTTGCACCGCCTACTGACTTTGTCATTCCTTTAAATCCTGAAATAAGGCCACCAGTTTTGGAGTCTATCATGCCCAGTACACCCTCGTATTCTGCTGCTGAATCTGTAGCCTCATCCATTTCACGATTAGCTAGCTTACGCTCTTGGTTTAAGTCTTTTAAACCGCTTTGTTCTTCTTTTAAGCGTGCTTTTGTTTCCTTAATTTTATCGTTTAGGTGCTGCCTTTTTGCTAAATCTGTAGCTGAGGTTTTGCTTAACTGCTTTTCGTAGTCTCTTAACTCCTTATCAATATCAAACAGTAAATCTTCTTGGGCCTGTAGCGATGCGTTTAGCTCATCTATGTTCTTTTGCGCTTGCTCTGTGGTTAGCTTTAAGCTATATTCTCTTACTTCCATTTTAAGTTATTTTTAATAAGTTTTTTTGCGCCCTTAAAGTCCTTAGGCAAAGCGTTTAGGCCTTGCGCTATTCTTATACTCTCAGTTTCTCCGTTTGCTAT
>Ga0209634_1003308_pt1 | contig 10928 bp, 8 predicted proteins | sample LinPmetageLP40_FD_184043 | JGI IMG/M metagenome (GOLD analysis project Ga0209634, IMG submission 184043) | Marine viral communities from the Pacific Ocean - LP-40 (SPAdes) (version 2) | ecosystem: Environmental > Aquatic > Marine > Oceanic | place: Pacific Ocean | collected 2010-08-26 | reverse complement strand
CCTATTTCTTTGATATTTAGAAGACTTACTAAGCTTTAGAAGCTTAGTAAGTCTAATGTGTTTATTAGAATTTCAAATTGAGCTCAAAATCGAGGTGACAATATTTTATAAGTATTTGATAGTTAGATTTTTACAAAATAACGTCACTCAGAGACTGGAGTTTTAAAAAAAAACCAGCGTAGGGTAATGACAGTATGTTTATCATTACACACTTATAAGTCATTCCGTTAGGAATCTTTACCACGATGAAAGAAACAGCAGTCTATTGTTGTGGTAAAGATTTCTCCGCTTCACTGCGAAATGACTTCGTAGTGAAGACCGCAATCACCGCTGAAATATTCGTTCGAAACCGGAGATTGAAAAAACCAGTGTAGAAGAGTAAATACCAATCTGTCAATGGTAGGGCGCAGCCGAAGAGTCTCAACCCTAGAGGAGATTCTTCAGCTACGAGTAGCTTCTGATGACGTACTTCTTTGAGTTCTGAGACAAACTATTTTGTTTAATAACATGAAAAACCTCTAACTCAAATGAGGACTAGTGGGAGTTAGAGGTTTTATTTACTTTCTAGGCATTCGGACCGGTATATTCTGAAGGTTTTATCATCTGTCATAGGATACTTGATGACGGTTCTATCACCTTCAGTGAATTTGACTCTCACCACGGATGTTTGAACTTTCAATGAGACTTTAGAGGGTTGCTTCCCTAAGAAAATTTCACCCTCATATTTACTTTTTATTCTATTCGTTTTTCCCCTTATAAAAAATACAGTTACTCGTTGACCTTCATTCTCTTTTATAAAGGTCAATCTTTCATTTCTGTCAAATTCCTTCTTCTCTTTGAATATCTCACAATCAGAAAACTTAACTATATCAAGAGTTTCCTGTGCAGCTAGCTTTATTATCATGGAAATGCTCAACCCGAGAAAAATAATTACTATTCTCATCAATTTAAAGTTTTGAAAATCTTTACATATTGCGACCAGCTAAAATGAGTATGCACCCCAGTTGCTAGATAAGTCTAATTTACTGTTTTGCAAATACCTTACAAATAGCTCAGCTTGCATATTCATTTTTGGCATTAGTTGTTACCAGCCGTTTTTATTTCTTTCATTATTTATATAATCTAAGACTTCCTGTTTCACAGGCAAATCGGTTTCTAATGAGATTAAAAGTTCGTAAGCTTTGTTTAAATGAGCTTTTGAACGTGATGTATCTGTTTTTAAAAGAAGTTCATATAATTGAAGGTGAAAATCAAAATAGTTAGGGAAATATTTTATTGCCATTTCATACACGGCAATTCTGTAATCATTTAAATTACTATTCAAATATCTCGAGGCAATACCATTGAGGTCAGCAATTTCAGGAGGATAAAAATAACTACTGACTTTAGATTTACTTTGTATTTTACTTATTTCATTCTCAACAGATGTTGGCTTCTTGATAAGTTTGTAATCTACGTCTACTGGTGCTACTTCTGAAAATCTGCCATTAAAAGTAGAAAATACTTTAGTTAACAGGTATGGGTTTGCAACAATTGGAACAGCGTTATGACTTGAATTGTCTGCAACAAATGTGTTGATAGAATTGAAGAATGCAGGGAATTTGGTTTTAAGCTTGTCAAATTCTTTTCTGTGAATGCTATCTTCATTTTTGGCTTCACCACCAATTGAGATTGATATTTTGCTTTTGTCTATTTGTTGATTCTTTTTAAATGCTAAAATCATTTCTTCAAAACTGTTTAATGGGGTGTTAGCGATCACGGCTGAATAATAAGATTGATTTTTTAGGTAAGAATAAAGTGCAAATGATGCTGAGAATGAGTGTCCGATAATCATCTTATAATTATTGGGATAATACCTTTGAATTTTTTCATCCACTTCCTGTGTGATGAATTTTTGTAAAGGTAATTCTTCATCTTCCAAACTTTTTATGCCGCATTCTCTATAGCGATTTATTAAAGGTATAGTAACAATAATCGCCTGAGGCACTTGATGGGTATATTGTAAATATTCTATGGTGCTTAAAAGAGGATTTACAAACCATTCGTGTTGTCCGTCTAAAATATAAATCACAGGTAGCTTTACTTTTTCAGATTGATATTTATAAGATACTGGTACACTTATATAAATAGTCCTGTCTTTGCCGAATGCTTTAGAATAGAATTTTAGTGTATCTGTTTTCTGTCCGAAGAGAGGTGAGAAGAAAAATAGTGTCAGAATTAAAGTGAAATTTATTTTCATTGTAGTTTTTATACGGCTGGTAACACACCGCTATCAATTGTAATGTTGCCCTTTGAGGCCTCGTGCGATTATAATTGATAGCCGTGTGTTATGTTGAGTTTGCGTTTCTTAAATATAGTAAATACTACAACCTTAGTTAATACAATTTAACCTTTGACATCAAATTGGCTTTGATAGCCCGCTGTCAATAAGTACCGCACACATTATGGCTATTATGGATGATAATGGTTATAAAGCAAAAAATCCCCAACTCAAATGAGAAGGGGAATTTTAACCAACAACTAAAACAATTGTCTTAAAGGTGTTACCACAAGTTTAGTAAAGTTACAGATTAGGTAAGTTAATCTTTGCTCTTGTTTTCCATATTGATCATTAGTTAATTTAGTAATTGGTTGATTAAGGCGTTTTCATTGACAAACTACCTTTATACTATCGGTAGCCCATTGCTCAATGAAAAATCCTTCAAGCCCAATTTCCGTCACGACTGTATCAACCTTAGTTAACCAATTTTCTTTTGACTTTTGGGTAGTTGGACAAGAACAATTGAGAAAATGTCACTTAGTATTTGCATTAAATTCATTGTAGAACCGTCTTAAATAATAGTGCTCAAACCAATTTTGATGTTTGACTGTGAGCAAGACTCGATACCGTCAAGTATATGATTGGCGATAAAATCACCTATGCGATCTGTACCGTAACTGCTATGTTTTGAGATATCGGCTGTGACCATTCCATTGATCAGTGACGACTTCACAGCTTGTCTTATATCGATGGCTTCATCTACCAATCCCAAATGATCGAGCATCATGGCAACGGACAGAATCGTAGCAATCGGATTGGCGATATTTTGTCCTGCAGCCTGTGGGTAGGAGCCATGGATGGGCTCGAACATGGCTGTCTTATCACCAACGGAAGCGGATGGAAGCAATCCCATAGAGCCACCTATTACACTGGCTTCGTCCGAGATGATATCTCCAAACATGTTCTCTGTAAGGATCACATCAAATTGCTTGGGGTTTTGGATCATTTGCATGGCTGCGTTGTCCACAAACATGGTGGTTAATGTCACATCTGGATATGCTTCAGCTATTTTGGTCACGCGTTCTCTCCATAGTCTCGATGTTTCCAAGACATTGGCCTTGTCGATCAAGGTAATTTGTTTCTTTCTATACTGTGCTGCTTTGAAGGCAAGATGTGTGATTCTGTCTATTTCATAATTGGAATACGTACAGTGGTCATAGGCACCGTCTTCGGTTCTGCCTTTCTTACCGAAATAGATGCCGCCAGTAAGTTCGCGATATACCACAAAGTCAACCCCGGCTATTCTGTCCGCTTTCAATGGAGACATATGCAATAGGCTATCGTAAGCTGATACCGGTCTGATATTGGCGAATAGCCCGAGACTCTTCCTAAGCTTCAGTAGTCCTTGTTCGGGACGAACTTTGGCAGACGGATCGTTGTCATATTTAGGATGACCGATCGCCCCAAATAGGAAAGCATCTGATTGCTCACAAATGGCAAGTGTATCATCAGGCAGTGGATTGCCTGTCTTATCAATTGCGACAGCTCCGACATCGCCATAGGCATAGTCGAAGTGATGTCCGAATTTCTCTGCGATTGCATCCAGCACTTTTCTACCTTGTGCAACTACCTCTGGACCGATGCCATCGCCCGGAAGCATTCCGATTTTTTTTGTAACGCTCATTATATAGTGATTGATGAGGCTTCATATGCCTCTATTTCGTTTTTAATATTTACCAAGTAGTCTATATCATCATATCCATTGATCAGACATTCTTTTTTATAAGAATTCACTTCGAAAGATTCTGTGCCTCCATCGAATGAAATGCTTTGCTTTTCCAGATCAACAGACAATTCTACAGAAGGATCTTTTTGTATGGCTTCAGTCAGTTTACTTAAAAACTCGTCCGAAACTTGCACAGGAAGTAGTCCATTGTTTAGGGCATTACCTTTGAAAATATCGGCAAAAAAGCTCGATACGACCACTTTGAAACCATAGTCATATAGCGCCCAGGCAGCATGTTCTCGAGAAGAACCACAACCAAAATTTCGTCCGGCTACCAATATTTCTCCTGAATAAGTCGAATCATTGAGTGGGAAGTCAGTTTTGGGCGAGTTGTCAGGATTGTATCTCCAGTCTCTAAATAGGTTGTCTCCAAATCCTGCGCGAGTTGTAGCTTTCAAGAAACGAGCTGGGATGATCTGATCTGTATCTATGTCCTGATTAGGCAGCGGTACAGCGGTGGATATGATTTTGCTAAACTTCTCCATGCTAGTTCAAGTATTTTGTGATATCGACTATTTTTCCTTCAATAGCAGTCACTGCAGCTACAAGTGGACTCGCCAATAGTGTTCTTGAACCGGGACCTTGCCTGCCTTCGAAATTGCGGTTGGATGTTGATACACAATAAGCACCTGCTGGCACTTTATCCTCATTCATTGCCAGGCATGCAGAGCAGCCAGGTTCTCTGAGTTCAAAGCCTGCTTCTTGCAGCACTTTGTCGATACCTTCTTCTATGGCTTGTTTTTCGACTTGTTTTGATCCTGGGACTATCATGGCATTGACTCCATCTGATTTCTTCTTTCCTTTGACATAATCAGCCACTATTCTTAAGTCTTCTATCCTAGAGTTTGTACAGCTCCCAATAAAGACATGCGTGATGGCTTTGCCAATCAGGGATTCACCAGGAGAGAAGCCCATGTAGTTCAAAGACTTGTTGAAACTGTCTTGATTGGCCGCACCAAGGGTCTCTGGTATCGCTTCCGTGATTTTGATGCCCATCCCTGGATTGGTGCCATAGGTAAGCATAGGAGCGATGTCCGCAGCATCATAGTGGTACTCTTTGTCAAACTGCACATCTACATCCGTATGTAAAGTTTTCCAATAGGTGAGTGCTTGCTCAAATTCTTGTCCTTTAGGAGCATATTGACGTCCTTCTATGTAATCATACGTTGTTTGATCTGGTGCGATCATCCCACCTCGCGCACCCATTTCTATGCTCATGTTGCAGATGGTCATTCTGGCTTCCATCGAAAGCGATGTGATAGCGCTGCCTGCGTATTCCACAAAGTACCCCGTACCACCAGCAGCAGTTAGTTGTGATATGATATGCAAAATGATGTCTTTTGCCGATACACCGGGATTGAGCACACCATCTACCGTGATCCTCATGGTCTTTGGCTTGATCTGGAGCAAACATTGACTTGCCATCACCTGAGTAACCTGACTGGTGCCTATGCCGAAGGCAATGGCTCCAAAAGCACCATGTGTAGAAGTATGACTGTCTCCGCAGACCATTGTTCGACCTGGAAGTGTAATACCCAACTCTGGGCCAATCACATGAACAATGCCCTGATAGGGATGCCCCAAGCCGTAAAGCTCAACATTGAAATCTTCACAGTTCTTTACAAGTGTATCGACTTGATGCTTTGAAAGTGCATCTTTGATGGGTAGATGTTGATTTTGTGTTGGAATGTTGTGATCAGGTGTCGCTACCATTTGGCCTTTCCTAAACAAAGGCAATTTCCTTTGCTTCAATTCCTCAAAAGCCTGAGGACTGGTCACCTCATGAATGAGGTGTCTGTCAATATAGAGGACTTCGTTGCCTCCATCCAGTTGTTTGACTACATGGGCGTCCCATACCTTGTCAAATAATGTCTTCCCCATTTATTTATACGGCTATTTTTGTTCTCAATTCGATCAAACGATGAAGATCTTCATCATATACTTCTTTTTTTTCGTCTGCTACTCTCAAGAATCCCGAATAGAAATCATCTAGTTCATCTCTTGTGAGTTCATGGCCTATATTTTTTAGTCTGTAAGCCAGTGCTGCTCGTCCACTTCGCGCTGTCAGTACGATAGACGAATGATCCACTCCGACATCTTTCGGATCAATAATTTCATAGGTAGCTCGGTTCTTAATAACACCATCCTGATGGATGCCAGATGAATGCGCGAAAGCATTTGCCCCAACGATCGCTTTGTTGGGCTGCACCGGTACGCGCATGGTATCCGAGACATAGTGCGAGATCTCATTGAGTTGTTTGGTGTCTATGTTGGAGTATTTATTCAAATGTGGATGTTGGCGCATGATCATCACTACCTCTTCCAATGCGGTATTTCCAGCCCTTTCCCCTATGCCATTGATTGTACATTCTATTTGCGTAGCACCATTGATGATTCCAGCGATTGAGTTGGCGGTGGCCATACCCAGATCATTGTGACAATGTGTTGAGATCGTGACTTTATCAATTCCCTTCACATTTTCTTTTAGGAATTTGATTTTAGCACCATATTCTTCAGGGAGACAGTAGCCAGTCGTATCTGGGATATTGAGTACAGTAGCTCCGGCCTTGATTGCTTGCTCACAGATGTAAGCCAAGAAAGTATTGTCCGTTCTTCCTGCATCCTCTGCATAGAACTCTACATCTTCTACATGCTTTTTTGCCAATGAAACAGCTGCAATAGCCCGTTCCACAATTTTATCTCGGGTGGTCTGGAGTTTATCAAAAATGTGCGATTCCGAAGTGCCTATTCCTGTATGTATTCTGGGTCTTTTGGCTCCTTTGAGTGATTCGGCAGCAGTGATTATATCCTTTTCAACAGCTCTGCTCAACGCACAAACCGTAGCATCTTTAACTACTTTGGCAAGTGCGGCCACAGATTCAAAGTCTCCTGGGCTTGAAATAGGGAAACCTGCTTCGATCACATCCACTCCCAAGGCTTCAAGTCGTTTGGCAACCGCCACCTTTTCAGGCGTGTTTAATTTACAACCTGGTACCTGCTCACCATCGCGTAAGGTTGTGTCAAAGATTTCTATTTTTTGTTGATCCATTGTTTATTTGCTCTCTTTTGCTCTCTTTTACCATTTCTAGATATTGATAAATATATAGTGCGCGAAAAATTAGACAAGTTGATAGGAGACTTGATCTACTACTTCAATACCGTAAAATATGTCGTTAAATACCTGATTACTAATGAAATAAGAATTGACCGATTACGATGGCAAACAATAAAATTGATCCACTTTTTGAGTTGATAAAGTCATTGACTAAGACTGAGAAAAGACATTTTCGACTTTTTGTAAATAGAAGTGGCAATACCGATGAGGTCAAATTCATCAAACTTTTTGATGCCATGGAGTCTATGAAGTTGTATGATGACTTGGCAATTTTGAATAAAGTACCAAGTATAAAGAAGGTGCAATTCTCTAATCAAAAGGCGCATTTATACAAGCAAGTACTGTCGAGCCTTCGCCATTATCACAGCAATCAAAATATTGATATTCAGCTTCGCGAAAGTTTGGATCATGCAAAGATATTGTACAATAAGGGACTCTATAAGCAGGCTTTGAAGTTGCTGGAAAAGTCTAAAAATGTGGCGAAGGATTCTAAACACCATACGCTGGCACTGGAAATGATGGAATTTGAGAAACTCATAGAATCTCAGTACATCACCAGAAGTATTGATACCCGGGCAGAAGAACTTACAAACGAAGTAAATGAAACCACAAATATCATCTCTTCGAGTAATAAGCTCTCAAACCTGGCACTGAACCTTTATGGATTGTACTTAAAAAATGGACAAGCGAAAAACGAAAGTGATATTCAGGAAGTTCAGAAATATTTCGATGACAACATACCGGAGGTCAATCTTGAATCACTCAACTTCTATGAGCAATTGTATTTTCACCAATGTCATGTTTGGTTCAATACGATTATCCAAAATTTCCCAAATTGTTACAAGCACGCCAATTCTTGGATAGACTTGTTTAAGAATAATCCTGAAATGGCCAAAAGACAGCCAGTACAGTTCATCAAGGGGTATCATAACCTGCTGTCAGCACTTTTCCATTTGCAATATTATTCGCGATTTTGCAGTGTGCTCTCAGAATTGGAGGATTTGCAGTACAATGAAGAAATAGTCAAAGATCTAAATACGCAAGTACTGGTTTTTAAATTCTTATTTTCCTCCAGAGCTAATAAACATTTCATGGAAGGCAGTTTCGATGAAGGGGTGAAACTTATTCCTGAGTTATTAGCTAAACTTGATGAGTACAGCACCAAAATTGATGCTGAACGTCTTCTTTTGTTTTATTATAAAATAGCTACACTATATTTTGGTAGCGGAGATAATGAGAATGCCATCCATTACCTCAACAAAATTGTGAATTTCAAAGAGGTCAATCTGCGAGAGGACATTCATTGTTTTGCTCGAATACTCAATTTGATTGCACATTTTGATGCAGGTCAAGATCATCAATTGGAGTATCAAATAAAATCTACTTTTCAGTTTATTGGTAAGATGAATGACCAACAAGCGGTTCAAAAAGAAATCTTCCAGTTCCTAAGAAAGTCTGGAAAAATCAAGCCGAACGAATTGAAAAAGGAGTTTCAGCTACTTCATGATAGAATTGCTGTCTATAAGGATCACATCTCAGAACGCAGGCCTTTTCTCTATTTGGATATCCTTTCCTGGCTTAAAAGTAAGATCGAAAATAGACCTGTTCAGCAGATCATGCAGGAGAAATTTAAGACTTTGAAATAGGAAGTACTGCCTTGCTGGATTTATTCTGGCATCCCCAAGCCACGAAGATCAATAATATCGAGTCAGAAATTCGAGACTCATGCTGCCACATAATGAGATAGGATCAGTTAACTTCATTAAGAACAACCAGAAAGAGCGCGTCATTCAGAAGACGAAGTCTGAAGAATCTCGTCATATCAATTGATGAGGTTCTTCTCTACTGCACTCAATGACCATTATACTCAGGCTATCAATGGTTATGCTTTTTACCATGAAATCATTTAGCTCTTCTTCTTTTAAGCGCAATGATGTTTCCAGACAGTATCAAACCAATTCCGATATAGGCATAGACATCAGGCTGATACCCTTCAAAAAATGTTGATATGGTCAGCGCTATCACTGGGACAAATACAATGGTATAAGCAGCTTTGTCCGCTCCGATTTTTCCGATCAAGGTGAGATATCCTGTGAATGCTATGATTGACCCAAATATGGATAGATAGACAAGAGAAATTACATATGGGAGAGAAGTATCAAAAGTGATCTCCTTACCGCTGATTATGGCGAAGACCAACATTATGATCGCACCATACAGCATGCCGAAAGCATTGGTTTGTATGACTGGAAGTTTATGTTTCCGCTGGTTGTTGGCAGAAGTGATATTGCCCAAGGAGGCAAAAATAATGGAGCCCATACAAAACAGCAATCCCGTTATCTGGTCATCCGCAAAGTCTAGTCTTTGAAATTCTGCTTGATAAATCAAAATGGTGCCAAATAGTCCTGCAATAGCTCCTAGAATGACATGTTTGGATATTTTGCTACCCAAAAAGAGGGCACCAAAGAAGATATTAAGAAAAATTAGGGTGGAGAAGGCCACTGCCACCAGACCACTACTTAAATATTGTTCAGAAACATATACAAGCCAGTAGTTGACACCGAATAGCAATACGCCTTGAAGGGCAATGAAGAAATGCTGCTGCTTGGAGTAAGACAACGGTAGCCGCTTGATCTTTGCATAGCAAAGCAAAATGACACCTGCCAATCCAAACCGATAAGAAACTGACACCAGTGGATCGACTACTCCGAGCTGATAGGTGATTACATACCAGGTTGATCCCCAGATAAGGGCTGGAATGATGAAAAGGACATAGTTGGACTTAGGCATCGCCAAATATAAACTAAAAGGGTTCTACCACGAATTTAATGGAAATACAAAGTGACATTTTCTCTATTGTTCTTGTTCAACTACCCAAAAGTCAAAAGGAAATTGATTAACTAAGGTTGATAAAGTCGTGACGGAAATTGGGTTTGAAGGATATTTCATTGAACAATGGGCTCAGCGATAGTTTAAAGATATTTTATCAATGAAAACGCCTTAGTGTATGTTCAGAAATAAACTATACATTTAGTCTCATTCTTTTGCCTGCTAATTTCGTTGAAAATACTCGCCATAGCGGTGCTATGCCTGTGTTTTTCGCCTTATTAGCAAATAAAATAATTTAGCCTATTCTGTACACTTTATTTCTGAACAGACACTTAATCAACCAATTCCTAAATTAACTAATGATCAATATGGAAAACAAGAGCAAAGATGAACTAGTGTTAAGTTAAGTGTACTGTGTCGTATAAGTTGCCGATATTTTTGTTCTAGACAATGCGAAAAACATGAGCCTAGCCGTAGCTAAGGGAGTGTTTTTCAAAGAAGTATAGGGCAAAAATATCAAAGCTTGGTTCGGCTAAAGTATGCTTAACTTAACACTAGCCTAATCTATAACTTCATTAAACTTGTGGTAATACCACTAAAAGCAGAGCTTGGCAATGCACCACTTTTACTAAGTCAGACAGTCCAAAAAGGATGTAGCATTGATTTATTCGATGAATACTTTTTTCGTGATTTCCCTTTTTTCTGATTGAAGTGTCATGTAATACATGCCACATTCTATTGATTGATGATCTACAATAAATTTACTCGATCCAGTGGGTATGTCATATTGAAGAATAGTCTTACCATGTGAACCCCTTAATGTGACTCCAACTTCATGCGTTGTTGGTTTGCTGAAATGGATGTTAAAAATATCTTTTGTGGGGTTGGGATATAGCGTCATGCTTGTGAATTCTCCCTCATCGGCTAATCCAGTAACC
>Ga0209634_1003307_pt1 | contig 10928 bp, 2 predicted proteins | sample LinPmetageLP40_FD_184043 | JGI IMG/M metagenome (GOLD analysis project Ga0209634, IMG submission 184043) | Marine viral communities from the Pacific Ocean - LP-40 (SPAdes) (version 2) | ecosystem: Environmental > Aquatic > Marine > Oceanic | place: Pacific Ocean | collected 2010-08-26 | reverse complement strand
GGGGGGGGGGGGTCGCTCGCGTCGCTGGCACCCGGCTTTCATCCGGGCAGCCGTGTCTATGTGCGGCCGATTGCGTCCCACTCGCCGGCAGGCCGGGGGCCATTTGTGTTCGAGATGCTGAACGTGGGCGATGGCCTGGGCTGGCGGCGCCTCTTCGGCCACGACGTCGCCATCCCGCCGGGCGACGCTGCGGCAGCGGCGCTCTGCGCCCTCATTCACCAGCTCCAGGCGGTGCTGGCGGTCCGGGTGCAGTGGGCATCGATCAAACCGGACGAGCGCGGGGGCCCCTGCGAGCTGGGGCAGGCGTACGCGCTCGACGTTGTTGTGGCGCAGGAAGCGCCGGGAGAAGAAGAGACGCGAGAGCCTTCGGTTCTTTCTCTCGTTCCGGGGGCCGTCGCCGGTTGTTTGGTGGTAAAGCCACCCAGCGGGCTGCATTACCGGCCGGGGCACTCCGCCGGTGGTTTGGTGGTACAGCCGCCCAGCAAGCTGTGGTACCCGGTGGGGCACCCGTTCCACAGCATGTCCCGGGCCGTCGGGCGCGAGAGCGTGCCGGCGGAGCTCCGGCACCGGGCGCTGATCGAGCGGGCTGCTCAAATGTGGAAGCTCCCGGAAGAGTTGAACCGCGGCCTCGATCGCGTGTGGCCGGGGGGCAGCACCGGGCCGTATACCGCGGCGACGGCGCAGCGGGCGCTCGAGTACGGGCGGCGGTGGAAGCGCCACGCCGGGCGCCGCGCGGGGCTCGCGCGGCGGTACGCCCGCCGATGGGTGCTGCACACCACCTTTTCAGCGCCGTTTTTGACCGCGCTCAACTACGCCCGGTCGCTCGAGCTCGAGGGTCCGTCGCAGTGGAAGGCGTGGTCGAAGAGCGGGGCCCGGCCGCGCGCCGTGCCTTGCGACCCGCAGACGGTCTACGCCGGGCGTGGGTGGAGCGGGTGGCGGCACTGGCTTGGCGTGTCGCTCCCCCCGGAGGAGATTGAGGCGGACATCCAAGCGGAGCTTGACGAGGGCAATGCTTTTCTGGCGGACGTCGAGGATACGCTGCAGGGCCTGCGCGCCGAGCCGGTGGACATGTACCGCGTTCATTCGGCGTTTCTGCCGTTTACGTCGTTTGCGTATCAGGCGTGGCCCGGCGACACCCCGGATGAAGACGAGTGGGTGATTTACTGGGTGTACGGCTTTGCCGGGCCCGAGTACAAGCTCTTGCTGACCCTGACGGGCGGTCGGCTGTGCAAGCTGCAGAGGGTTGCGCCGGGCTCGCACGGGCGGGCCGGATCCAAAACAATTGTGGAAGGGCTGCAATTTATGCAGCTCAGGTCGCGGCGGACGACCATCGTCATTCTCGACGAGCAGCCCGGGCTCTCGTACCGGGCGCAGGCGCTGCACTATGTGGCGAATGCTGCCCAGCTGGTTAGCGGTGCCTTTCTTAGCAGCAAGCGTGTCACGGTGATCGCCGGCGGCGGCGGCCCGAGCGGCGTCGAAGACGCCGACATCCAGTCTGCCATTCTGGCCCGCACCGTGGCGGCCGTCATCGCACCCGACGGCGTCGTGTGGGACACGGCCAACATGACGATACGGGCCGACGTGCACGCGTCGCCATTTGCCGAGCTGGCGGCGAGGGCGATTGGCTGCCGGTTTGAAGGGCGGGCAGACCCGGCGCAGGGGGCAAAGCCTTGGTCGCCGGCGCCCAACGCAGGGCGAGGCCGCAACGCCCGGGGTCGCGCCCTTGCCGAGTCGCTCTTGCAGGTGGCGGCGGGGCTTGAGTAGATCGCCGCCGGCGCCGCCGCCGCCCCCGCGGCGAGTATATAGCTGCGCGGCGGCGGGCGCGCGCAGGCCGCCGCGCAATGGCCGCCGCCGCTGCCGCCGCCGCCATTGCGGTCGCTGCGCTAGGATACAACACAAACAAGCCAGAGCCCGGTCTCTACAGCGTCTCTTCGCAGCCCGTGGCGGTGACCAACACAACAATCCCAGTTCATCTATACACTCCCATGGCAAAAAAATCGCTGCCACTCAACGCCCTCGGCATGAATCTGACGGCGCACCACACCACCGAAGACACGTCGCGGTGGGAGGTGTTGCGCTACGAGCTGGATTCGAGGGCCGTGCTGCAGGATTTGCGGCCGTCGGCGGTGGTCGACACGCAGCCCGTCTGCGACGCCGACTTTTTCTGCCCGCCCGGGCCGTGCCTTTTCCTCGAGGTCGACTACCAGACGTATGACAAGGAGCACGCGCAGACGCTCATTGGCGCGCCCAGCTGCGGCCCCGTGTTTGGCCGCAGCCTGCAGAACGGCCTCGGGACGGCGCCACCAACGCCGGTGGCGAAGGGCGACCAGCGCTTTTACCCGGGCTCGGTCGTTAGCGAGCAGCAAGACAGCCGGCAGCGTGTGTCCGGGCTGACCAAGCTGAAGACGCCGCACCCGCGCTACGCGGCCGAGCCGGTGCCGGTCTGGGCGCCGATCGACGGGCTGGGCGACCTGACTGGCGAGTTTGACTTTCAGCAGACGGGCGACACGGACTTTCCGGCGGCGGACAACGCCTTTATTCTCGCCGACGATGACGCGGTCGGCGCGCAGGGCGTGGCCCCGGCGACCAAGTCGTCGCCGCTGCTGGCGGCCGACTTTGGGGCCTACGAGGCGCAGTGCCTCGAGGCCGGCGTCGACGCCGGCAAAAACACGACGCTCATTCGCATCACGGTGGACAGCCTCCTGGCCGATGATACGGCCACGCCGATGGCGCTCGTGAATCTCAGCTGCACGCTGTACCTCGACACCGAAGCGGACTTGGGCCTCGTGCAGCCCCAGCTGAGCGCCGGGCAGCGCGTCATCGACTACCGGCGCGCCGCCGATTTCCAGGCGTACCGCCGGGGCTCGCTGGCCGGAAACCTGCCGATTGTGCTCGTCACCAACGGCGAGGACGCAGCAAAGTTTCTGTGCAATGTGCCGAACTCGGCCGAAATCGTCGAGTGGCCCAAGATTCCGGGCCTTGATTGCGCCAAGTACGGCTACCTGGACGACGCGCTGCTCACGTGCCAGTGCTTTAGCGCGCAGGTCAACGCTACGCTGGGTCTCAACGTGTCAAGACCGCCACCGGGGTGCTGCAAGTGGGTCGAAACCCCCTACGTGCCGCCCGGGATTAATGTGCGCTTCAATTGGGATGCGGCCGATACAACGGTGGCCGAGATGCGCAATCTGTCGAATGTACACGAGCGCAACCGGCTTCTCGACGTCAATACCACTACTTTAGCGGACATCGTCACCAATGACACGGGAAAGCTGAACAACTTTGTGTCGCTCATCGCGACGGGCGACCACGTCATACCGTGCTGCCCTTGGTTCACGACGATCAAGGACTCTAGCGGCGCGTTGGCATCCGCGGATGGGTGCGAGCAGCCCGAGAAGCCGTGTCACCTGCCGCCGACAAACCGCTGCACCATGACGGCCGCGGAGGTGCTTGATGCGTTTCAGGGGCAGACCGACCTGCTGAGCAAGTGCCAGCGGGCGCAGCCGGGGGCCGGCGCCGACGGCACCCTCAGCCCGCTCGTGCACCCGTTTGCGATGAGCCGTTTTCACACGGGTGACTTTGTCGAGAAGACGACGCTGGATCTCGACCCCGACGTGGGGCCGTTTGGGTCCCCGCTCGGCGGCGAGTACATGCCGGGGCAGATTTTTCGCCCGGTGGAAGACGACAACAACCCGGCCGGCATTCGCCGCATGATTGTCGTCAACCCGGGCCCCGCGATGCAGGCGGCGGGGCTGTCGGACGCCATCACGATCATTCTGGCCGAGGAAAAGAACGACACTGTGTTTCGGCTCGAGACGGACCAGCTGCTGGTGCGCACCGTGACCAACGCGGGGGGGAGCGTGACCGACCCGTGCTCGACCACTAGCACCCCGCTTGTCCAGGCCAAGGTCACGGTGGCCAGGGGCGCGTCGGACAAGTCGTCGGCCGCCGTCTCGCTGATTCTGCGCCTGGAAGCAAAGTGCGAGGCCCTCAGGTTTTGGTGCCGGCCGCACGTGACGGTGTTGTCGGCCGCCGCCGGGGCGACGACGACGTTGGAACAGGAAGGCAACGTCACGGTGGGCACGGTCAAGGTCACGCGCGGAACCACGACACCAGAGCTCTCGCCGCTGACGGTGGGCGAGCTCAATCAGCTGAACAGTGATTGCAGCAGAAGTAATAGCATCGATCGGAAAAACAACGGCAAAAATCAGTGGTGCGGCTGGGGGCCAAACGACTGGACGCCGAGTCGCACCGCCACCTTTTGGAAACAGCACGCCATCACGACGGGCGTCTACTACGACGCGAAGTACAAAGAGTGGACGACGGGCCGGCCGCACAACGACGGCACCGCCGATGGCGAAGGAAACTCGCAGGCCCGGTCGGACAGCACCTCGCCGAGCACGTTTTGCCGGTGGCACCAGGCTTTTTCGCGGGAAGACACGGTCGAGCTCCCGGCGTTTGGCTCGGTGAAGATGCCGCAGGCCCCGATTGTAGCGGCGCACGGCCAGGCTGAAGACGACTTCACCATTGACGGCAGCGGCTACGGCGCCGGGTTTGCGCCCACCCCCGTCGCGCTGCCGTGCGTGAGCCGAACCGGCGACAAGGACGCCAACCCGTGCGGGCCCGAGGGCGAGGAGGCGCGCGTGTACCGCTTCCCGTATTTCTGCGCCAGCAAGGTTTATGTGGCTTCGCCCTACAACGATGGTGACATTTTTGGGGCGTGCTCCCGCGATCTGTTGCCGTACGTGAGCGGCATCGAGACCGAGTTCGCGTGCTCTATAGCACCGTGCTATAGTTATAAATGCGACAATAAGAGGAAAGAGAAGGTCAAAGAGTGCTTGGGTGGCAACGATCAAGGGGTGTATTTGTACAAGGCCAAGATGTGGTTTCTGAACGACACGGACGACGAGCAGAAGATCGGCGCCATTTTGAACACGTCGTGGCTTTATGCGGGTGGCAGCCCCCCGGAGCTTGATGGGACGCCCTTTGTGTACGACCTGCAGAACAGCCGCTACGCCTGCCGCTGCAACCACGGCGTCGACGCGTCTGCGCCCAAGGCCCTCGAGCAGACGCCGGCGCTGGCCGTGGGGCACGACGGCGCCGTCTTTTACCGCCAGTGCTGCCACTCGGAGTACGCCACCGTGAACGACATTCCGGCGGGGGCAAACCCGACCAACGCCGACGGCACGCCCGCGGCAAAGTACCACCGGCCGCAGTGGCGGCCGCACCTCGACGGCTACCTCAATTCAAAGACGTTTGGTGGCCGCGACGTGCAGTGCGCCGTGGGTGCGAGCTCGGCGGCGACCGCAACGGAATTATCCCTACCCCCAAACTATGTGTCCCCGCTTGGTCCTCCAGTGTCGTACGTGGCGCCGTGGCTGCCCGCGAGCAAGACCACGTTCCTTGCGGGCGCCGACAACCCCAAATTCCTGCGCGGGGGCGCGGCGAACGACAAAAGCCCGCACATGATGCCGCACTCGTTCATCGTGTCCCAGGCCATGCCGGGGCAGTCGGCGAGAACCGTTCCGCCGTCGGGCGGGCAGCAGTTTGCGATCGAGACCATTGTGCTGCAAGAGTGCCGGTCGAAGCAGACGGCGCACTTTGGCCCGCCAGTGTTTCAGCGCCAGTCGTCGGACAGCTCCGCGCCGCCCGTGCCCGACGACTACACGGGCCGGCCGTACTTTGCCGCCATCAACGCGCCGCTGCCGCAGCCGTGCAACTGCCGGTCGGCCACGCCCGTGTACGCGTGCCTCGAGGTCGACGCCGCCGAGGCCAGGACGTCGGGGTACCCAAACTGCGACCCCGGGGACGGCTTCAACGGGTCGATGTGCGTGTTGTGCGGGTGGAGCTGGTCCGACCCGCTTCCGCTGGGGGTGCCGCTGCTCGGGCTGCACCTGGGGTCGACCGTGGGCGGCATCGAGATAATTGAGCGAGACCCGCTCGGCAACGCCGCAACCGCCGTGGACGACGCCGGCCGGTTCTTTCTCGAGCCGGGCGCCCCGCTGAACGCGGACCTCAGACAGCTCATCTCGAACGTGGGCGAGAGCGCGGGCGGCAACGACTTTGCGGCCAACGCCTTTTCGTCGGGGTCGTCGGCAAACGGCAAGGTGCACACGACGCAGTACCCGGGGTCGTGCCTGCGCGCGCCGTACGGCAGGGTCAACCGGGCCCACCTGAGCTCGCCGCACGACTTTTACGGCAACGCCGGGACGTCGACCAACGCCGGCATCAGCGTGCTGGGCGACGAGGCGCTCTACCTGTACTGCGAGATTGTAGACGGAAAGTTTGTGCACTGCGACGACGACGGCATGTCGCTCGAGGCGCGCGAGGGCTTTTGCAACACGCAGAAGAAGGCGGCAACGTCCATCTCACTCGGCGTGGCCATTGGAAAGCGCGGCGCCGCGTGCAGCGCCGAGGCGTGCCTGTACTTTCCGGGCGACCCCACGTGGCCGGCGATCAGCGACGTGCTCGACGAGGCCCGCGGCAAGACGGTCGTGGTGGCGCCCGTGTCGTGGAACGTCATGGCTGGGCTCACGTCGGCGCCAAAGACGTTCGACTGGAACGCGCCGGGCGCGGCGCGGTACTCGATGTCGCACTCGAAGAACATGAAGCCGTCGGGCGTGGCGGGCGTGGCCACGGCCGACCTGAAGAAGATCTACGGCGCCACGTGGACGAGCGTCGAAGATCTGCTCGGCGTGCTCCGCCGCGTCGCCGCCGTCGTCGAGACGGCGTACGGCATCTACGCCGCCGACGCCAGCCCGCCGCGGTGCGGCTCGGGGCCGGGCGAGTCGCAGTGCTGCCCCCTGGGGCAGGCGCCGGGGCCGCCGCGCGTCGGCTTTGTGCAGGACGTGCCGCGCGAGTTTGCGTGCTACGCGGCGTCCGAGCTGCGGTCGAGCATTCCGGACCGCGGCAGCACCGTGGCGCACGCCGGCGTCACGCTCATGGCCATCGAGCCCGACATTCACGTGCCGGCGCCGGCGACGCGGCTCGTGTGCACCGTGTTCGAGGTGCTCGAGCCGGGCTTTGTGGTCGAGGGGCGGCTCGTCGTCGACAACAAGGGCTGCGAAGCCGACGCAGTGCACGACCAAATCCCCATTGTGCTCGAGGGCGCCAGCGCCGTCGGCACGAGCATCTCGCTGCACCTCGTCTCGAACGCACCGGCCGCCGTGTCGGCGGTTGGTTACGACCGCGACGCATCGACGCTCTCGCGCACGAGGCTCGACGTGACGGGGCTCCGGCTCAACCTTAGCCTCGCGGATGGCAAAGAGTACACGACGCAGTACGCCGCCGTCTTCTCGCGCGTGTACGGCGTCAGCGCCGAGCCCATCGTGTCGTGCACGCCGGCCGCCCACTGCACCGTGCTCGTGCAGTACGCGGGCGCCGAAGACCACCGAAACCTGACGTGGGGGGGCAGCGGGCTGGCGGACGTCACAAAGGTGCTGAAGACGCTCGCGCACCAAGAGCAGCAGCTGCACGCCACCAACACGGCGCGGTTTGAGGCCGTCACGCTGGTTTACTTTGTGGTGTTGCTGCCCTGCCTGATTGCGGCCGGCGTGCTCGTGGCGCGCGTGGCCAACAAGGCCTTTTGAGCGCCGGTGGGGCTCGATTAAAAAAGCGCGAGGCGCGCCCGCCGCCCCCGCGGCGAAATTCACTTGGTGTCAATCGCGGGGGGCTCAAACGGGACGAGCACGCTGCCCGTGTGGGCATCCAGTGCCTTGCCGCGGATCAAGCGCCAGGTGGCGTTCATCTTCTTGCAGCTGAATTTGTGCTGCTTGTAGGTCTTGGGGTCGACCTGCAGCCGCTTAAACTCGGCGGCGGCCGCGCACAGCGTGTTCCCCGTGGCCAGCTTGTCGCCCACGGTGGCGGTGAACAGAATGGCCCACTGCCGGACGCTGGGGTGCGTGGTGGGCGTCACGCAGAGCCGGAGCGACCACCGCCGGAAGGCGTCGGCGTAGCTTTCGCGCAGCGCCGCGTCCATGGCGGGGTAGAGCCGCTCCATGGCCGCCTTCCACCGCGGCGGGCCCAGCGCCAGCTTGGTGGAGCGCTCGAGCGACTGCTGCGCGCGGGCCGCGGCCGTCGCGGCCGGGGCCCGCGCCACGACGCGGTTGCAGCTCTGCCGAAAGTCGACGCACTGGTACTGCGGGCCGGCCACCTCGACGCCGGTGATGGTGCAAAAGGTGCCCTCGGACGTCGTCACCGTCGGGCACTCACCGGCGTGGTGCCCGCAGTTGTACCCGCGCATCGCGGCGCCAGCGCGCTCTGCCGCCCGCCGCCCGCCGCGCCGTCGATAATAATTTTATGGCGCTGCAATGCCAGGCTGGCGTGTTTGCGCGCCCTGCGCCGCCCCGGCTTGCGGGCGGCGCGCGCTACCGCCGCCTGTTCCGCTTGTTGAGCTGGCCCGCAATGGCCGAGCAGGCGCGCTCAAACTGCGCGGTGGCGCTCTTGAGCCCGCGGGGGTCGCTGTAGCCCGCAGAGTAGCGCTCGTGCGCGATGATGGCGCCGGCCGCCACCATGGCCGGCGCGAACATCCGGCACTTGATGATTGCAACGTCAAACTCGGCCTCGGCAATGAATTCTTCGTCGTCAAAGTCGTAGTCGAGGATAGCTTCATCGACAGCCTCCGGCCTGCGCGCGAGCCCGCACAGCAAAAGCTCGGGCGAAAGGTCGTCGGGAACGACGGGGCGCCGGACGAGGTGCCGCACGGCCTCGAGCACGGTGGCGCGCGCCACCTCAAAGCGCGGCGACACCTCGGTATAGTTTCGCGCCACGCACAGCGACTCGGCCCCGTGCTCGGTCCGCACGTACAGCCGCATCGCCGCCGCGATGGCGCCCTCTTGGTCGTCAATCACCGCCATGGCCCGCAGCAGCCGTTGCGTCTGCCCAGAGTCGTCTAGGGCGTTAACAAAATCGGTCTCATCCGCATTTGCCTCGTTCCTGGTTCTATCAGAAAGAATACTATTGTCAGCGTCGAAGAATAGAGCATTTTTGGCCCGTTTGGCCCTGTTTTCTGGGTTACTTTCCTGCCTTGTTGGAATCGGGCTCTGGGGGGGGGGCCGGATATTGCGCCCAGGGGTGAAGTCGGTATCGCCGTGTACAAATGCTTGAACCTGAGATTCATCGTTGGCCCTGAACTTGGCGATCTGTTTCCATGATTCCTTATAATCGTCGTTGCCTTTTCGTGCCGGGCACCAGAGGCTGAAGTGTTGGTCCATCAGATGAGGCACCACAACCTCATTATAGAGCTCAGACCGGATGTTGACCCCTGCGCTGTGGACGGCATGGTCTTCGGCGACCGTTGAAACAGCCCAGCCGTCGAAATTATTGACCCACCATTCATTGGCCCCAATACCATTCAATGTGGTTTTGAATTCTTCCTCGTTATCGCCGTCGTCGCCGTCGTCGTCGCTGGACTCTTCTTCGCTGCCGTCGTCGTCGCCGTCGTCTTCAGGCACTGTAGTTAGCACGGTCCCCCTAGTACGGGGCGTAGATGCCCCTGCCGGCGGTGATAATCGTGGAGTCTCAGCGGCCCTGGGGGAGCGCGCAGCACCTTCTTCTACTACAGGCGATTCCCGCTGTAGTGCTTGTATCTGCTGATCAACTGAATTGGCCTTGGCTTCTGCGCACTTGAAGCACATTTCGATCGCCTGCGTCCGCTTGGTGGCGCGCGAGCCCAGGTACCATTGCCCGTGGGCGCCAAACTCAACAATGGGGGGGCGCGCCCGGCCCATCATCATGCGGTACGAGCGGTTCTGCGTGCCGGGCTGCGGCACACCGCTCTTGTCGGCGTCGTCCAGATCGCGGTACAGCTCGATAAACTCGAGCGAATCGAGCTTGGCCTCGAGGTGCACATTGATTTCGACCCGCGTTCGCAGCGCGTCCACCAGCCGGTGCGCTTCGGCAGTTTTGATCGTCTGCGGGTCGGGAAAGGGGCCGACCTGCGCGTACAAAGCGTAGTGATTTCCGTCGCCCAAACCGTCGAATGTATACTCTAATTGACTCAGACGACGATACATGTGATACGGATACGGATTGGTTCGAATAATAATGTCGCGACGACGCTCCATAGAATCGTGTAGGTGCTTGCAGAATTTGTGCACGGTTTCAATTGAGTGTGGGTTGTCATCGCACTCGTATACAAGCCGCTGGAGTTCATAACCATTCATCGTGTTGTATTGCGCAAAGAATACGTCATCGTATGTTGATCTTTTGGGCGGTTTAGCACCGGTGCGATCAAACCGAGGGGCCAGATCCGGACCAAAAGTGGACGGGGCTTTCGTTTTTGGTGCAACATCATGCACGTATTCATCAATAAACTTAGTTGTGCACTCTTTCCACTCTTCGAAAAGGTGTCTGCGGTCATCGTCTTGCGCCCTCCTTGTGGCAGGCTGCATCATGTTCTGGGTGAAGCAAAACCAGGCGTGCTCGATGGCCTGCTTCGTCTGCTGGATGCGGACCTGCGGCGAGTGTGTCTCCGAGCCAATGGCGCCGAGCTCTTGCTGCACGCTGAGAAAATCGTCTTGGCGCGTGCGGACGCGGCCGCCGCCGAGCAGCGTGTCGCCGTAGCTCGCCCGAAACGCCTGGCGGCCGTCTTGGCCGCCGTAGACTTGGTCGACGCCTTCATACAGCTTTTGCTTCACCCCGGCGCCGAGGCCGACGGCGCCCTGCACCGTTTTCTTTGCAAGCTGCAGCGCCTCGACGCTAAACTCAAACTTTTGCTTGCGGCTCTCAAGCTCGCGCAGCTTGTCGAGCACCACTTCCGTCTCTTGCCGATCCAGGTGCGCCCGCGCTTCCGCCAGCTTGCCCGGCGACACCAAGTCACCAAAGTTGAGTTCAACGGTCACGCTGGCGGTTTCGTTCCCGCCAGATTTCTTCAGATACCACAGGCCGTCCGGTGGCCGTTGTTCGCCTTCTTCGCTGGCGGGGGGGGGGGC
>Ga0209634_1003306_pt1 | contig 10931 bp, 25 predicted proteins | sample LinPmetageLP40_FD_184043 | JGI IMG/M metagenome (GOLD analysis project Ga0209634, IMG submission 184043) | Marine viral communities from the Pacific Ocean - LP-40 (SPAdes) (version 2) | ecosystem: Environmental > Aquatic > Marine > Oceanic | place: Pacific Ocean | collected 2010-08-26 | reverse complement strand
TACGGACACATGACATACCTTCGGCCTACCTTTATAGAGAGGGCAGACGGAGATGGCGACGTGAACATTGATCAGTTGAGGGAACTAATTGAGGACGAAATAAATAAATAGATTATGAAGATAGACATAAGGACAGACAGGTCTCTATACATAGAGATAGGAGACCACACATACTATATTGATGATAGTACAGACGAGCAGATAATAAGCAAGTGGAAGACAAACTTAAACAAGAAACATGAAGAAGAAGATAGAGAAACTACTTGAGATAGTGGAGAGGATAGAATACCTACAGACCGACATAGATATACTCAGGGACAACATTTCCAAGTCTCCAAAAGATTTAGTAGATTTGAGAGAGAGATGGTGTCGGAATGCCGATAGGAAGGGCAGACAGATACTCATACTGGAGTCCAGGATAAGTGAGATAGCAAAGACCATGACATCATGACCGTCATGATGAGATACCTCAGGTACGTGTGCATGAAGAAGGGGATAGACATCGACCACTTCTATCGCATACAGATATCGAGGAGGCACATCATCCTGATAGGCAATCGGACGGACGAGATGATGGCCATTATAGGTGGAGATGACGTGATGATTACTAACCATATAAACATATACCTAAGATGAATGACAAGGATATAAATGCAGAGATAAGGGCACTGAGGAGCACGCTGACTGGCAACCTTTTTGAGGATGCTGACACGCATAGTGCGATATACGAGCTGAAGAAGATACTGAAGCCAGAGATAGTTACTAACCCAGAGCTAGATGACGACGATGAATGTCTGTCATGTGGATCATAAAACAAGGAAGATGAGTAATCCATTAATAACACATGCTTATGATTCAAGTCATATGCAAATAAACAAGCAGAACAAGGGCGTAAAAACAGCCGAAGTAAAAAAACAAGTAAAAAAACTTGGTGTAATAAAACCACACAAAGGACACACCTTGTTTGAGATAGAAGTTAAAACTATGAATATTAATTTAGCAGAGTTTGAAGCCTTAGAAATTAATTGGACAAAAGATTCTTCTAATAAATCTAAATTAAAAGTAAAAGAAGGTTGCGTTTATATCAGCGCATTAAACAAAAGTAATGCTTTAAAAAAGTTTAAGAAAGGCAGTAACGGAAGTAGAATTTAAAACCAAAACAAAGATGAGTAAAGAAAAAAAGAGGAGTATGTTTGATGATATAGAAGAAGGTAAAAACCGATTTACATTAGATGACCCTATGGGTAAATTAGTTAAAGAAGCTTTTGATATTACAAAATTTGTTAAGAAATTAAACCAAAACAAAGAAGATGAGTAAAGAAAAAAAGATATACACATACGGATGTAATGACTGCGAGGAGACATATGAGTTCGAGCACCCACAGACGTACAAGAACTGCACAAAGTGTGAATGGAGGGGAGAGATTCGACTACGCTCAATCGAGGTAATTGATGAGGAGGTCGGAGATGAATAGCTTTCACATCTGCTACATGATAGGAGATAACCTATGCACTGGCGACACAATACAAGCGTCAAGTTACCGAGACGCACTGAGAAAGTTCGGTAGGAGATACAACATTATATACATATGCAAGCTATGACACACAACAAATCATTCGCACTGACATTCACCCTGCACGGTGAGAGGTCCTACACAAAGATACATTGCGAGGACGACCTAACGGCACTCAACTACTTCAACTTCTTCTTCCCTGAGGCAGAGTTGATAGACATAGAGGAGAGCATGGTGCAGATAATCATCGAGGAAATAAACGAGAACTAACATGATAACATTACTTTCAATAATAGCATTCGGCCTATCGCTCTGGCTGGTACATCTTTCGATGGACAACATACTGAGCATAGCCGTCAGGTCGATAGTTATTCCAATCGGAATGCTTTGTATGTTCGGCTCATGCATCGCATTCTTTTTATCAATCTTAAATTTAATACTATGAAAAATTTAATTCTAATTATGGTGTTGATGTTCAGCACCAACCTGATGTCACAGAAGTTCGACGTGCCAGATGGATTCGAATACACAAAGATAGGTGACTATCTCAGGGTATCGAAGAGTAAGGAAGATGCTATAACTGTGTGCATGAATGTGTACAACTTTTACAATCTAAACACGCTTGATCTTCAGGTGGACAACGAATCAGTTGTACCTGTATTCAGGTCATTTGACTCAAAGAAAAAGAATCATGTTATAGTTCTTTTTGTAATGACCTACAATAATATGTATGACGTTGTTCTGAGGGAGATAAAGGACAAGGACTTCTACTTCTTCACGTACAAGGACTATGACGGATATAGTTATGACCTAATGTACAGGAAACAATGAGGGCCTGGGAAGAATTAGTCAATGACGTAGACAAGTCATTGTACTGGACAGAAGACAGCGACTGGTACCTGGACATGGGTGTCAAGATAGAGAGGTTCCATAAGGACGGACGTATCGAGATCAAGAACGTCATGACCTCTACAGAAAAGTTCGAGGATGTAAATGGAAAATTTTTAAAGGTGTTCGAGACCGAGGGATGGTTCATTGGATGTGTCAAGCTAAACATAGACGTTCATCAGCGTAAACTGATGAGGGCCAATGAGTTGGTGAGGATCTCTATATCCAACGGCAACGAGAGAATGGTAGACATTTTCAAGCAACGCAGAGAAGTAATTCAAAAAAAAATACACAAATACCGTAACTTATTAACAAAAAATGATTAATATTGTAACCCCTAATTTAATTTAATATGCACTGGAGAAATTTAATGAAAGACAACAAGTACCTCGGCTCATGGGACTTAGAGGTCAATGGAAAGTATGAGCCCAAGCTGGTAACCATCAAAAAGATATACCAGGACGTCTTCGTAGGCGAGATGGGTAAGGAGGATAAGGTCTTCCTTATTATGAATGAGTTCGACAAGCCGATGGTTTGCAACCGATCAAACTTCAAGAGGTTAGAAAAGTTCTTTGGAACATTCGACTACAACGAGTACATCGGTAAGCAGATCGTCCTTAACACCGAGAAGGTCAAGTCACCTGCAGGAATGGTGGACGCACTTCGTTTCAGCACCAGGCCCCTGCCCAAGAAGAGTAAGAAGGTTCTTACTGACGACCAGATGGAGAAGGCGACTGAGTCTGTATCAAACGGACGGTCAACACTGGCAAAGATAGCTGCCGTGTACGAACTGAGTGATTCACAAACTAAAACCCTGAAGGATGCTGAGAGTAAGAGCAAGTAATTGTGCGGCCCTATTCACGGGCACTGACGGCCTCACTGAAAAGCAGATGGAGGCACTTTATGTATTGATAAACAAGGTCAAGCCTACAGACAATCAGGCGGCCAAGCGTGATGAGCTGATAGCCAAGCGTGACGCACCCATCACACTGGGTATCGGTGCAAGGACACTGATCGAGGAGTCAATCGATGAGCTGGTGTACGAGTACAAGACCTCGTTCAGCACCAGGGAGATGACCAAGGGTACAGATGTTGAGGACGAGAGTATAGAGATATACAACCGAATCTTCTTCACGGACTACCGTAAGATGGAGGAGTTTGACGATCATTTCTCGCTCAATTTTCTATTCGCATCAGGTCATCCTGACATTGTTGATTGTGAAAGACTTAAGGTGATAGACATTAAGTCAAGCTGGTCAAAGAAGACGTTTCCAAAACGTCCACCAAACAATCCAGCATACGAATGGCAGGTAAAAATGTACCTGTACATGCTGAGTAAGAAGACTGGTAAGCACTGGGGTGATGGTGAGATTGCGTATGTACTCACGACCACTCCTGAGGAATTAATGCCTGAGCATGAGGACGATAGTCTGCATTATATGGACGGACTGAATGACCACCTTAGGGCAACCGTGGTGAAGATACAGCTGACCGAGGATGACATCAAGCACATGGATGCGAGGATGTTTGCGGCAGAGATGTATGGAAAGGAATATGTAAAATTTTTAACAACCAAAAACAAATAGAATGAGTAATCAATTTAAAATGACAGGTGTCGTAGAAAAGATCTTTGACACGGAACACGTAAGTGAAAAGTTTAAGAAGAGAACGTTTGTACTGAACGATCAGGCAGACAAGTACCCACAAACCATATCGTTCCAGACGGTGCAGGACAAGACAAGCCTACTAGACTCTATGATAGAGGGACAGGAGGTAGAGGTATCGTTCAACCTTAGGGGGCGTGAATGGACCAGTCCTGATGGCGTAGTGAAGTACTTCAACACACTAGAGGCATGGAGAATAGAGGGATCCTCTGAACCAGCTCCACAGCCAGTTACAACTGAAGAGAAGGACGGAGACCTTCCGTTCTAAGCATTGTGTGTTCATGATGAAAGCAGTTAGGGTTCTGCTGGTTAGCTGACCATACTCAGTAAAAACCTATAACACCGACTGTATGGTGGTCGGTGTTTCTTTAACCAACTTAATTTAATCATATGGAATACCACACGACACGTACAGATAATCTTGACAAGAGAGACAAGGTGATAGAGACCTTGAAGGACCACTACGACGATAGGAGTAGGAAGGGTATCATCAAGTACGACACCACACTACATGACAATAATGACGATGACTTCCTTGTGCATCTGCTAGAGGAGTTGATGGATGCCACGGCATATATTACTAAACTTCTAATGCAGAGAAAGGATGATAACGTACTTTAAGACAATAAACGACACAGACAAGCCCTACCATATAGACATAGATAGGGCGATAGATCGGATCCGTGACGGATCTTCAAAGGACTTGATAGGTAGGGTTAGGTTAGAGGGAGATAAGGATAGCAGGAATAAGTTAAAGAAACAACTGCCTGCTATCTGCTTCTCTGGAACCTTTTCCGACAGGCGTGACATCTCTATCATAGAGCACAGCGGAATCATGTGCCTGGACTTCGATGGGTTCAGGGACGAGCAGCACCTACACTCAAAGAGGGTGGAGTTGATGCAGGATGAGTTCACGTACTGCCTATTCACATCTCCATCTGGTGATGGACTTAAGACACTGGTTCGTATACCCAAGGACGCAAAGAATCACAAGAAGTACTTCAAGTCACTTGAGAAGTATTACGCATGCGATGAGTTCGACACCTCGTGCAAGAACATATCGAGGGTATGCTACGAGAGCTATGATCCTGACGTGTATATAAACGAGCTATCATCCGTATGGAATGACATGGAGAAGGAGACAGAGTTTGTAACACCTTCCAAGGCAACCATAAAGATATCAGACAGCAACGAGATCATACGCAGGCTCTCACTATGGTGGGACAAGAAGTATGGAATGGTCCAGGGACAGAAGAACAACAACCTGTTCATCCTGGCATCAGCACTCAATGAGTTTGGTGTCAATCAGGACGAGGCATTTACTGCGCTTAACTCATACGACTCAACTGGAGATAAGTCTTCAGAGATCATGGCTATAGTTCGTAGTGCTTACAAGAACATGTATGGACACAACACTAAGTTCTACGAGGACGTAGACAAGACATCGGCCATAGCCAGAGACATAAAGATGGGCGTGCCTATTGATGAGATCAAGGACAGCAACAAGGACGTCGATGTCGATGAGGTCGCTAAGACCGTAGACTTCAACGAGTTTTGGATAAAGAACAGCAAGGGCAAGGTAGACCTTGTTCCCCACCTGTTCAGACTATACTTGCAGGAAAATGGTTTCTACAAGTACTACCCAGTGGGTAGTAATAACTTTGTATTCGTCAGGGTGATTGACAACACCATATCTGACGTTAACGAGGAGATGATAAAGGACTTCGTACTTGACTTCCTTCTAGGCATCGACGACATGTCGGTGTACAACTTCTTCGCACTGAATACAAAATTTTTTCAGGAGACATTTCTAAACTATGTCTCCAGGATAGATCCAGACTTCATGGTGGACAACACGGATGAGGCTTATCTATACTACCTTAACTGTGCCGTAAAGGTCACAAGGGATAGCGTAGAAACCATTTCTTATAAGAACCTCAAGGGGCATGTATGGGAGAAGCAGAAGATAGACAGGGACTTTATCAAGTCTGATTTCAAGGACTCAGAGTTCAGGTACTTCATAAAGAACATATCTGGAGACAGGTCCGACAGCACTAGGTCTATGGAGAGCACGCTTGGATACCTCATGCACTCACATAAGCCAGCAAGTTATTGCCCTGCTGTTATACTAAATGATGAGATAATATCTGACCATCCTGAGGGTGGTACTGGTAAGGGTATCTTTGTCAAGTCAATAAGCCACATCAAGAAGATGGTTATAATTGACGGCAAGGGATTCTCATTCCAGAAGTCTTTCCCATACCAGAGGGTGCAGGTAGACACACAGACTCTTGTCTTTGATGACGTCGCAAAGAACTTTGACTTCGAGAGACTTTTCTCTGTAATAACGGAGGGTATAACTCTTGAGAAGAAGAACAAGGACGAGATCCATATACCATTCGAGTACTCTCCAAAGATTGTAATAACTACAAACTATGCGATAAGAGGTGCTGGTAACAGCTTCGAGAGGCGTAAGTGGGACCTTGAGTTCAAGCAGTACTACACAAAGAGTTTCACACCTGAGAGCGACTTCGGTCACATGCTATTCAGCGAGTGGAATGAGTCTGAGTGGTCAAAGTTTGACAACTACATGATCGACAACCTTCAGCTATATCTTAAGAGTGGTCTTGTTGTATGCGAGTTTAAGAACCTAAAGGCTAGGAACTTTATTGCTGAGACAAACTCAGACTTCTGGGAGTGGGCTGACGCAAAGGACAACTACTACACCAACAAGGGATCTGCAAGCCTGGGTATGGATCTTTACAACAACTTTACTCAGGAGTATCCAGACTATGGGCCTTATGGAAAGTTTAAACTTTCTCATAGCAGGTTCTACAAATGGTTGGATAGCTTTGGTAAGTTTAAGTACGACACCAAGCCGATTATTACCAGGAATGCAACTGGTAAGATGATAGAATTTATAGAAACTGAGCCTGAACAGGTGAAACTAAACTTTTAAGATATGAGACTACGTGACTACCAGGTTGACATATCCAGGAGGGGTGTCGACATACTGAACAGACTCAATATGGTTTGCCTTGCGATGGAGGTACGCCTCGGTAAGACCTTCACATCCTTAGAGATATGTAGGCTTGCTGGGGCTACCAAGGTTTTGTTCTTGACAAAGAAGAAGGCCATATCATCCATACAGTCCGACTACGACACGATGGATCCAGGGTTTGATATAACGATTATAAACTATGAGTCTATACATAAGATTGAGGATGTGATGTTTGACGTGGTTGTGTGCGATGAGTCACACACCATGTCTGCATTCCCTAAGCCAAGCATAAGGACACGTCAGATAAGAAAGATGTTATCCATAAACAATGCGAAGATTATACTCATGACTGGGACACTGACGCCTGAGTCTTACAGCCAGATATATCATCAGTTCTATGTACACCCAGACAATCCGTTCAGGAACTATAAGAACTTTTATGCATGGTCTCATGACTATGTAAATGTCTGGCAGAGGAAGATAAATAGCTTCATGGTAAATGACTATTCTCGTGGTATCGAGGACAAGATCATGGGTGCGGTTGCACCATACGTGATATCATTCACGCAGAAGGAGGCTGGATTCTCTACAGACATAGAGGAGGAGATCCTGTATGTCAAGATGCAGGACAGGACGTACCAGATATGTGACAAGCTTTCTAGGGATCTAGTTGTGGAGGGAAGCGAGGAGGTAATCCTTGGTGACACTCCTGCTAAGTTGATGCAAAAATTACATCAGCTATATAGCGGCACCGTTAAATTTGAATCAGGAAATAGTATGGCCATTGACAGAACAAAGGCTATATTTGTCAGGGACAAGTTTAAGGGGACTAAGATCGGTATATTTTACAAGTTTAAGGAGGAGCTAAAGGTACTTCAGTCTGTATTTGGTGATAGCCTCACTACAGACCTTGATGAGTTCAATTCAACCGACAAGTCAATCGCACTTCAGATCGTTTCTGGACGTGAGGGTATATCGCTACGTAATGCTGCACACCTTGTCTTCTATAACATAGACTTCTCTGCAGTCAGTTACTGGCAGGCCAGGGATAGGATGACGACGATGGAGAGGACATTTAACAAGGTGTACTGGATATTTAGTGAGGGTGGTATAGAGGACAAGATATACACAGCGGTCAAGAAGAAGAAGAGTTATACTGTTAACATATTTAAAAAAGATTATGACGATAGAACAAATTGAAAAAAGATTAATGGATCTTAAAGAAAAACTGGCAGGTATAAATATTAAGCTTTGCGAGCTTAATAGCATAAGTCCAGCTGTAAAGGCAAGCATTGAGTTGTACGAGGATAAGCTAATGAATCAATTAGAGCTGGACTTTGATGATTGTGAATAACATATAACTACTTATATGACTGAACAAAAGATACAGGCTAAGTTGATAAAGCAGTTGGAGTCGGATGGCTATTACGTTGTAAAGCTGTCCGTCACCAACAAGCCAGGGATACCTGATCTTATTGCGATACCTAAGGACTCAGACGCTGAGTTCTATGAGGTCAAGCGTCCTGGTAAGAAACCTAGGCCATTACAAGAATATAGAATTAAAGAGTTAAAGAAACACGGAATAAAAGTATATGTATATGACGGACAAATTAAATGAATTGAGACAGGTAAAAGACAGTGTGTTTAAGCACGATGTTAGTAAAGAATCATCACCGCTTCTTGTAAGGCAATCTAATATTCATAAAGATAAGATGGATAAGATTATGAAAAATAAAGTCACAGAGATAGAAGAACTATGTAAGATGTATCCCAATGATGCAGACCTGGGTAGTGAAATGAGAATTTTAATTAAAAACGAAAATAAAATAAAATGAGTATAGAAAATCAAATATTTGCACAGTACTTCGAGAACAAGCGTAAAGCCCTTAAAAGAGAGATGAGTGAACCAGTATATAAATTAAAGCTTATTTTTAAAGTGTTTGGTTATAAGATAGTGATATTTAAAAAGTTAAGAAAATATGATAGATAAGATTTTACATGTGATAGAGAGAGATAATCTAGCTACCAAGGACAGGAGGAGAGAGAAGCTGCATAAGAGGGCATTTCTTTGTGCTATCCTTAGGAAGCAGGAGTATCCACTAAGCTTTATAGGTAAGCTGTTTAATAGAAACCATGCAACCGTTATACACTCTATAAAGAACTATATACACTGGAGTAAGACTAACGATCCTTTGTTTCTGGAAGACGTTCAGGACTACAAGGTGTTACTGGATTACTATGAAAAGTATATACCTGAAAAGAGAGATATCATGGACGACATATTAAGATGCAAGGACATGAGCATGCTGAAGGTTATAAAGAGGAGGGTTGAGAATGGAAGGTACTAGGGGAGTCTATTGCGTAGACATAACCCTGGAGGCCAAACCTATATCAATGCGTTCCAGGCTACGTAAGATAAATAAGACTATAAAAAAAATACCGTTAGCACTTGACGACTCATTAAACCCTCTAAATGAAAGGTTTATAAGCAGGTTTATGAAGAAGGAAGATATTCACAAATACAATGTGAATTACACCATATCGAATAAAAAATACCTGTCAGGGCTTTGCTACGAGATATAAAATACATATATTTACAATTATGAGTCATGTAAATTACGTCAACGCTGTAATGTCTGAGATAAATAACATGACCGACTCTATATACGAGGCGTTGATGGATGAGGATAATAGTGAGTTGAAAGACAATATTCAAAATTTAATCAAGATCCTTAAGGATATACAAAAATCACATGAGAGTTTATCGGAATAGAGTACTGGAGCTGTATGACAGCAATGTAACAAATAAGGCTGAAATTTCTAGGCGTATAATTAAAGAGTTTGAGCTTGAATCAAATACTGAAGCCGTAAGGATGCAGGTGTCAAAGATTATAAAAAATAGAGCCATTGACAACGAGTGCGAGGCTGTTGGTATAGATCCAGATAAGGTTAAGCACTACTGGTACAAGGGCAAGCATTACTCCATAAATGTATCAGGTAAGGATGAGTTTGATCCTGAATCATTTATATCTGATCTGACTGAAGAGGTATCCAAATGGAGTCCAAAATACAAGAAGATCAAGAGGAAGAGGACAAAGGATCCTCACTGCCTTGTCTTTGATCCTGCCGACATCCACATAGGAAAGCTTTGCTCGTCATTCGAGACTGGTGAGGAGTACAACAGTCAGATCGCTGTACAGAGGGTTAAGGAGGGACTTGAGGGCATCCTATCTAAGTCTGAGTCATGGAACATAGACAAGATAATATTTATAGCTGGTAACGACGTCCTTCACACCGACAATCCCAGGCGGCAGACGACCTCTCAAACCCCACAGGATACCGATGGTATGTGGTACGAAAACTTTGTGACGGCCAAGAGATTGCTTGTAGATATCATCGAGACCTTGATGTCTGTCGCTGATGTCGAGGTGGTTTACAACCCAAGTAACCATGACTATATGAGTGGCTTCATGCTGCTTCAGTGTATCGAGGCATGGTTCCGTAAGTCTAAGAACATCACGTTTGATAATGACATGTCTCACAGGAAGTACACGGTCTATGGCAAGAATCTTATTGGAAGCACACACATGGACGGTGCCAAGTCTCAGGACCTTCCGATGCTTATGGCGCACGAGGCGTCAGAGAACTGGAACGATTGCAAGCACAGATATATTTACGGGCATCATATACATCACAAGACATCTAAGGATATATTTTCGGTCTGTATAGAGACGCTTAGAAGCCCGTCTTGCAGTGACTCATGGCATCACAGAAAAGGATTTCAGCACGCTCCACAGGCGGTTGAAGCCTTCATTCATAGTCCTGAGCATGGCCAGGTTGCTAGGCTTACTCACCTTTTCTAGT
>Ga0209634_1003302_pt1 | contig 10946 bp, 17 predicted proteins | sample LinPmetageLP40_FD_184043 | JGI IMG/M metagenome (GOLD analysis project Ga0209634, IMG submission 184043) | Marine viral communities from the Pacific Ocean - LP-40 (SPAdes) (version 2) | ecosystem: Environmental > Aquatic > Marine > Oceanic | place: Pacific Ocean | collected 2010-08-26 | reverse complement strand
ATAAATCGAAGGTAGGAAAAAACTATTAGTCTGTCCACTGACAGAGTTTGCAAAGTTACTGTTAGTATCCGTTGATGCTTCAAAAAATTGAGCCATGGGATATTCTCCTTTGTTTTATAGTTTATTTTCTGATTCTGCCTTCTTGCATTGCATCACTGATTTCACTTTCGTATTTATCAAATTCAGCTATGCTCATGGCAGTAATCTCCTTTTCAGACCATATTTTCTCTTGCGTTGGTTCAACATTTGTTGTTTTAGTTGAAACCATATCCGCAGCAGAATTAGTCCTTTTAGAAGATGACATAGAATCTACAGGAGTAGTGACATTCAAACCAATATCAGATTTAAATAAATCTAGTGCACGAACAGCTAAGTCAGCATCGTCAGGATTGTTATACACCCAATCTTGTATAGATTGAGGTTGCGTAGCAGCCCAACTATGAAAATCATCACTGTTTTTAATTTCTTGAAAATCAGGATGTTTTGCATTCAGCCTTTTTATAGCTTCTTTTTGTTGAATTTGTACTTCTCTATCTTGGAGTTTACTAAGTCGTTCTTCTAGAACTTTTGATTTAGATTCACTTTGTAGATGTGCAACAGTTTCAACAACCTCATAAACTTCAGGATATTCATTTCTAAAGTCTTCAAGTTCTTCAACAGTTTTAGGAGCTTTATATTCAGTTCTATTTTTAGTAGCTTCATCTAATAGCTCTTGCTGTTTAGCTCTTAAAGAGTTTACAGTTTTATCGTGATGTCTTTTTAAATCATCATAACGCTTTTTATAATCTGGTTTCTTATAAAGTTCTTTTTTATTAGATTCTAGATTTTCAGTAATAACACTTTCAGGTGTTGCTTCTGTTAAATCGTTAGTAGCAAATAATTTATTCTTTTCAGATGGTTCTTCAAAGTATAATTGTTCACTAGATTTAAAAGGTTTCTCTTCTATTTCGTGCCAAGTTTTATTTTGATTATAAGGATTGGCTTGTTCCTCTTGTAAGACTTTTTCAGTCATTTTCTATCCTCCTAATTGGGGCTTTGTTCACAAGGTAGCTCTATGTCGACTAGAGGGCTTGTATTGTAAAGGTAGCCTTTCGGTTATTATAATTATCGCATTCTTGGATTAAGATTTCTCATCTGTTGCGATACTGCAGCATTACGAAGTTGGTCTTCTTCTGGGTCAACCCCATAGTTATACTCATCTTCATTTTGCGTAACAGTAGTCGTAACAGTTCCTCCCTCTGCGACTTCTTGTCTTCCATCTGCTTTAGCTTCGGCTTCTTTCATCATAGACATTAAAGTGTCTGCTCCGATTTCTTCCACAGCTTTCGCAGTAAAGACAAATTCTCCGTCAGATAACCTTGCAGGTATACTGTCGGAAACTTCTGAACCCGGTCCTTCTACAGAACCAGACCCTGAAAATTCTTGTGCAACATCCATAACCTTGTCAAATAACATACTTAGGTCTGGGTTGTCTTCTAATTCGTTCATAAGCATTTCTTCTTCTTCTTCCGAAAGTGCTTGTTCTAAAATATAATTTGTAAAGTTATCTTCCATTTTATCATCATCTTCCATATCTTTACTTTCTAAAGATTCCATTGCAGCCATATCATCTGCTAATAATGATTCACCACCTTCTGCTTTAGTCATTCTTGCAGGTGTTCCTACTAAATCATCAACTACATATAACTCAAGAAACTCATCAAAAGACATGTCTTCATCAAATAATTCATCAATATATTTTAGTTTTGTTGGTTTTTTAGATACAGCAGCTGCTTGTAATTCTTTTAAAGCTATTACACTTTTAGCAGTAGTAGGGTCTATGTCATTTATGTCGACATCTTTTCCTACTCTTTTTAATAAAGCACTGTCAGCAAAATCTTCATCTAAAATTCTAAAAGCTGCTTTAGCCATTTTAGGGTCTACAGTTGAACCTTTATTTAATTTCATCTCAGCAGCTAATTTAGGTGCTGATTTTAAAAGCTTAGTTAGTCCACCTATACCATAAGCCTCTCTTTTTTGTTTTTTGCCTAAAAGGCTATGTGTTGATTTTTTCATTTTATTCCTCGTCTTTACGATTTAAAGTTTCTTTTACGATATCAGGAAGGTTCTCTAAGCGTACCAGAGAAGCTATCTTCCCCTGCAGCCGGTACATTTCCGATTCCGATGTTGCCACCGCCAGTGCCTGTAACTCCAAGTTCTTGAGGTGGTTGAGGTGCTCCCTCAGTACCTCCCATGTTTGGTGGTTGTTCACTATTGGATTCAGTTTCGCTGCCTGTTGTTTGTTGAGCATTTTGCATTCCTATTATTTGTGCCATCATTGCAGCTTCCTCAGGGTTATTGAGTATTTCATCAGGGTCTAAGTCTAAGCTGTAGGCAAGTTCACTTACTAATTTAGAAATCTTAACAAAAGGAGCAATAGAAGGATTTTGTGCAGTTTGTAAAAACATTGTTAGTCTTTGACTTCTAACTTCTTTTTGCATTAAACTATTTGTTCCTGTTGCTTTAACTTCTAAATCACCTACTACATCTAATTTATCTTCTAAGAACTGCATGTTCCATTGAAAATAAGCTTCCCCTAATGGTTTTAATAAAAAGTCATCAAGATTCTTAACGACTGTTTTTACATTTAAACTAGCTGCTCCTAATAACATTGACATTCCAGAAGCAGTTCTTGTCATACTTTGTACACCTGTTTGCCCATGAGAATAACTAGGTAAGCCTGTTTGTTCATCAGCAAGTTGCCTAAACTTATCAAACATCATCATGTTTTCAGGTGCTGTGTTAGGAAACTTAAGACCGTAAATAGACTGACCGGGCATTCCTGCTTGTCTTCTAAATATTTTGCCGGGATATATTTCCATGTTTTGACCACCGACTAAAGCAGATTCATCAACATCAAATACTAATGAACCAGCCATTGCTAAGTTATCAATAGCCATTCTTGCATGACCATTCATAATCTGTTGAGAATCATCCATGTTCTCCGCTATACCTATACCAAAAAAGTTATAAGGATTTCTTTCATAAGGAAATGCATGATAAGGTATACGATAAGGAGTAAAAGGATTTACTACTGCTCGTAATAATTTATCACCACAAACCCAAGAATTAATTTGAACTTCATCTAAATCATCTATAGTATCATCTAATTCAATACCAACTTCTCTTGCGTATTCAGCATCCATAATACCCCAATATTCAAGAACTTCAAAGTTTTGAGAATAGGATTCATCAACACTGTTATCATCTTTTAATTGATTTTCAAAATCTTTTTCTTCGTAATTAGCACCCATTTGAATACACTCACGAATAGCATCTTTATTAAAGTAAGGCATATTTTTTAACTGCCTTAATTGACTACGATTCATTTTATGTCTATGAACAATATATTCACATTCTTCTATACTAGTAGCTGAAGGGTCAGGATAAAAATCCCAACAACTTACAAATTCTATTCTAGGTACTCGGACTTCTAAAGGATTATAAGTTCTTCCTTCTGATGTATTGTCCCACTTATGTAATTTTTTATTAAAATTAAAAGGTCCTTTAATAATTCCTGTGCCTAATAAAGCTGCTTCTAACATAGAGTTTCTTATTTCAGCTGAACCATTAGATTCTTCTATTTGGTCATGGACTAATTTTTCCATTTTTCTAGCAGCAGATTGAGCAGGTTTAATTTCAGGACTTGGTTGTAAAGGTTCTCCTTCTACTAGCATACCTGTTTGCTCGGCTAAACTTTCAAGAGTTTCACTGAACATCCCTGTTCCGTAAGTAGCTCCTGCTTTTAAAGTTTTACCATCACCTGAGAAACCATAGTCTAAACGATTACCATCTATTTCTTCAATGTTTAAAGTTTGAGGTGCTTCGTTGCCTAATTCTCTATCAGAAGTTTCTAATCCGGGTAAAGGATTATTAACATCTAAATATGCATTTTCTTTTTCGCCTTCTGGAATTTTAGTTTCTTCTATGCCTATTGGAAATTTACCAGTACCAAAAATAACATCTACTAATTGTCCGTATGCAGCAAGTACTTTTGTTTTAGTTATTTTAACAAAAATCCTAGACTTTTCAGATTCTCTAAACTTTACTCCTTTATTGTAAAGTCCTCTATAGTTTTCATAAGCTCTAAGCCATCTTCTTTCATCACTATCTCTAGCATTTTCTGCTAAAGCAAAACGACTTTTAATTACACCAACTAAATTAATTTGTTGTAATTCTTCAAGATTTAAACTTTTACCAGACTCGCCTTCGACTTCTACATATAAGTCATTAGCTGTTAAAAATGTATTTTCGTTTTCTGCCATTAAAATTTCTTTTTAATATAAATATTAATTCTTTTATCATCTGGTATTCCGGATAAGCCGGGTGCACTTTTTTGAGAAAGATAATGACCTATTTCAATATTATTTTTCTTTTTCTTTTTCTTTTGTAAAGAAGCAAAATCTTTATAATAAACTAACTCTCCACTATTAAATTTTAATCTTTTATTTTTCATATTAATAACCAAATGTTGAATCTGCAGGTTTAAACATATCTCGTTTAAATCCTCTTAGTTTTTCTAATGTGTTTTCCATTCTAGGTCTACTCATTATCATATATCTTAACGCATCATATGCGTGGTCAGAAGCGTGAGTATCAACATCTTCAGGATTAACTTTAGATAATGGTATACCTTGTAATTCTCTTATTAAGTTAGGACATGTATTAAATATCTGTAACTTAGGTCTACCGTTATCTCTAATCTTTAAATACTCATGTATTTGTATTTTACCTTGAATACGATTCTTATCAGCTCTTCTTAGCTTATGTCCAGCTCTTAATAGAGCTTCACCTACAGTTGGACCAGTTGTACCTGTATTTGCCCATGCTGCAGTATCTAAAACACCTGCTACAGAGAAAGGGTCTACTATCTCCATATCAGTTATTATAGAGCCTAATTCTTCTCCTGTCAAGCCTTTTCTGTATAATTCTCTATATATTATTAAAGTATTATCATTCATGTCTATTGTACCCCATAAACAACAGCTTTCAGAAGCGTAACCATAGTCAATACCTTTTACTCTTTCCCATACCATAGGTATTTCAAAAGGAGGTATTATATGTGTTTCAGGGTCAAACTCAACAAAAGCTGCTCCTTCTGCTACATCCCAGTTACCTTCTAGTAATTGTCTACGCTGAATAGGTGGTAAAGATTTTAACATCTGTTCGTAAATACCATCTGTAGATAAATAAGGATTATCGTGTAAGTTAGCAGGAATAAATTTTCTGCTTAAACCGTCTTTACCTGTAAAAGTAGTATTAAAGTTTTCTGGTAAAATATATCTATTTTTTACCCAATGCGAACCAACTCCACCGGGGTTTGCTGTACAACGAAGATAAGTTTTTATTTCTGGGTCAGTTGTTCTAAGTCGAGAAGCTAAGTAGTTCCAACTAAATTCTGTAGGTAAATGAGTAATTTCATCAAAGCCTATCCAACTATATGCTTGTCCTTGATATCTATAGACATCAGCATCTCTTTCTAAAAAACCAAACTCTACTTTAGCTCCACTTGGAAAGTTCCATATTTTTTCTACTTCTTTAAACTTAGCACCCGGAAATGCTTGAGGATAAAGTTCTCTAGATTTGTCTATAAGCTCTCTTAGTTCAGGCATAGACCTTCTAAGTATTAATGCTCTATGAGCTTTTCGATGAGCATAGCGGAGAGGGTCAACTAACATTGCGTAAGATTTACCCCCTCCAGCTGCTCCTCCATAAAGAACATCTTTTTCACCAGCTGCTAAGAAATCTGTTTGAGGTCCTTCGTTAGCAGAAAACACAACATTGGCATGTTGTAATTGTTCTTGGATAGTAGGAGTAGTAGTTTTTATTTCTTCTTCTGTTATAACATTAGAAGACTTAGAATTAGATAGTTTATTTAATAATTCTTTTTCTGTTTTTAATTTGTTTTCTTTGTAAAGTAATTTTTTCTTATCAGCTTCTATTTTCTTTTCTTTTCTTTTTAAAGCTAATTTTCTTTTGTGTTCTGAGTTTTCTCCTTTATTTTTTTTAGAGTACTCAGGATAATCTTTATTTAATTTAGATAGTAAAGCAACATGAGAAAAAGGTCTATTTGATTCAGTAGCTATCAACTCTGCTGCTTGTCTTAACGAGTATGCTTCTTTAATAACTTCTTTACAATACTTATCTAGTATTTTTAATTCACTTTCGATAGGTTCTAACCAACCATCTATGGTACTTAGTTTGTAACCAAAAGGAATAGTAACTCCTTTTTTCTTAATAAAATTTACAGGAATATCTGACATTACTTAGTTATTTTTTTCTATATCCTGCTGTTTTCTTAGCAATCTTTTTAGGTTGCTTAGAATGTTGTTTACCTTTCTTTGTGTCTTCTCTTTTCTTTTTAGTTGTGGCAGCGTACTCCTGCGGAGTAAGACTCTTAATAGCTTTCTCAGGCAGATAGCGTTCTCCAGTCTTTGCAGACTTTTTACCTGACTTAGTTCGCCATTTCTGTTTAGTCCAAGACCTAAGACTGCGTTGTGATTCTTTTAATGCCATATTATATTTGTAATAAATAAATACAGTATGCTGCTACCGTTGCTGGAATGATAGACATACACGAAGGTATAATAACTGCATAGAGTAAAGGTCTACGCAACATAATAGTATTGATGTCTTCTTTAGCTTTTATATCCGCCACCTTTAGCTTTATATTGTTTAGCTAACATCTGAGCTTTACGAGCTGACCATTGACCAGCACTGCCACCTTTTGTTCCAGCTTTTATTCTATTGAATAAGTTTTTACGCATAGTAGGCTTTGTGTAGTTACCTGCTTTATTTACTGTTGATTTATTTTTTGGTTTTGCCATTTTCTTTTTCTTCTTTGTTTTTATTAAAAATTCTATCCCAGTTATCTGAAAACTCTTGTCTGGATACTGATAGTGGTCTAGCTCTAGAACCTTTACCAATACGATTAGGAGTTAACTTAAGAGGTTTTTCATCGCTTCCTAGTTGGGGCATAGCTTTACCACTTAACCTTGTCAGCCCAATAGGCAGCCGACATTTTGCCTTTGGCAATATTTTTGCCATGACGAGCTTTAAAACTTTTACGCTTGGCTTTCATCCGAGCTGATTCACCTTCTTTTGGTTTACCGGCAGTACTAGCTCCTTGTTGTCCAAACCTAATTGTTTTAACTTTATCACCAACCTTGGCTACCACTACATGTGATTTCTTTGGGTGACTAGGAGTTCTTTTAGGTTTATTAAACCCACTTACTCCTGCTCTTTTTAATCTTGAATCTTTCATATTAATGTAATATTTTACCTGTTAATTTTTCATCGAAGTATGACATTAACTCATCTTGTATTAATATTTCTTTAAACTCTCCAACTACTGTTAATCCATTAGACCGTGCAGCTGCTTCAGCTTCATTTAAACTTATAGCAACAATATTAGGTCCGGGAAAAACTTCTCCGTCTTTAGTCATCTCCGTCAGAAATATCTTCATAGTTACCTTCTAGTATATTTGTTTTTTCAGGCAATATAAATATACCACCCTGAACATTATGATTAACATCTAATCTTTCTTTCTTAGCTACACCAACTCTATCTAATAAAGTTTGTGCTGCTTGTAGCTTAATATTAGCTTGAGGAATAGTAGATTTACCATCCATTATTTCAACAAGCTTAAAAGCTGCTTTAGGAGCTTCCCGTGCAAGGATTGTCGAGGCTAATTCAACTATTTCGTCTTTTAGACTTTGTATTACTTGGTAGTGATTGCCTGAATAACCTGCTAGTTCTGCGGAAAGCTTTAAATCTCCTTTAGTTTCTACTAGATTATCTAGAAAAGTTTGTTGTTTTTCTGTTAAATTTCTTTTAGTATTTGTAGGTAACTGCATTTCTACTATTATAGAGTCTCTTTTAGGTTTTGTCAAGCTAAAAAAAGTACTTGACAAATGTTTAAAATAACCCTATAATAGATTTATCGACCCCCCCGGTGAATACCTAGGATAATCTTCTTAGTTCTATATAGACTTAATAAACCCGACCAAACCTGTTTAGTTACTTAACACTCTAATTAGGTCTAAAATGTATGGGATTGTGCATATATAGGGGAGAGGGGGGGTGGTGCTCCTGCCTACCCCATAGAGCTATCCAACTCTAAAGAGTTAAGCATATCTATGGAGATTTTCCCAAGCTCAACCCCTAAATATTAGAAGCTCTTTAGAGTTTCTAAAACTTAACAGTCAAAATGAAACTCTTTAGAGTTTATTCTATAACTTCATAACTCTAAAGAGTTAAGCAGACTTCACAGAGCTGAATAGAGTTTCGCAGGTATTACAGAGTAATGGTGCAAGAAACTAACAAGGCATGGGCAGAGGGCTATTGACACACCATAACAGGCGTTAATGAGGCGTTATGGTAGGTAGATAGCTGACAGGATTTGAAGGGCTAGAATGAGCTCTAAAGAGCTTGAAGGTTTGAGATAATTTAGACCAAAAAAAAAGGACTCCGAAGAGTCCCTTTTCCCACAGGTGTTATGTGTTAGTTTTACTAGTTCATAGCTACGCTAATATCATCTAAATTCATCATGTAATAGTCGTAATCAGTATCATCTATGCAGAAATCTTCGATAGCTTCTTCGAGAAGTTTTTCGGAAGCTGTTTCAACAATCCAATTAACTTCGTTAAAATCACAGCCCTCGAACAAATCAGGGCTAAAGCCCTCTACATCTAGGTTATGCACTTCACATTCAAAAACTTCTGGGGAAGTTTCTATTGCCCTGACTGAATATCCTCGAAACTCCCAACTGTAAACAGTTACATTGTTGAAGTTTTCATCAGACTCTAGAGTCTCTGAGTGAGGTTGTGTATTAAATTTTTTCATGTTTTATTGTCCTGACCTTTAGGTCGTTTATTGTTTAAAAATCCCTTAAGGGACTCCGTAGAGCCCCAGAGGATAGCTTTAGCTATTAGCTTTTTTATAAGCTCTTACAGAGTTGGTGATAGCAACTGGAACAGTTTTCATGTTCAAGTACGCTGTAATTTCTCCAGATTTCAACCCAGCTTTGCTGTTGAGTTTGTTCAAGAGATACCCTCTGAAAGAGCCAAATTTCATGTCCTTTGGACATTTAGCTAGTTTCACAAAGTGAGTAGCCACCCCGATAACCTGCTTGTATGTAGCTTTTCTGTTGGCATCAAACTCTGTTTGTGTAGTAGTTTCGTTTTTCATATTTGCTCCTGACCTTTAGGTCATTTCTAGGTCTAGCGGAATTGCCAGACCAAATTGCCTAAACAGTATGTCCACAGCAAAAAAAATTTGTCAACTACTTTTTGCACCTTTTCCTGTGCATTATGCGTAGGAAAATGTTTTTGTAAAAGGTCGACCTCTAATTTTAGACCTGAATTTTCACACTTTTTTGGGGTTTTTTGGCTCTCTAAACTTTACACACATAAAGCTTTATACACATACATCACACATGTGTCGCGTATGCGTGTGCGTGTGCGTAGTCGCGTTCTCTTCCAAGAAATTACCCGATAGGAGTATGCTTTTTTACATGCATGTTAAACTTATATATAAATAATTATGCAGGTGTTTTGTGCTTGACATTGGTTGAGCATTTTGTCACAGTTTGTCGGCAATTTGGCAATCAAGCCATTTGTTAACTATTGAGAAAATAAATATGAGAAAAACAGATACAGTTAGAATATTAAACTTTGCAGTTGATGATTTGAAAAAAATTATTGACTTTTTTGAGGAGAAAGGTGAAGAAATACATGCTATAGATATAAAAACACCTGAAGCTATGCCTTATTTAGATGTTGGTAAAGGTTGTTGTATTGATACTGAAATTAACGAAACTGATTTTAATACTTTTAGAACATATGAATTACTTAATAATTTTTATGGAGAAATAACTATAGAAAATTTTAGATTACTTACTGAAAGAACTACATGGAATTATGATATAATAGAAGACATTGAAGAGGTGTAAACATGGATAAAATTATAGATAAAAAAACTACAGTAGAAATGATGTATAATCTTTTAAATACTAAAGAATTAAAAGAGTTTAATGAAGTAGTAGAAAGTGTATTAGAATTAAATGATTATACATTAGAGGAAATTAAGACTATGAGTATGGATAAGTTCCTTCAAATTCTTGATTGGGACTTATATACATAAATAGTAATACGAGTGTTTTGTGGTTGACTTGTTATTTGCAATTCGCCACAATGCTCATTCAATTTCGGAACAACAATTAAAAGAGAAAAATATGAGAACTAAATTTTTATCCATTAAAGGAGCAGAGTTAGAATTAGATAAAGAAGGTTATAGACTTTCTGAAAATCTTTCTATGAAAGAAGATATATATAAAATATATAAGAAAAGAGGAAAAAGAATTATATTGAAACCTTTTAATCAAAATTATTCTGATTATAGATATCAATTACAAAAGTTTTTTAGTTAGTTTTGTTCATATTTTTACTAACTAACTCTCTAAGATTTATACTCCCCGATTAAATTTTAGAGAGACCTAATTAAATATAACAAGCATGTTTTATAATTGACAATCCATTTCAGTTATCAGACAATGCTCATTCGATTTTTTAACAACAACAAAAGGAGACTATCATGTTTAAAATAAGAAGTTTTGAAGGCAATCCATTTACAGGTATGACATATTACCATATAAAATTATTAGGATTAAAATTTAGATTAGTTATCACAAAAAGAAAAGCTGTAAGTAAATTTAATACTTATACTACTGGTAGAGGTAGAGTTTTTAATATTGGAAAACTATATATTTCAACTGTAAAATAATTAAAGATTTACATATGATTTGTTTAGACCTCTGACAATTAAAAATATACCTAATGTGTATATAGATTTATAAATCAAAGTACAAGTCTATCATTGAAATACTAAATCACGACTAAGTGCTAAG
>Ga0209634_1003300_pt1 | contig 10948 bp, 9 predicted proteins | sample LinPmetageLP40_FD_184043 | JGI IMG/M metagenome (GOLD analysis project Ga0209634, IMG submission 184043) | Marine viral communities from the Pacific Ocean - LP-40 (SPAdes) (version 2) | ecosystem: Environmental > Aquatic > Marine > Oceanic | place: Pacific Ocean | collected 2010-08-26 | reverse complement strand
ATAACTCCTACAGGAGTAGAGTTTTAAAAAACTAAATAGACAATATTTATAATAAACATAAAATAACATGGCAGTATTAGATCCAAACGAAATAATGTTCACCGCATTCGAACCTAAAGTACAAAATAGGTTTATTATGTACATTGACGGGTTACCAGCTTATTTAATAAAATCAGCTAGTGCACCAGGATTTGAAGCAGGTGAAATTATACTAGATCATATCAATGTTTACCGTAAAGTAAAAGGTAAAGTAAGATGGAATGATATGACAATCAGCTTATATGACCCAGTAACACCATCAGGTGCTCAAGCAGTAATGGAATGGGCACGTTTGGCTCACGAATCAGTAACCGGTAGAGATGGTTATTCTGATTTCTATAAAAAAGACTTAACATTAGACATCCTAGGACCTGTTGGCGATATCGTCGGAGAATGGGTAATTAAAGGAGCTTATGTTAAAACAGCAACATTTGGAGAATACGATTGGTCTAATGAAGCCGCAATTGATTTAAGTTTAACACTTGCAATGGATTATTGTATATTAAACTTCTAATAACTTTTTACCCCTCCTACCCTTGAATTAGGTGCTCTTTTGAGCACCTTTTTCTTTTTTATATATTTATATCCACAAAACATAGTTATTAAATGGAAAAAGTTACACAAAAAACAAAATTTAAGTTTCCAACCGAAATTGTTGAATTACCTTCTAAAGGATTAGTATATCCTAAGGACAACCCTTTATCTAGCGGTAAAATTGAAATGAAATATATGACTGCTAGAGAAGAAGATATCTTAACTAACCAAAATTATATTCAAAAAGGTGTAGTTTTAGATAAACTTATTGAATCATTAATTGTATCTAAAATTAATTATAATGATATTGTAGTGGGAGATAAAAATGCATTATTAATTGCATCTCGTGTATTAGGATATGGTAAAGATTATAGTTTTAAAGGATATAGTAGAGAAGAGGGAATAATTAAAGAATTTAAAATAGATTTAACTACTTTAAAAGATAAAAATTTAAGTAAAAAAGATTTAATTGAAGTTGGTGTTAATGAATTTAATTTTGAATTACCTCATACTAAAAAAGTTATAACATTTAAACTTTTAACTCATGGTGATGAAAAATTAATTGAAAAAGAAATAGCAGGTCAAAATAAAATTAGACCTAATTCAAATCCAGAAGTATCAACTAGATTAAAATACACTATAACATCAGTTGATGGAGATAGTGAGAAAAAAACAATCAGAGAATTTGTAGATTTTCAATTATTAGCTAGAGATTCTAAATCATTAAGAGATGAAATAAAAAGAATATCTCCTGATGTTGATTTAAAATACACCGGGGAAGATGGCGAGGAGGACATCAACATCCCCATTAATCTTAACTTTTTTTGGCCTGACGCCTGAATATAGGCAAAACTTATTTACTCAAATACACGAAATTGTGTTTCATGGTAAAGGTGGTTATGATTGGCATACCTTATATAACATGCCTATTTGGTTAAGAAATTTTACTTTTAAAAAAATAGAAGAACATTATACCAAGGAAAAAGAAGCGTATAATAAAAATTCTAATACATTAAAAAATAATAAAGAAATATCAAGACCTGATATAAAACCCAGTAATGTATATAATGCATCAGTGCCTACCAAAAAGTAGGCACTTTTCATATTTATATTAGATAAACCCTATATAATGGCTACTCAAGAAGAACTTGATAATGAATTAAAAATCAACGACGCTCTAAATGTGCGTGTTGGTTTAAAAGACGAAGAAGTTGAAGCCCAACAAGATCTTACTAATGCTTTAGTAGAACAGGCTAAACTTTTAGATGTTACCAAACAACAATCTTCTGAAATTATATCCCTTACTAGATCTATTTCAAAAGCAGCTCAGGACAATAGTACTGTTACACGTGGTCAATTAGGTACTGAAAAAGATATTATTAGGTTAAAAAAACAAGAAGAGGATTTAGGAAAAAAATTAAAAAGATTAAATGCTTTAAAAGGCCAACAATTAACAGAAGATAAAAATTTACAAAAAGCTATAGACGAATCATTAGACGAGCAAATAGCAAAAACAAACAATCTAATAACGAGTAATCAAAATCTTCAAAAAGTTTCAGGAGAAATAGCTAACAATATAGGGGTTAAAACCTTTAATGGGTTACAAAAAGTAGTAAAATCAATCCCTGGATTAAAAGGTCTTAGTAAACCTTTCGATGATGCTGCTGAGGCTTCATTAAAATCTGCTCAAGCAGGTGAATCAGCTGCATTATCCTTTGCAAAAGGTGCTAATGCATTTATAGATTCAGCAGGTTTAGCTATTTCGTTTTCTTCCATTTTAAAATCTTTATTTGCTATAAATAAAGCACAAACAGATTTTAGGAGACTTACAGGACAATCCGTCGATGTTGTCGATACCTTAAATACTAGTTTAGTAACTACTGTTGGTTATATTAAACAAGCTAGTGCTTTAACTAGACAATTTGGTTTTAATGCTACTGCCGCTTTTGATTCATTTAATATTCAAGAAGCAGCTGAATTAGAACAATTAATGGGATTAACTGCTGAAGAAGCTGGTAATCTTGCTCTATTTGCTCAAACCTTTGGTCAAAATGCTAAAACAAATACTAACGAGCTTATAAAGCAAGTAGGAGAACTTAATGTTGCTAATAAATCTGCAGTATCTCAAAAAGCAATTTTTCAAGATATAGGAAATATTTCAAAAGCTACAGCTTTAACATTTCAAGGAAATGCTTTAGAAATAGGTAGGGCTGCCCAAAATGCTAGAATTTTAGGATTAAATTTATCACAAGTTGATAAAATAGCTAGTGGTTTATTAGATATAGAACAATCAATTGCCGCTGAATTTGAAGCTGAAGTTATATCAGGTAGACAATTAAATTTAGAACAAGCAAGGTTTTTTGCTTTAACTAATGATTTAGATGGTTTAATTAGTGAACTTGGAAAAAACCAATCAGCTCTTCAAGGATTTGTAAATGGTACTAGAATTGAACAAGAAGCAATAGCAGGAGCTCTAGGAATGAGCCGTGATGAAATGGCTAATATGGTATTTCAACAACGAGCTCAATTAGATATTACAGATGAACAAGCTCGTAAAACAGCTGGACTTACTGAAAAAGATTTTAAAAGGTTAGAAGTACAAGAAAGTATAGCTAATTCTATATCAAAATTAACAGAATTATTAGCTGGTCCTTTAGAAATGTTTGTTGCTATGGCTGATAATGCTCTTATATTATATGGTACTATAGGACTTATTGCTACAATATCCTTAGCTAAAACTATAGCTAGTTTCGCTGCTATGGCTCTCCAATCTGGAATAATAGCTACTGGTTTTATTGCATCTGCTAGTGCTATTACGTTTGGATTAGGATTAGTTGCTATTATAGCAGGTATAGCTGCTATGGCTACTGCATCTAAAAATGCACAGAAAAAACTTACAACTGTTGGAGATGCTATTTTACCTGCTTCAGGTGGACCAATTATCTCAACAATGGAAGGTGGAATATTTCAAGGTACTAGTAATGATGATGTTTTAATGGGACCTGGGTTAGCAAGAGGTGGAAGAAATCAAGGATTATCTAAGGGAGATATAGATCTTATAGCAAATGCTGTTAAACAAGGAGCTTCTGGTGCTCAAATTAATTTAGATGGCGCTAGAGTATCAAACCGTATACAACCTCCATTAGCAGTAAACACAAGAAAGTATTCGGTTTAAAATATTTATAATAAACAAAATTAATTAATTATGGCAAATTCAATATTAGGACAACAATTAACATCTAATTTAAGCCCAGAAGGAACAGGTCAAAATGTAGAACCTACTGCTGCAGGTCAAGCTGGATCAACACTGCATGATATTACTTCAGCAGATAATATTCCACCACTTCCTTATAAAGGTCCTGCACCACTTAAATTTCAAAATCCATTAGTGGCTTCAAATTTAGATGGAGAATCAGCACTTACAATAGAGAAATACGTAGATAATTTACCTAAATAATGGCAATATCTCCCTCTGGATCATTACTAGATATCTATAATAACCCCCAGAGCTTTGAATTCCAATCGAAAAATTTAAAATACGATAAGGATATTAGAGGTGGTGGTTATTCTGGACAACCCTTTATTAAAAGAGTTGCTCCGGATGATATCGATAACCTAAATACTTTAACAACAGAAGCACTTAGTTTAGATTATCCAATTAGAGGTGGATCATACGAAGAATTAGCTGCAAGAGAAGATTTTGCACGAATAGATCGTTTTTTATTATCTCATCCTAGAGGTACTGCATTTTTAGACAAGCAAGCAGGTTTAATGCTTTCTAATCCAAGAATTCCAATGGCTAAATCTGGTGGGGTTTTTGCAAATCAAGCTTATAGTGATGGTCGTAACTTAATGACCCAAATAGCTGATGCAGGTACAGGAATAAGAAACCCAAATGCTGGGGAAGATGTGTTTGTTTTAGAAAGATTTGAAAATAAATACGAATATGTAGCTGCTACAACACCTACCAATGAAAATAGATTAGTATTATTAAAAGATTTAAAATTAAGTCAACCTCCCCAATCAACTATTAGTTCAATAAATCAACTTGGAACTATAGCTGAAAATTTATTTAATACTGTATCTAGTTTAGTAAATGATGCTCCATCTATTTCACCAACTTTATCATCAACTCAAGTAAATGTAGCAACACAATTAGGTATTAACACCGTTACTAATGGTGAATTATTTAATTATACAGGTGGGCCTGGTTCTTTATATGGCATTGTAAATAATACGTTGATTTTAAGAGCAACTAACTCCAGAAATGCTTTTATTGATACTAGTAGAGCTCAAAAATGGATTGGTAGTTTTAGAGATGAAGATATTAGAACTTCTGTTACAAAAAATGTTTATGGTGAAGATGTTCAGGGAAGACCAATAGTAGATTTATCAGAATCAAAACTTTTAGGTGTAAGTAAAAAATATAAATTAAAAGATAATTTAATAGGAATAAACCCTAATGATTCTGCAAATACTTTAGCACAACAATCAGGAGATGGTTTTATTAGAGCAAACCCAAATACTAATGCTACTGTTCTAAAGAATGAAGAATATTTTAAATATACTATGGGTTATAGTCAACTTATGGACCAACCTAATAGAACAACTAATGGTTTAATAGCACCCAAAGACTTTAGAGCAGAAACTTTAAAACCAAAAACTGTTCAATCTAGAAATTATGAAAAAATAAACATAGCAACTAGAGTAGGAATAGGGAATCCTGGAGCTAGACCACAAAGTAATAGAATAAATATAAATGATGAAAACAATCAAATAGGTCAGGATAAAATTAATATGTCTGATGTCCAAGTAAGAAATGATAGTGATGGAATTAAAGGTTTTGAAAGAGATTTAATTAAATTTGGATTTGAGACTATTGATAACAATGACACTAGTAAAACTAGAGCAACTTATTTTAGAGCTTTTTTAACTGGGTATAATGATAGCCATAGTGCCGAATGGAGCGCTAAAAGATATAGTGGTAGAGGTGAAAACTTTTATACTTATCAAGGATTTGATAGAGATGTAAATTTTAATTTTAAAATAGCAGCTCAATCAAAACAAGAAATGAGATTTTTATATAAAAAATTAAATTATTTACTTTCAACTTTATATCCTAATTATAATACTGCAGGAGCTATGAGAGGTAATATAACAAAATTAACAATAGGAGATTTATTTGTACGTGCTCCTGGTATTTTAACATCTTTAAATTTAACAGTAGATGATAATTATCCTTGGGAAATAGCATTAGATGAACCAGAAGGAGGTGATGATAAAGAAATGTTAGAAACACCTCAAATTATGGATGTAGCAGTAAACTTTAAACCAATATTAAAGGTATTACCACAAACTAGTTATACTACAAACCAAACAGGTAATACACCAATATTATTAACAGCTGGAGGAACTGCTGGTACTAATGCTTATAGATTTTTAAATAATAGTTAATGGCATCTAGATATCAAAATATACAAACACAAAAATCTGATAATGGTAAAACAATTTATTTACCAGTAAAATATCCTTCACTTGCCCCCTCAAATAGTGATTATTATATTATAGCAAGAGAAGAAGATAGATTTGATTTAATAGCAGCAGATTTTTATGGTCAACCAACTTATTGGTGGGTTATAGTTATGGCTAATGATTTACCTGGAGATTCAATGTATGCTCCACCTGGTACTCAATTAAGAATACCTGGAAATTTAAGTGATGCATTATCTGCTTATAATATTGAAAATTCAAATGTTTAAAAAATGTTATGGCTATTAAATATAAAAATATTGTTGGTACTGGATTTGATCCTTATGTAAAAAAACAATTAGAAGTAAGATCTAACGCAGGTGATCCAAGAGTAGGAGTAAGTGCTCATAATGTAAGATCTAATAATGAACTTCAATACCTTACAAACAGAAATGCTTACTTTAGATTAAGTTCATCAACCCAAACCTCAACCCAGACACAACCTAAACCTAAAATAGTTTCTTCACCTGTCCCAAGTAGGGGTATTGTTATTACTAACGAAAGTATTAACCAAAATGCTTTACAAGCATACAATGATTCTTTTAGTGATCAATTAGCTAAAGATAATGTTTTACAAGGAGGAACTATAGGGGTTGAAGAATCTGTAGATGAGGATAATAATAAAATATTTAAAACAAAAATTAGAAAAGGATTTAATGAAACTTATAAAATTGGAGATGGGGGTACTGATCCAAGTGATGATTTAGGTTTACAACCTATGCCGGGTATTGTAGGTATTACAGTAGGTACTGGAGGAAAGTGGCAAACTTTAATGCAAGCTGATATTGAAATTATAGCTTATAATTTAGATCAACTTAATGTTATACAAAAGCTTTATATGAGTTTAGGTATTACTTGTTTTTTAGAATGGGGGCATACTCCTTATTTTAATAATGCTTCACCACCACAATTAAAAAATGAACTTGAATTTATAGATTTTTTTAATTATAAGGGAAGCTCTACAAAATTAGATTTAGCTAAAGCAATAACTCAAAAAAGACATGATACTAAAGGTAATTATGATGCTTTTTTAGGTACGGTTTATAATTTTAGTTATGATGGTGATAAAGATGGAGCTTACCTATGTAAAATCCAACTTATGGGGGCAGGTGGAATGTTAGAATCTCTTAAAATTAATACTGCATATAATATAGATTTTACAAATGCAAAAACTGGTAATAAATCCGATAAATATTCTTCAACATTAGATAATGCTTTAGCTTCAATGAGAGATTTCCTTCAAGCTTCAGATAATCTTAAGTCTTCAATAAAAAAAGAATACATATTTAAAAAAACTATAGTTGAATTTGGGAAATTAGGTCCAGAGGATTTTTACACAGATCAATCTATTTCTAAACGTGAAGCTTGTAAAAATGCAGGAATAGATCTTAGGGGACCAAATCTTACATCAACAGCAGTTATAAACATTCATGCTGCTTTTACAGATACTCCCATAGGTAATTGGGGTACATTATTAAATTCAATATATAATTCTACCCATTATTCTCCTATTAATTTTGAACAAAGTGAAGGTACTTCAGGTAAACTTACATTTAAAAACGATAATGATCCTTTTAAATATGGAAACGCTCATCAAGTAGTAACGGGAAAAGCAAAATTTGATCCTTCAACAAAAGAATTTGATGGTTTATCTCCCTTAGATGCAAAATTATTTAGTGGTTATGTAGGACAATGGGGCGATCAAGAAAAAAAATTAACATTTATAACTTTAGGTCATTTAATGGCTATGATTAATTTGTTAGGGATATTTGTAGAATCTAATGATATAACGGGTAAAAATTCATCTCCCGTTATTTATTTAGATTTTCATCCTGATAATACTGCAATAGATCAAGGTGATTTAGTTGCTAGTATTAATCCTCATGTGTGTTTAGTTCCATTTATTTCCAATTTTCCTTATGATTCTTATTTTAATCCACTTGATATAAATAAAACAACTATTTATAGTTTTGAAGATGAAAAAGCTATACCAAATAATAAGAAAAAATTAATGGGAACGTCAGGTACAACTGAAGTAGTTGATGCAGTTAATAATATTAATAAAATTAATAAAATTTATCCACCTAGTGACTTTGCCGTAGAAGTAGATAGTCCATCTAAAGGAGGAAAACTATTTAATACATTAGTTAATATTGATTTTGCTAGAAAATGTTTAAAATCATCTACTAATACAGATGGTGAGACTTCATTATTAGATTTTTTAACTAAAATATTAAATGGAATTAATCAATCCTTAGGAAGTGTTAATAATCTTAGACCATTTACAGATGAATGTGGTTTTATTTTAAGAATAATAGATGAAAAACTTTTAGAACCTATTACAGATGTAAAAGATAAAAGATTAGTTGAAATTCCTAGTTTTGGACTTGATTCTTTAGTATATGAAGGTGGTTTTAATTCTGCTATAACTCCTAAATTAGCATCCCAGATAGTAATTTCTACTCAAGCTGCTGGAGGTGGAATAAAAGAATTTGAAGAAGATGTTCTTTCTTATCAAAAAATAAACCAAAATGTAAAAGATAGATTTTCATCATATAAATTTCCCTCAATAAAGAAAAATACGGATTTAACAGGAGATGAAAGAGAAAAAAATCAATTAAAATCTTTACAAAGATTATATGATCAATTTTATTATAATTACAGTGACTCCCCAGATTCTACAATATTAGAGAGTGATTGTAAAAATATGACGGGTCCTTATAAAAATTTACAAGGAAAACGAGAAAAAACTATAAGTTCAAAAGATACATCATCACAACCTAATAAATCATCTATATTAATTCCCTTACAATATAGTATTACTTTAGATGGTATATCTGGTATTTTACCTTATAATGCTTTTTTACTCCCAGCTGACAGATTACCTCAAAATTATTTATCAAAAGCAGATCTTCCTAGAGTAGCATTTGCGGTATTTTCAATCAATCATACATTTGAAAATAATAATTGGTTTACTACTTTAAGAGGACAAACACTTTTACTAGAAGGTTCAGATAAATCTATAGAAGTTGATAAAAAAATTAAGGGTAGAAAAACAAATCCTCCTAAAATTGAAAACAACTCAAATTATGGTGGTTACCCTAAAAAAGAACAAATAACATTTACATCAAAAGATTCACCAAAAGGTGAAAAGGTAACAACAGTAAATGATACTACTCCTTCAGAGGTTATTACCCAATTTGGAACTGTTACTACGGGTCCTGATGGATTACAATCAGTATCATTTGGCCCTGCTTCTAATGATCAAGATATTAATGCAGCATTTACTTTTATAGCAGATAATGAAAGTAATGGAATACCTGATCTTAAAGCTTATACAGATAAAGATTATACTAGTGCTGCAACAACTGATTTAGAAGTTGCTTCATATCCCTTTACTTATAGAATAGGGTTTGGTAGTGATACAGTTACTAATACAGATGGTAGTGTTACTAAAGTTGTAAGATCTAGTAGAATTACAAAAGAACAGGCTGCACTTGATTTAAAAAGAAGAATTAAAATATTTAAATCAAAAGTAGTTGGAAGATTAAATGAAAGAGGAGTTAATTATGATAGTTTACCCTTAGAAGTAAAGGTAGTATTTTTAGATCTTGCTTATAATTATGGTACGTTATTTTATGATTTTATAAATGCTTGGAAAAATGGTGGTAAAGGTGGAATTATTGCTGAACTAAACAGAAGAATAGCAAGAGGAGAAAGTCAGGTACCAAGTAGAAGACTAAAAGAAATTAACTATTTAAATAAGTAATATGACTTATATACCTAAATCTTTAGTTAATAGTAATTTATATACAGGAGGTGGAGAATTTACTGACCCTAATACGGGCATTCCTTATAAAGGATATTACCATGAAACGTTTACTGGTGCTGCATCTTCTGGTAAAACTCCAAATAGTCCTAATTCTATACCTTTAGTTAAAAATTATAGTGTTCAACAAGAAAATAATTATATAGTACCTACCCAAGAGAACATTAACTATTCGGCTTTACAACCAATTAATCAAGAATTATATCAATCTTCTGGTGATCCTTTAGCTGTATTTCCAACACTTACAGGTAAAGATTACCAAAGAGGTCAAATAATTAGATATTTTGCTAAAAAAAGAAATATAAACCCCCCAAGTATAATAGAAATAACTAAAGATGCTTTTAATGATTTAAATGCTAAAAAAGGAAGATATAATTATGCTTTATGGACAGTAACTAGTGTATTCTGGAAAATTTCAGGTCCTTTAAGGGATTCATTAAATGCTAATGGAGTAAAAACATCAGGTATTATTGACACTAATAAAAGATTAATAGAAACTGCAGAAAAAAGTTTTAAAGGTATTAAACAATATTTATCTGATTTAATTCAATTTGCAGTTAAATCTGATTTAACATTAATAGATGGATTATATACTGGAGGAGAAGAATTAACAGTAAAATTAGATAATAGCAATTATAGTGGTTATTATCATATAATGGCTAATCAAAAAATAATGGATGGAGCAACACATAAACAATCTACAGGTAAAGTACTTTTAGCTGGTGATGCTTTAATATCAAATCAATTAGGAGGTTTAATCCAACAAGCACTAGGAGAAATAGGTGCTAGAACTGATGTGGTTCCTACAAATAATAGTCGTACATTACAGACACAATTAGAAAATAACATTTCTGGTACACCTGTAGTGAGACAACCCTCAGGAGGTGGAGGCGGAGGTTATTAAATAAGTTATGAATAAAAGGTTATGTATTATATTGTTGAAACAGAACAACAGCTAAAAAGGCTATATTGTTCCGGTAATGAATGTTATATTAGGATAATCCCTATGAATGATGA
>Ga0209634_1003299_pt1 | contig 10951 bp, 9 predicted proteins | sample LinPmetageLP40_FD_184043 | JGI IMG/M metagenome (GOLD analysis project Ga0209634, IMG submission 184043) | Marine viral communities from the Pacific Ocean - LP-40 (SPAdes) (version 2) | ecosystem: Environmental > Aquatic > Marine > Oceanic | place: Pacific Ocean | collected 2010-08-26 | reverse complement strand
GATCTACCAAATATAGAACGCTTTAAAAAATTAATTAATTTAAATTCTAAAGAATATATTATTGTTGTTATTAAGACTGCTACGTGCTATACTCATATGAAAGAAGACTTTTTTTTTTATGACGAAAGATTATATATGGGGTTTCGTCATAAATATAAGTATGAAGTAAATAAAGATTCAATAAAAGTATTATGTAAAAGTTTATATCAAAATGAATATGAATATTATAATTATAAATTTAATCATAATATAGAATTTTGTGTTAATGTAAATAACAAACCTTTTTTAATAGATCCAAATGATTTTGAATTTAAAAAATCAGTAAATAAAAATAAAATTTACTATAATGTTAATTTATTTTTTCCTATTTATTTAAAAGTAATTATGTTTTTTATATATTTAGGCGTTACTGATTTTGATTTATTTGGTATTGACTGGTTTAATGAAAATGTAACACCACACGTTAAACATTTTATGAAAAAATATTTTAAAAACAAAAATCCTAAAATGATAGGGTTTGATAATTTATTAGGATCATTTTATTCTAATATTTATTTAAACAAATTAAAAAAAATATATAGTTTAAACTTACGATTATTTACAGATTTTTCACAAGTAGATATTGAAATACCACGTGTAAACTTAGAATCTAATATTTTTTATCAACAATCAAATTATTATAAATATTGTGAAAATATAATAAATAATAATAAAATAAATAAAACAAATGAAAATTATAATTTATTGTTAAAAATATGTAAGTCATCTCAATATATAAATAATATTTGGTATAAAATATTACTATTAATGATATCAAATATTAAAGAATATAATTTTAAAAAATTAAATAAAAAATGGATATTAAATTTAGATAAACATATAAATGGAATTAAATTTGGTGATCCCGTTTTTTCTATAGGTTGTGCTATAGGAATGTAACCTATTAATTCCAAGGATATTCTGAATATCTTGTTTTTATAACTTTTTCATGATTATCGTACATAAAACAACAAACTCCGTATCTATCAAGATTATCATAACAATGATTTTTATTTCTAGTACATAATTCTTGTATTAAATATATATCAGGAGTATTATTCATTTTAATTTTAGCATTTTCTAATCTTTTATTTTTATAATATATACTATTTTTTTGTACAAGTTTATAAAAATAATCAATAAATACAGTATATTGTATTACATTAGATTTAGAATGAATACTCATATGGTTAATTAATTTTAAAAATATAGGATTTTTAGGAGGTGTAAAAATAACACCATTAAATATAGATTCTCTAGAAGATGAAATAGTTGTATATAACATATTTTTATCTTTGATTGTTTTATTAATATCTTGTAATAATTCTATTTTTATATCTAAATATAAACCACCGTACATATATAATATACAATATCTCCATAAATCAGCCCGATGAGCCATATTTTTAAAATTATACCAAGCTTGTACAATAGAAAAATTATAATTATTTTTTATAAATGTTATACACTCATTATCATCAAAAATAAGATGATTATAATTTTTAGCATATTTTTTAATATTATCGTAAACTTTTTGAGGTATCAAATCTTTATTTTTATATGTTTGATATAAATTATATTTTTTTATTTGACTATAATTAAATAGTTCAAGTTGTTTAGGTTGTTTATAATTTACAAATTTAAAGTAAAAACATATTATAATTACTATTATTAATAATATTTTTATATACATGTTATATAAGTTTAGAATAATATATTTTAAAATGCAATTATAATACAATTATCAAATTGTAAATCTTTATAAATACCATATCTAAATACTAAACAACCTTTACCCCATTTATTAAAATATTTATTAATTTGTTTTTGTATTTTTTTATTCATAAATTTTATATTTGTACCATAAAAATTTTTAATTTCTAACCAATTTATTATTAAACCATTTATTTCAACAGGAACTTTTAACAAAAAATCAGGAGTAGCATAAGGATATCCTTTTTCTTTAATTTGTTCTTGTACTAAAAGTTCCTGAGTTTTATATTTTATATTTTTTTTATCTAAATACTTTTCTATTTTTTTTTCATAATCTTCAGAATATTTTTGTATATTATCTTGGTCAAGTGGTGCTATATTATCATTTTCTTCTGCTATTTTCAATTGTTCTTTATCAAAAGAATTTAATTGTAATATTGATTTTTTAATTGATTTTATATTAGGATATTTTTTTTTTAAAATTAATCTCATAAGACTAACAGGAGATAATTTATATTTTTTTGATAATTTTAGTATATCTATATTTTGATAATCTTTCATTAAAAATTTTAATTGATTTTTAACTTTATAATGATTATTCATATTTATTTCTTTTAATAATTGACTACGATAAGATAATAATATTTTAGTATCTATATCTATTTTTTTTCTAATATTTTCTAATTCTAAATCTGTTATTCTATTAAAGTTATAATTAGAAAGTATTATATTTTTCATTTTATTTTGTTGTTTTTTACTTATTTTTTTATAGTCTATAATATATTTTTTCATTTAAATACTACTAGATATAAATATAATAATTATATGAATATTAAAAATAAAATTCTATCCGATGGTTTTATTAATTGTAAAGATATATTAAAAGGAAAGAAAGTTATATTACTATCTTGTGGACCAAGCATAGAAACTTATAAAAATTTAATTAATATAAATGATAAAGAAAATACTGTTATAGTAACTATAAAAACAGCAACTGATTATTCAAAAGGTAAAGAAGATTTTTTTTTTTATGATGAAAGAGTTTATAGAGGAATAAGAAGTAAATTTAAATATCAATTAAATTCAGAGTCAATTAAAATTCTTTGTAAAAATTATGTAGAACATGAAGATATTGATACAAATATAAAACATGATTTAGCATTATGTTTAACAAAAAATCCACCTGGTTTTTTTATAAATTATGAAGATATTAAATTTACAGCTAATAATAATATAAAAAAAATATTTTCTAATTTTCATTACTTTTTTCCTATATTTTTAAAAGCATTGTTATTTATGGAATATTTAGGCGTAAAAGACTTTGATATTTTTGGAGTAAATTGGTATAATGAAGATATAACACCACAATCTAAACATTTTTTAAAATATGAATCAAAAAAAATACTTTTTGATAATTTAATGGGTTCATTTTTTAGTAATATATTTTTAAAAAATATTATTAAAAAACGTAAATTAAATGTAAAATTATATTCAGAATATTCTCAAGTTGATATATCTATTCCACGATTAAATTTAGATAAAACTGTATTCTTTCAAAAATCTAATTTTTATTATGATAATTTAAATAGTATTCAAAATAATAATACTGAAAATAATTATTATTATAAACTATTAGAATTATGCTCTAAATCTAAATATATAAATTGTAAATGGTATAAAACGCTTCTTTTAATGATATCAAAAATGGAAACATTTAAATTAGATAAAATAAATAATTTTAATGATAAATATTTAAGTAAAAATCCATATACAAAATTTTGTAGTGATTATATTTATGCTATTGGTTATGAAATTGGTATGTAAATAAAAATTGATTAATCTTATTTAAATATTAAATAAGATTAATATTAATGTACAAACCATTTGGAGAATTAGGAAAAATAATTAAAACAATAAATAAAATTATTAAAAAGGAGTATAAAGATTTTAACGGATGTAAAGAGGAATTAATCTTAATAATAAAAAAAATATATACTAGTATTATAGATGAATATCCAAAAGCTACATATGAACTAGTTACAGATATTGTAAATAGATTTTTTGATTGTAGATATACTTTTAAACAATTAAGTTTTGAAAATGGAAATAATGGATTTAGAAATTGGGATTTAACTTTTAAATGTGACGAAGTACGAAATAAAAAAATAAAAATTCCCGAAGAATACCAGAATATAGAAGACCAATTTCAACAGTTATATGCTACACCACAACCAGAACAACGAACACAAGAGTGGTTTGATTATCGTTTTCAACGTGTAACCGCGTCTGATACAGCAACAGCAATTGATATGAATCCTTATGAATCTGTAGAAGGGTTTATTTGTAAAAAGTGTGACCCAGACTTTCCCTTTTTAGATAATATTTTTGTTTTTCACGGTAAAAAATATGAACAAATTGCTACTCAATTATATGAACATATTTATAATATTAAAGTTACTGAATTTGGATGTGTACCAAGTAATAAATATAAAATATTAGGAGCGTCACCTGATGGTATATGTTCAAAATCAACTTTGGATAATCAATTTAGTCCAATGTTAGGAACTATGTTAGAAATAAAATGTCCCGCTATAAGACAAATTAAAAGAAGTGGAAAAATAATGGGTGAAATTTGTCCATATTATTATTATTGTCAAGTACAACAACAACTTGAATGCTGTGATTTAGATCAATGTGATTTCTGGCAATGTAAAATTAAAGAATATAATTCACGAGAAGAATATTTAATGGATACAACTTTTAAGACTCTATTTATGGAAGGTGTTGAAGGTAAAGAAAGACAAATTGATAATACTTTGGTACGAGGTTGTTTATTACAATTCCTACCAAAAGTATATGTACCAACACACGATGAAGACGAACATCAATTTAAATCAAAATATATTTATCCACCTAGATTAGATATGTCACAAAGTGAATATGATGATTGGTGTTTAATAACAATTTCTAATTGGTATTTAAAAGATCCTGAAATGGCAAAAGATTATTATTTTGATAAAATAATTTATTGGAAAATCCCAGAAAGTCATAATGTAACAATAAAAAGAGATAAGAAATGGTTTGAGAATTGTTATCCTATTTTACAAGAAACTTGGAAAAAAGTATGTTATTATAGAGAAAATTTAGAAGAATTACCACCATTACAAGAAATAGCAGATAAAAGAAAGAAATTTTATCGTTTAAATACAAAATTTAAAGTAAATAATTTTAATGAAGGAGTTGATTTTTTGAATTTAAATGATAAAAGTAAACCAAATAAATTAGTATCGAATGGACCAGTGAAATCAAAAGGAAATTGTGATTTTATTGATGATTGAGTTTTATACATTTGAACATTTAAAACGCCGATTTTTAAATATAGCTAAAAGAATGAGTGATAATCCTTCAAACATTTATATCTAAAATGATTGGTTTATGATATTTACAATTAATTCTATTACATACTTTTCCTTTATTAATACCTGTTTTTAATATTATTTTACATTCATTACTAAATTCTAATTTTTGTTCTTTTTCTTTAAATTCATTTACATTTTTATGTATCTTACAATTATTTCTATTACAAACTTTTCCTTTATTTTTACCTCCCTTTAAAATTACTTGGCATATATTTTTTTGTTTTACTATATCTTTTTTCATTGTCACTTGATTACAATAAGGACAAGATATAAATTTGTTTTTAATAATTAAACATTTTTCGTGGTAATAATGGTTACAAATTAATTTTATAGATGTATTATCTGTAATAGGTAATTGACAAATTAGGCACTCTTCACCCTTTTCTTTTTTTAAATGTTCTAACATATTAACCAAATCATCAAAATTTAAATTATTCATCTTATTAAATAAGATAGTTATTTTTTTAAGAAGTTTATGATTTAAATTTTTTTATTTATAATTTTAAATAAAAAAATTGATTTAATATAAACAAATATTTAAACTAATATTATATAATGGAAAATTACGAAGAATACATGAGCAAAATTAAAAGTTTTTACACTTACATTGGTAATCTTATTGAATTAGAAGAATATAATGAAATTGAAGAATTAGAATTATTAGTAAAGTATATTGACGATTATAATATAGATATAGATGAAATAGAACAAAACGATTCAGAAGACGATGATACTGAAACACATACAAATCCAATGTTTAATTTTTCAGATAATGAAAATAGTGAAAGTTCAGTAGGGTCCTTTGACGATATACTAAAATCAAATTCGTATGGAATTTATCAAAATAAACCTCCATCTTATAATAATAGTGAAAAATTAGACAAATTACAAACTTTTATAAATTCTAAAATTAATACAGAAAACATTTTAGTATATAGTAAATTAAATAATTCTAATACTAGATGTACTAACTATTTAAATAATCTATACAATTATTAAATTTATATCTATAATTATATAATTATGGAAAAAATAAAAGAAAAAATAAATTTTACTTTTCAACAATTATTTAATATGCCTAAACACCCTTTTTTTATTGATATTGATAAAGTTAATTTATTATCTAATAATTACATAAAACATCAAGAATTATTTATAAGTAAAAAAATAAAAAATGAAAAATTAGATATACCAAATGATTTTATTTATCCTGAAAAAAATTATAAAATATTAAGTTTAGAAGAATTAAAAAAATTAAATAATGAGATAGAAAAAAATACAAGTAAAAAAAAAATTTTACAAATTGTAAATAAATTATCTGAATACTTGATAAAATCAAATATTGATAATTATTCTAATTTGTTTAGTAAATTCCGAAAAGATAAAGATAAGATTAATATATGTATTATAGGTGCTGGTCCAATTGGATTATATTTGGCATGTTATTTAGATTATTACTATAATAGAGGAACTTTAAACCAATACCCAAAGGTAAATATAATTATTTTTGATAATAGAATAAATAAAGCAAAACTAAGAAAACCATATTCTAGACATAGACCATTTGCTACATCATCCCCTTTATTATCTTTAATATTACCTAAAATATATACACTTAATTCAGATAAAAATTTATTACATATAAATATTTATGTTTTAGAATACTTGTTATTATCTCAAGTACTTTTAAAATATAATATACCTATTATATTTGAAGATTATGATTGGAATGATTATAAAGATGTTTTCGAATTAGCAGATATTGATGTTGTTTTTGATTGTTCTGGAGGTAGATTAGAAACAGATATTTTTAATAATATTAATACAAAATGGATAGATAAAATCAAAAAAGTAGATAAAAATATAAATAAACAATTGCTAGTAAATAAAAAAACAAATTTAGTACATTTAATAGATTATCCAATTGATAAGAAATTTAAAAACAATCATTTTTATGGTTCTTTAATTGTGTATGATTTAAATAAAAATTTTATTTCTAAATTTGATATTGATATTAATAATGAAAATGATTTGTCTTTACTAAATAAAATTAACAAAAAATATTATACATATAAAAATACTATTAAAATATTACATAATATTACAGATGATACTGATAGAAATTTTTTATATTCAATATTAATTAATAATAAAAATAAATATAATAAATATTTATTTACTTTTGATATTTGGAGTATATATATAAGACATAGTATTCAACCGGCAGAAATTTTTACTAATAAAAATAAAAAAATACTTTATATTGGTTCTGGTGATACTATTTTTCATAGTCATTTTATAACAGGTGCTGGATTAAATAGAACTTTAAAATTTACTATAAAATGTGCTAATTTTTTATCTAATTATTTATAATGTTAGATATTAAAAATGATGTAACTAATTTTTTTTCCTATATGGATAAAAAAAATATTTTTACAACAGCAGTTAGTTTAGTAATTGGTACAACTATTGCAAATATAGTTAAAAAATTTGCCGAAGAAATTGTAACTCCATTATCAAAAGGTAATATTGACAAGTTAAAAAAATTTCAAACATATAAAGAATATTCTTTATTAATCGGTAACTTTTTAGTTACTACTTTTATTTTGTATAAATTATTAATGAGTATAGAAAAGGCTGATAAAATTATTGAGTAATTAAAATTCTAATCTAATATTACTATTTTTATCACTTGGTACTTGTAATAAAGTATAATTAATAACATATGCTTGAAATTTAATTTTTTTATCTGAATTAAACCAATTATTAAAATATAATGTATCTTTTTGATTCTTTTTACCTAATTCAATTTCTACTTCTTTTGAAGTTAAATAAGTAAAATTAACTGTACCTGATGGTTGTAAATCTATTGGATTTAAAGCAAAACTATATGTATTAATACCGTCTGGTGGTGTATTTACAAAATAATAAAAAGGATTTAAATAATTAAAATAATTACCATCAACTTCTTTAAATTTTTTAATACCGTTTAATTTTAATTGTGATTTTATAATTGGATTATCTGTTTTATTTATAAAATTACCATAATTAAATTTATCACTAACACTTATTTTATTAATATTTAAAAATTTTTCTTGTATTTCTTGAGATTGATCAGTAGAATCAAAACTTTTAGTCAAATCTTCAATTGTATTAGACATATCTTCAAATGTAAGTGTACTTTCTAAGATTACAACATTATCTATTGTTGCTTTTGCTTGATAAGTATTATTATTATTATTTTCTGCAAATAAAAATATAGCTTTTACTTTACTTGATAAATCATTTAATTTAGGTATACCATTTACAATTGTAGGTATTGATTCTCCTATAGTAATAAAATCATTATCTAAATCAATAACAGGATTATTTTCATCATCCATATTTAAATTTTTACGAGTAGCTAACCAAATTAATTTTGAAAATATTTGTAATCCTTTAATCCAGTTATCATCGGTTGCCCAATATAAATATTCTGTTTTTTCATAATATTTATCTAATATAATATTCCATATTAATACTTTACAAGGTTTATCAAATTGTAAAGATATTAATTCTTTTTCACTAGATAATGTTGGATTTTGTTGAAACTGTACTTGTTCAATCAAATAACTATGATCTTTTTGTAAAAATAGATTTCGTTCACTTGTACTAAGATATACACAATCTACTATTAAACTAATAGATTTAATCTTAGGTTTATTTAATGGTTCTATTATTCCTTTATAATTTATACATTCTTCAGCAGTATTAAAAGAAATTTCTATTTCAAATTCTTGATTATTTAAACAAATAAGAGGAAAACTTGAAGAACTACTTCTACTAAACCAAAAATTTAAAGGAATAAATAACTCATATTCGTCATGTATTTTAGATAAATTTTTTAATTTTGGTATATTACCAATCATTTTATTATAATTACTTTGATGACTTTTATTACTAAATAATTCATCATAAATATTTAACCATTCTCCATTAAAACTATCAATTTCAACTCCTCCAATATTTATTGTAATATTTTTAATCATTGCGTGCCCTAATTTATTAACATAACTCCATTCTATTGAAGTTTCTTCTATTTTTTCAAGTTTAATTACTACTGTTGCTTTACTAAGTAAATCACCATAAGATGATGATATTTTAACAGTACTTGTTTCACCAAAGTTAGTAGGATTATTATCAAATGCAATTACATTAGTTTCAAGAGAAAAATGTGAATATCTTTTATAAGAACTTTTAAATAATGTAATTTCTGGATTACCGGTTAAATATACATCTTGAGAACCTAAAGCAGCTAATTGTAATAACGCTCCGCTCATAATATTATAAAATAATAGAAAAAAAATGTTTAAATGTTAATATATATATTCTAAAGAAAAAACATTTTTTTTTATTTTTATAATATTATAAAATTTTGAAAATAAATATAAATCACCTTTTTGTGAATTAATATACATTTGAAATTTTTCATTTTTTTTTAAAATTAAAGATCCAGACGGTAAAGTACTTTCTGGTTTAATACAAAATGGATAACAATTTATTCCTAAATCAGGATTTCCTGAATGATATTTGTATGGTAAATAATAATTAAAATAAGTATAATCTTTACTATTAGACGAAAATATTTTTTTTGAGTTTATAGTAAATTGAATATCAGAATATAAAGTAGTTTGTACTTTTTTACTAATTATTTTAATAGACCTAATTTTATCATTAAATAATCCTAAATCTTTATTATTTTTTGTAATTTTTACTACTTGTCCTGTAAAATTATCACCGGTATATAATTCAATTATATGTCCGTATGGTTTTACAGCTGATAAACTATTAAAATCACTTTTTATATTTTGTAAATCTGAATTTGTATAATTACCTGTACTTATTTCTACTTTCCAACCTTTATAATTATATTTTTGATAAAATTCTGCTTTATCAATATTATTAGAAACTCCTATTGTAAAATCAGTAAATTTATCAGCATCAACATCAAGATCTTTTTTTCTAATTGCCCATACAAGTTCTTTAAAAGGTAATTTTAAATATATATCTACATTATTATATCCATCTGTTTTTAAATATTGTATTTTTTTTGTTACAATTTCAATTAAATATTCGTGATCTTTTTGAGCTATCATTAAAGCTTCATTTTTTTCAACAAATATATGATCTATCCATAATGTTGCATTAATTATATCACCATTTATATTTCCAGTTTGTAAACATTTTTTTTTATCTTCAAAATAAATTTTAAAAAATATATCCTGTTTTGTTATAGCAATTACAGGTAATGCTGAATTATAATTACAAAAAAAAAAATTAAGCGGTATAATTAACTTGTGTGGTTCATTCGCTGATAATCCATTTGAAATAGTTCCACTTTTAGATTTTTTTCCAACTAAATCACTTAAAATTAATTTTTTATCATATGTATTTGATAATTCACTCCATAAATGTAACCATAAACCATACTGTCTTTCTACCGTTATATTACCAATAATTAATTCTATTTTTTTTATAATATTAAAACCTATTCTATTAGTCCATTTTGCGTTAGAATTTATTTCATATGGTAAATCTATTTCTAAATACATTTTAGATATTAATTCTCCTTGTTTTATTAATTTTACTAAACTAATACCTCCAAATTTAGCAGGGTTATTTATATTATGAGCAATAGATTCCATTGAAAAATTAGAGTGTCTTTTATAAACTTTTTTAAAATATGAAAATTCAGGATCAATATTCAAATTTATATCTTCTGAACCCTTGAATGTTAATTG
>Ga0209634_1003298_pt1 | contig 10952 bp, 24 predicted proteins | sample LinPmetageLP40_FD_184043 | JGI IMG/M metagenome (GOLD analysis project Ga0209634, IMG submission 184043) | Marine viral communities from the Pacific Ocean - LP-40 (SPAdes) (version 2) | ecosystem: Environmental > Aquatic > Marine > Oceanic | place: Pacific Ocean | collected 2010-08-26 | reverse complement strand
TGCAAGTAGCAAGCAACACCAGTGTCACCAGTGTACCTATTCTTTAAGATACGTATGGTGGTGGTGTTGGCTGCTTGCTCATCGTCTGCCTGTTGGTTACGCTCCAGTGCAATCACTGCATCAGATAGATGTGCAATGCTGGCAGACCCACGCAGGTGGGACAAGGATACCTCACGGCCATCCTCATGTCCACGATCACCGCTTGGCCGACGTAGGTGGCTCACAAGCAGCAAGCCTATGTTTGTTTCTTCGACTAGACTACGTAGCTTAGTCATTAGAATATCAATTGACTTACGTTCATCACCATTATCTTCCTGACCCGATACCAAGATAGATAGGTGATCAAGGATAACCCACTTGGTTCCTAGTGCCTTTGCCATATAACGAACACGGCCTAAGATTTCATCGTTACTAATAGAACCAAAGTGATCAAAGGCAAAGAACCTCTTGCTACCTATAGTTTTATCTTGCCACTCACGTAGTTGTTCTTTGGTATATTGATCACGTACTTCTTTGATATAGAGCCTAGCGTTGGCCTCCACTGACATGATATTAAAGGCTGTGTTACGTATGCTTTCTTCCATTGCCAAGATACCAATGTTATCTTTGGTATTCATAAGTAGGTGGTGCATTAGCTCACGCATGATACTGGACTTACCCATACCTGCACCACTGGTGAACGTCACTAGCTCACCTGTCCTCATGCCATAGGTCTTATCATTAAGTTGCGTCCAAGGGTAGAGACAAGTCTCACAGTAGCTCTCATCGTACAGACTATCACCTAGATCATGCAGGTTGACAATCCCAGCAGGGGTGAAGGACTTAGCACCCCACCATGCAGTCATGAAGTCTTCTGACTTACCTACCTTGAGATATTCGTTAGCATCCTTCAAGTCTAGGTTCATGATCTTACATTTGTTAGGCTCAAAGATTTCAGCTACATCTGCGGCTGCTTGCTTACCAGCCTTGTCGTTGTCAAAGCATAAGACTACCTGATCAAACTGATTGAGGTACTCAAAGGATTGCTTACAATTAGATACAGCAGAGGCTGCACCATTCTTCAGGGAAACACAAGGCCACTTAGACCCCATCATTTGATAGGCAGACATAGCATCTACCTCACCCTCACAAACAGTAATAAACTTACCCTTCTGAGTGAATACATTCTGACCAAACAGCCCAGCCTCAGTCATCTGTCCTTCGGACCAGAACTTTTTGTTGGCTGTGTCACGTACCTTATTACAGATATGATTACCATTCGTATCAAAGTACTGATAGACATGGTGGGTTGTCATGGACCCCTTCTTTTTTGTGAGGGTGCCGTACTTCTTGGCTGTATCTCTAAGTATCTTGCGATCTGAGATATCATTATACTCAGCCATCTTGCTGGATGTTAGTTCAGTAGCCGCCACAGTATGTTGTATTGGTAGTTTAGTAGCCATAGTCGTGACTTCCTTTGAGTGTTGATAAGTTTTACAGCTAAAGCAGTAGGTGTGTCCATCGTTGTAGTGATGGTTGGCGTCAGAAGAATCACACTTGGGACACGGCCCCTTTCTTCCTTGTTCTTCGGGCTGCATTGGAATATCCTTTTGCAATTGAATAGGTCTCATGGTCTTGTAGTCTTAACATATAACACAAGCCCTGCCTGTCGTCAAGCTCTTGTTGTGCTTCACGTCTAGTCCTATAGCTTTTAAGAACATTACTTTTATAGACTAAGTTATACATCTTCAAATGTTTCTCTCCAAAGATTGCTTACAAAGTCTTCCTTGTCTTCCATGACTTCATTAAGCTCAATCCTAGCTAGGTGTCGGGCTTCTTTAATATCATAGCCTTCTTCCTTATACTCTCTAATAAGGCTTCTAAGTAGGGAACTCCTTTCTTTCTGCCAAAAATTCTTACTCATCTTCATTCAACTCTTCTATAAATTTATCCACATCTTCTGAGTTTGTCGGCTCATACCCGTTGTCTAACATACAGTACCATAGATCGGAAGAATAGCCAAGGTTTTTTCTTAGCCTCTCCTGTCTAGCCTTCCAATGTGAATAAAAATTAACTACTTCGGCCTTCATCTAATTCTGCCCAGAACTTACCGTTGCCTGTCTCTTGTCGGGCCACGGATAATTCTTTTCTAAGTTTCTTTGTAAGCTCTTGTTCTTTCTCAAGTTGTATTTTAAGAGTGTTAATATTCTTATGTAGCTGGGACACTAACCCATTGTATTCATTAGTGAACTCTGTCAATTCTAATTTCTCCTTGTTCTATACATTCCATCTCATCCAAACCTAATCCATTTAAAAACTTCAGGGCTTCGCCTTCTGTATTAAACTTCATGGGAAAGCCAGTGGGTGTTGTCAAGATATCGAAGCAATCAAAATCTTCTACCTCATTGTGTGTTACATTAAGTATATCCTGAACTATTATAAACATCAGCCTAGAATTTTCTTTTAGTTACAAACTTTCCCAAGTCTTTCTCAACCCAATTAATTTCTTTTTCAATTGCTGTTCTTATGTTGACGAGACACTTCAGTTTCTCAGAAAAATCCAGTGCATTATAATCAGAAGTTGTTACTAGCACTGGATTGTTTCCAACCTTTTTAATTTCTAATAGATTAGACATTATTTACTCTCCTTAGTAGAAGCATTAAGACCGGGCCACTCCATTGTCTTACCAACACCGAACAAATCTCCAACACTCTCTGGGAAAAGATCATACTCAGTATCTACCCCACCTATTACATCTCTTGTAATATCATTAAGCGAAAGTGCAGCCCAGTAAATCTCAAGTGCTTTAGTGTCTCGCCTAGCTTTAAACATATGAAACTCACCAGCTGGAACGATAGCTACGTCTTCAGGATATAGAACTGTTATATCTACTAGATCGTAGTCATCTTTCCAGCGGTGGATTTCAAGTTCACCATCCTCCACATAGAAAGCATTTATCTTTGACTGGTGGCAGTGCTTAGAGCAGTAACCACCAGTGTTAATAAAGATAGAGTGCACTTCTATTTGGGGGCATTGGATCAAGGGGATCGTTACTCCCCATACCTTTCCCTCTACTATGCTCATTACTCTTCACTCACCTCTTCATTCATATTTAAGAACCCATTGATGTCTGCTATACTTACTTCAGTTATACTACTGATATTGTACCCTGAGAATGCCAAGGTAGACATAAGATAATCCTCCAGTACTTCAGGGATATCTGAATAGTTGTAGTAATTAAAGTACATAGTCACTTATTCCTTTTCTATAGTATATCATACATCTAATTATACAGCAACTTTTATCTTACTGTCAAGAGATAATATGTATTATTACATGTACAACGGTTAAAATAATAAAAATTTCCAACATTAAGCTGCTTCCAATTCTAACCAAGCGGGTGACACCAACATTTTCTTCACCTCTTCTTCACGTAATACTTTACGGGTGTGTGCCTTACCCTTCATTCTAGATGTAGCTGTGTGGGTAGACCACTCAGTAGCAGCCTGATAGGCCGTCCAGAGTGAACCCTTCACCTGTGTACCATACTTCTCATAGAGACCCTTACCATGTACGTGACGGTTCTCATTGTCAAAGGTCTTCATAAGATTAGACAACATAACTTTGTTGGCTACATTCTTACGCTTAACATTATCAAAACGCTTTGCCAGTGTCTTGGTGAACAAAGAAATAGCATTGTCTCTACTAAGCTCAGTATTGTACCATCCCTTCATTTGTGTCAGGCCATCACCAGCTACGTACTCTGATGCCGCCCTGATCTTGGCAGCAAAGGACACAGCATCAAAGCCCTTGGTGTGCCTACCGTACACATAGGCCAGCTTATCACCACTGACCAAGGTGTTGAAACAGAACGCCCTGAACAGGCCCATCATACCGTTGTTTGCCCATGTCCTGTTATGACTGGTGCGGAAGACAAACTGCGGTATCACTGGACCTGTGCCATCGATGTCCTGTGCATGGGCAGGGAACTTGGCAATCAACTCCATCCTTGCACCACTGTCGTAGGTGTTGGTAGTAAATTCAGCATCAGTCAGGTCTAACCCTGCTAGGTTGAGTGCGTCTTCGATCTGATCTACGATAGTAAGATACTGTGTAGGCTCGTAGCTATCTGATACAATAGCCAGTGGCTCCATAGTATCTACACGACGCAGACCTACACCAATCTCTGCGGGTACTTTAGTTAGGGTGCTGGGGTTATGTAGCCCAGAGTATGGTGTATACAGTGGGAACTTCTCTACTTGAAAGTTTAGTTTATCATGGTCAAACATCATTTTCATATTCCTTTATAACAATAATCTAGTTAAGAACTTCTACAATTTCTGTGCGGATTATATCTTCATGTTCAAAATTATAATCCACATTTTTAAGAACACTCTCTATGTCAGCATCCTCTTTTAGATCAAGCTTTACAATAATTAACATACTTATCCTCCATTCCGTAGCATAACTACATTACTAGAATTATTAATTAATTGTTTAGTCAGAAGCAGTTTAATTTTTTCTGGATCGTCACTTGTTAGGTAATCATTTGCAAGATGATCATAAGCATAATCTATCAAAGTATCTATATCCCACCCATCTACTTCTTGCTGAGTAGCATCTAAAACTTCTTCAATTTCTTTGTCTGTATATTCTTTAGGCATTAGTCATCTCCAGTTTCTAGTTTAATAGGTTTATCTTTCTTATGAAAGCATACTAGATTTAGTGTTTCTCCTGTTATGGTTGTTACTACTACATCTACTGTTCCAAAGTTAGACATATCTGTTTTTGATATAGTGATGGAACTAACATCATGTACTATAGTTTCCACTAGTTTTCTCCTTTATAGTAATCTTCAACTATGTTTAGTTAACATTACATTAAGAGTATTAGAGTAGTCTTCCTTCACCTCATCTACAGTGTCATACTGATAGTTTTCTTCATAGTATTCCTTCTCACCAGTACCTTCGCACTCATGGCATTTGTTAGGTGTAGTATAGTAACTATATAATTCACCATGTCCACCACAATCTACGCATTGTTGTACAATAATCCAAGTCATTCCATTAACTCCGTGTTAATAAACTCCACGAGTTCGCTTGCGTCACTTAGTCGCACCACTTGTCCAGCAATTCCCTTAGAATTTCCATATTTATCTACACCAATTAGCACTGCCTCGACAGAACCTTTTTCTCTAATACCTTCTACCCCTAGAATATTTTTCTCATGAGTAGAGACTTGAATTAAAGATATGTAAACACCATCCTTTAATTTTATTCTAATTCCACCTGACATATTATTTTCTCCTCTCATTCCATTGCTTCCAACAAGGCATCGTACTCAGCCTCTAGTTTAGCATAGTAATCACTATAAGGGTCATGTAATTTCATAGATTCTTTAACATCTTTAAGTGCAAAATCACGCTGAACTTCTGTCATTAGTCTAACTTTTTCTGTCATTACTTTATGAAGCATGTGGTGTCTCCTTATCCAGCATTAAAAGAGGCGCAGATTATAGCACCGGGATAGATGTCACTGTCCGGCTCACCCACGACCTCACCTAGATACATTACCTTTACAAGACTGGGCCGTGATACCCAACTTTCATACATATCAAAGTCACCTGATCCACCACCGGGATGTATATTCTGTGCCTCTTCTGCACTATTAGCCACCACTACAGCACTACGAAACGTGTCATAACCTGTGTTAATATCCTGATATATTTTATATAGTCTCATTTAATTTTTCCTTATCTAAGTGCTGCAATTAATCTAGCCTTAACCTTCTGTTTGTATGGTACTCTCTCGATCTTTTCATTGAAAGCCAATGACTTATCATAATAATTATTTCTTCTTTGAGGGTAAACATAGAATCCTTGTTTAAATAAATCAATCACAATCTTTTTAGTATCGTCACTGTGTTTATTTATTCTCATAATGATATTATCCTTAGAGGGTTTTTAAAAAGTTCTAGAATTTCTAGAAGTTGTGTAGTGTAAGGCATGAGCAAACACCCTACACTACACACACACTAGGTTAACCAGCCAGCGCCCAAAATGGCTTAAGCGTAGCAGACTTTTCAAAATATATTGAGCGTAGTCCCTTATGAATACCGAAAGTAGAAACACCAGACGTAAACTCATTACGAATTTTATGCTTACGCTTACGATAGATCACTGAGCCAGCCTTGGATGTGAGGCGATACCCTTTCGTTCCATCATTCAAAGGTTTGACATAAACACAATTTAAAAAGTTAAACATCTTAATCTCCTAAGTTAAGTTAAAAACAGTCGCATAATGATACTACTATATACTACTCATACTACATTGTCTAGTTTTTTTTTACTTAATGTTGTGAACCCTACGCCATACAACCCATGTAATTGCTTGAATTTCAAAGGCTTTTAGCGGTCTCCCATTAACTCTTGCACGTTTGCCAGCATCTACGTAAGCGTCTGATATGATCTTGTATTCTTTTTTCCCTACGTTTGCCTTGTCATCTGTCAGACTATGACGCTCGCCATAGTATATATTTTTAGCGTGACCATCCACTGTGCAGGTATCATCGCCCATAATATTCCTATAGAATGAAACAATTTTCTGCCCATTGAGTATAGCGATGACGCCCTCATGGTCTGGCATTGCCTCAAGTATCGACCATGCCTTACGCTTCATGGTGTGATATGTCGATACTTTTACGTCATCAATATCATCGCCATTTGTGAACGCCTCTATTAAATCATGAGCGTTCGAGATGTTCCTACCCCACTTATTATTTGGTGATAGTGCGGCAACCACACCAGTGACAATGTGGACAGGCACCTCTAGGTCTATCGCTATCCTGTTACACTGTGCATAGGCTTCCGCATACCACACAACACCGTCACGCTTTTCTTCTGGCGTTGCCAGCCTGTATATTTTTAGAATATTTTCTACAGTCATTCTACACCTACCTTTTCCACGATCTTAAAGTCATTAGTTATCCAACGCCTGTCACCTGTCACCACAGATTCTATGGCAAAGGCTATGCTATCAGTAGGATGAAACCAGTCAAGAACATCCCACCACTGCCCATGTTCTGTTACACGGTTCTTACCCTTCTGAGTAATACCTTCTAGTTTAACTCGCATATCACAGTCCCTCAATATCTTCAATTACGTAAGTTTTAATATTATACTGTATTCTTTTAACCTTGCCAACTAGATTATCTGGCGAGACCGCACAGACCCACATTGCATCTCTTGGAGTTTTTAACTTCAGCCCCGTGGCAAGGGTAAACGTATAGGTTGCATTTCCATTCTTTGTGCTTCTCATGCGGAAAATATCTTTGATTGTGGTCTCAATTGTAGTAGTCATTTGATTTCCTTGATTATCTTAGAATATTTACGGGCTATAAGTATCCAATATTCTATGTCTTTGAAATTATCAGTAGCATCGGCTCGTTTTCTGGCCTCGTAATATAGTTTGAGCAGAGCATCTACTTCTAAGTTTTCAATTTTTACATTTTCCATGGTCTTAGTTTCCTTCAGGTTCAAGGTTCTAGAATTTCTAGAAGTTTAACAATAAAAAAAAGACACACTGAACCACCGATGGTTCATGCGCCTTGCCGCAATAGCCTTATGGCTAGATTTTCAGCCTATCATGTTGCGATTGCCGTCAATTTTCCTTTCGTAGAATTGCATGTGTGCGCCACCACTTCCCAACATCAATGTTGGCTGTTCTGCTTCCTTCAGAAGCTGGCAGAATTTGCCGGTAGATGTCAGCCGCAGAAATCGTGTGGCCTCTGCCTTGATGCTTTTACTTCGTCTCACGTTGCCGCCGTCTAGTAGGACAATTCTAGCCTGTTCGACCTTGGCGATGTGTTTTCTTTTTTGTCGTGGTGTCATGGTCTGCCTCAAACTTCTAGAATTTCTACAACTTGATCGTTTTAATATAAACATCATAGATGATCATATTAAAAAGATCAAGAGGGGTTTGTGAGACCCCTCTATGCCCTTCCTATGCCTTGGATTTGATCACATCGGTGGCGATCTGGATCATTTCACCCTTATCAAATCCCCGGGCTACCCCGGCGAGTACCAAGGCCGCTATAGCTATTCCGAAGTCCTCCACAGTTTCGGGTTCTGGCAAGGTCTCTGTGGCTTCGTCGTCGTCGGTCTCGGTGGCTTCGTCGGTGGTCTCGGTGGTGTCGTCGGTGGTGTCGTCGGTGGCTTTATTGGCTTTCTTAATGGCTTTATAGAAACTTTCTAGCGAATTGATTTTATAGTCTGGCGTAACTGATTCGATAGCCTCTTCCCATGCCGTGAGATTGTCATAGCAGTGGAGGCAGATGGATCGAATGGTGTTGGCGTAGGTCTTATCTTTTATTTCTGAGAGAATTAAGCCGTAGTTTGTGCCGTTGTCTTCGTCGTATTTATTCATTTTCTTTTGAGACCACTTCACTGATCCAGTGGCTTCTAGTGCCGCCCTTGTTTTCTTGCCAGTCTCAAAAATAACGAATTGAAAAACTTTTTCTTTATTTATAATGACCGGGGCCATGCCTAGAAGCTGGCGGTTTAGTGTGTCGTTTTTGGTCTCGGTCTTATTCCAGATTACATTCAATTCTTCGGCGGTGTGATCTACTTTGATAATGTTGTCAGTCATGTGGTCGTTTCCTTAAGTCTGTTATGCCAGTAGTGGCTGGCCTTATTATATACAAACATGAATAAGCAACAACAGGAAAATCTAAGTCATTGAAAACATTGAGCTAATAAATAGAATAATTGTACAATAACAATAGAATGACGAGTGTAGAACGTATGTTTTGTTTAATGATATCAATAACTTACAGGATATATTGATCGGGATATTGTGTGATGTGTCGTCAAGCTTGATGATATCAGGGTAGGTATGTCTTAGACTTTGGCAAGGTTTTCCGGGGTTTGGTGGTCTCATGCTACCCTTTATCACATAAGGACGACGACATGGCACGGGGACGGCCTGTCCTTTACGACACAACGGGGACGACATGGCACGGGGACGGCCTGTCTGGACCTATAATGTTCTAGAAATTCTAGATAATGATCTAGGGTACCCATATTGAGCCTCCGATGGCCCTATATTTAAAAAGTATGCAGGGGGTGGGGAAAAAAACTTGCCGCCTCCATATATATATATAACACCCCTGACATATATTTAGAAAATAACTCGGACTTCTCCTCAAAATAAAAACAGGTGCGCCACATAGAGTATCTTTAGATATACATATTAATTACAATACTTAATATCTTTAGATATACATATTAATTACAACACTTAATCTCTTTAAGATATATTTATTTAATTTAATAGTTGCATTATAGAACTATATAGTGTATAATAGATACTATGGAGTTACTAGAGAGCACTAATGAGTACCTACAACCCTTTATAAACCTGAAGGGTCTGTTGGATCAGAAGATAGAGCAAGACTGTAAAGATGATTTCCTGACATTCGTCAAAGTTATGGCACCTATGATGGTGTCTGACTGGAAGATGGGTCGTCATATTGAAGTTATATCTAATAAACTAAAGGACTTAGAGGCTGGTAAGATAAAACGGCTGATGGTCTTTCTTCCACCACGGTCTTCTAAGTCTGTTATCTGCTCTAAACTGTTCCCAGCTTGGTATATAGGTAGAAATCCTGCACATGAGATACTGACTGTCTCCCATAGTGACCAGTTATCCAGTGATTTTGGTAGGTCTGTACGTGATGTAGTAGGTACTGAAGAGTTTGAGAAGATTTTTAAAGGAGTCTCTTTAAGAAGCGACGTCAGAGCTGCTGGTAAGTGGAAGACAAACCACAATGGGTCTTACTATGCAGCTGGTGTGCGTTCACAGATAGCTGGACGTGGTGCTCACATAGCTATACTGGATGATGTGATGTCTGAAGAGGACGCTATCAGTGCTTCAGGCAGGAGATACATCAAGGAATGGTATCCAGCGGGACTTAGAACCCGCATCATGCCCAATGGGGCTATAGTAATTATTAATACACGCTACCACTATGATGATCTTTGTGGTTGGTTGCTAAAACAACAAGAAAATATGGGAGAGTTTGAAACGATCCCGTGGGAAGTGATTAGAATACCTGCATGGGTAGACGAAGAAGCAGCTGAATTGCTTGACTTACCTGTAGGCTCTAGTTACTTTCCCGAATGGAAGACCGATGCTATCTTACGCATGGATGAGAGCGAGATCAAGGCATCAAACGGCAGTAGATACTGGAATGCACTCTACATGCAAGACCCCACACCTGAAGAGGGTGGTATTATTAAGAAGAGGTGGTTGAAATACTGGGATGAAGATGAACCACCCAACTGTGATTTTATAATTCAAACATATGATACTGCTTTCTCTACACGGACTACGGCTGACTACAGTGTAATACAGACATGGGGTATATTCTCCATCTATGATCAGGATGATGATGGCCTAGAACAGTTTTCTTCTAATCTAATCTTGCTGGGGAACATACGTGGTAGGTTTGAGTACCCAGAACTAAGGAAGATGACCCAGAAGCTGTACAAAGAACACAGGCCAGACGTATGTATGGTGGAGAAGAAGGCCAGTGGGCAGTCCTTGATACAAGATATGCGTAGGAGTGGTCTACCTGTAATGGAGTACACACCAGACAGAGACAAGGTATCTAGGGTCTATGCAGCTTCTCCGATCATTGAGGCTGGTAGAATGTGGATACCCAGTAAGAAGAAGTGGTCAGATGAATTAGTAGAAGAATTACTAAGGTTTCCCAATGCGGCACATGATGATCAGGTAGATGCAATGACAATGGCTATCCACTACATGAAAGAGTCTTGGCACCTAACACATCCAGATGATCCAGAGTATGATGAAGAAGTATCTCACAAGAAAAAGACGTACTGGACTTTTTAAAGTTGTATGCCAGTAAAAAGTATGGTATAATAGAGTGGTAAGTGATTTAGAAAAAGTATT
>Ga0209634_1003297_pt1 | contig 10953 bp, 4 predicted proteins | sample LinPmetageLP40_FD_184043 | JGI IMG/M metagenome (GOLD analysis project Ga0209634, IMG submission 184043) | Marine viral communities from the Pacific Ocean - LP-40 (SPAdes) (version 2) | ecosystem: Environmental > Aquatic > Marine > Oceanic | place: Pacific Ocean | collected 2010-08-26 | reverse complement strand
CTTCCATGCAGCCTTTTCATCGAAATTTTTGTCCAAAGAGAGTTGCCAACTGGCATATAGTTGAAGGAAGACTTCCTTATTACTATCTTTTGCCTCTAACCACTCTTCCACCTCTTGAGCCTCATCACTGTCTACTTCTTGAGCAAAATACTTTGTCAAGAGCACCCAGTTTATTTCTTTGTTGTGATTGTAGTTTTCCATCTTTGTTATAAGACATTAATAGTGATTATTTACCCTTATTCTTATCAGATAAAATTTTGGATCAGTAGCATAATTAGCAAAATAGGTAGATATTCTTTTAGCGTTTGATGTAAGAAAGCAAGAGCCTTTCCCATCTGAGCTTCGACCGTCTTTTGAGATATTTTCAGTTCATCAGCTATTTCTTTGTACTTATATCCTTTAAACCTATTCATTTCAAATATGACTTTGCGCTTTGGCGGTAGTTGATTAACCGATGATAATATCTTTTCTCTAAGATATGGGTCTGTAAATAGCTGCTCGCGTGAAGGATTTTGCACTTGATTAAACAGGTGGTAGTCTTCATATTTTTTCTTCACACTTTGATGTGCCAAGTGATTCTTGCACTTGTTCCTTACGGCTGTTTTGAGGTAAGTTCCAATAGAGCTGTTAATAGATAGTTCTTCTTTTTGTTCCCAAAATTTCACAAATAGCTCCTGAGCAATTTCTTCAGCTATATCAAAGTCATGAACAAAAAAGAATGCTGTCTGACATAGTTGGTTGTAATTTTTTTCAAATACTACTTGGAAGGATTTCTCATCTCCTTGCTTAATTTTATGTAAAAGCACTATTTCTTCAGACCTCATAAATCCACCTGATCAACTGGAGCTGTGAAAATCAAAATAATATGTTCGTGAATAGCTATCAAATCGCATTGTTTAGATAGTTAATTAATTGTCATCTTTAATATGAATTTCATAAAGTTGTCTTGCACGTATTGTAACTATAGTTCACAATCTTTCTTATAAGACATTTGTAATACTATTTTACCCTTACTCTTTGTTTTTTCAAATTTCCCCGAGTGTAAAAAGGGCTTTTATTGTTGATTTTTAGAACAACTTGAGTCTAAGGCACACTACTGTTGCTAGCAAACAAGCCTTTGAATTTTCATCTGATTTTCCCCTTCAAATACCTTGCCGTGTGATTGTCTTTGAGCTTGATCATGTCTTCTGGAGTCCCTTCGAAGCATACTGACCCGCCATTATCTCCACCTTCGGGACCCAAATCGATGATCCAGTCTGCGCACTTGATGACTTCCATATTGTGCTCAATGATGATCACCGTATTTCCTTGCGCTACCAAGGCATTGATCGACTTGAGCAGTTTGGTGATGTCATGAAAGTGTAGCCCAGTCGTAGGCTCATCAAAGATGAATAATATATGTCCATCATGTGCTTTGGTATGTTTGCCCAAATAGGAGGCAAGCTTCACCCGCTGTGCTTCCCCTCCACTGAGAGAATTGGAAGACTGTCCAAGCTTCACATATCCAAGCCCAACTTCATAGAGCGGTTGCAATTTGTTAATGATACCCGCCTTGCCTTCAAAGAAGGGAAGGCTTTCCTCCAAGGTCATGTCCAGTACTTCTGAGATGTTTTTGTCCTTGTAGGTGATGTCAAGTATTTCTTGTTTGAATCGCTTACCATCGCATCCATCACACGTCAGGTGGATATCTGCCATGAATTGCATTTCGATCTTGATCTCGCCCTCTCCTTGGCAGGTTTCACAGCGCCCTCCATCTACATTGAAAGAGAAGTGAGAAGGCTTGTAGCCTCGCTGCTTAGACAGTCCTTGATCTGCATAGAGTTGTCTGATCGCGTCATATGCCTTGACATAGGTGACGGGGTTGGAACGGGAAGATTTCCCGATTGGGTTTTGGTCAACAAACTCGATTTGTGTCACTTTTCGGTAGTCACCTTCAAGCAAATCATACTTGCCGGAAATATCGGATACAGTTCCCAATATTTTTCCTATACCAGGGTACAGTATTTTTTTCACCAAGGTAGATTTGCCTGAACCACTCACGCCAGTGATCGCTGTCACCACTCCCAACGGAATAGCGACCTCTATATTTTTGAGGTTGTTCTCTCTAGCACCTTTGACTATTACTTTGTCCTTCCAAGTTCTGCGCTGAGCAGGAATCTCAATCGAATCTTCACCAGAAAGATATCTAGCAGTATGTGTATCTATGGACGCATTGATATCTTCCAACTTACCCTGAAACACCAACTCTCCTCCATGAGCTCCTGCATCAGGACCAATATCGATAATTTGATCCGCTACCCGCATGACTTCCTCTTCATGCTCTACGACCACAACGGTATTGCCCATATCGCGCAATGACTTCAATACACCTACCAGTTTGGTCGTATCTCGTGGATGCAATCCAATGCTTGGTTCATCCAGAATATACATCGAACCAACCAATGCGCTACCCAAGGAGGTAGCCAACTTAATTCGTTGAAATTCTCCCCCACTCAATGTAGAGGTTACCCGATTGAGCGTAAGGTAGCTAAGTCCTACCTCATCGAGGTAGCCTAGCCGAGAGGTGATTTCCCGCAACAACCGATCCGCAATCTTGGCATCGTGATCATTCAGAATAGTGAGTTGGTCAAAAAAATCAGTGATCTTACCAATAGGCATCAGGATCAAATCACTAATGGAGTGATTGCCAATTTTCACGTAAGCGGCATCCTTGCGTATTTTGGTTCCTCGACAATCCGGACACACCGTTCTTCCACGATATCTGGAAAGCATCACGCGATATTGAATCTTATAGGTTTGTGATTCGAGAAATTCGAAAAAGGCATTGATCCCATCGAAGTATTCATTTCCAGTCCAAAGCAATTGTTGTTCAGCCTCGGAAAGGTCGTTATAAGGTCGATGTATGGGGAAGTCAAATTTGATTCCATCTTTGATCAGTGGAGCCAGCCACTTTTTCATAGTTTCGCTCCTCCACGGGACAATCGCCCCTTCAAAAATAGACATGCTTTTGTCTGAGATTACGATGTCTTTATCTATGCCCAGCACCTTACCAAATCCTTCACATGTGCGACAGGCACCATACGGATTATTGAAACTGAATAGATTGACGGAAGGATGTTCGAACTTCATGCCATCCATTTCAAATCGATCACTAAATCGTTGTGTCTCCCTGCCAGGCATCACCACTAAACAAGTTCCTTCACCTTCGAAATAGGCCGTCTGAACAGAGTCAGAAAGCCTAAACTGGGTTTCTTCGTCCTGATTGACCACCAGTCGATCAATCAATATTTGTAGCTCTTTTGCTGATTTGACCTGATCTACTTCGGTGAGCACATCCTCAATGAAGGTGGTTTGACCATCTATAATGATACGCGTATATCCTTTACCTAGGAGCACGTTGAGTTCTTGCTCCCATGTGCGTTCGACATGCTTGATCAAAGGACAAGTGATCATCACCTTGGTGTCATCCTCCTCTTTCAATACCGCATCCACCACATCGCTTATCGAGTCACTGGATACTTCCTCTCCACTAATAGGAGAATACGTCTTGCCGATTCTGGCATATAATAGTTTGAGGTAATCATAAATCTCTGTGGTCGTTCCCACCGTTGATCGGGGATTTCGCGTATTCACTTTTTGCTCAATGGCAATCGCTGGAGATACGCCTTTGATGTAATCAACCTCAGGCTTTTCCATTCTGCCCAAAAACTGTCGGGCATATGAACTGAGGCTTTCCACATACATGCGCTGCCCTTCTGCAAACAAGGTGTCAAAAGCCAGCGAAGATTTTCCTGATCCGGATAGTCCAGTGACCACCACGAGCTTATTTCTTGGGATGGCAACACTCAGATTTTTGAGGTTGTTGACCCGTGCTCTTTTAATAATGATATACTCTTTGGGGTCGAGTAAGTCAATGGCATCTTGATCTGTAGTAATCACTTCTTGCATAAATGAGTATAAAAGAGTAGAATTTAGTCCAAGTATTTTTTTAGAATTGCTTCTTTTTGAGAAGGGATTGAGGCTATTTGGCTTTCTAATTCAGCTATTTTGGATTCTATATTTTCAATTTCAGCAACTATTCTTTGTTGTTTTTCAAGTATTGGAAGCGGTATTTTTATGCTGTTTAGATTTTTCTGATTCAATTTTGGCTGTGCTTGACCAGTGATGAATTCAGAGATATCTGTTTGATTAATATAAAGTTCTACAAGCTTATGAGTTGCCTCATCTTTGAATTTTAGTATGTGAGCGTGATTATTTACCCATATTCTTCCAGTAGCCGTAAAAGCAACAGGATATGTTCTGGACTTTAAATTTGCGCCATCTTCGGAAATAAGTAACACGGTATCATCCAGTAAATAATCGGAAACGTAATCAACAATGCCAGATGCTCCATAATAAGGGTATAAACCATTTTCTCTATCCCTTTTTGTAACAGGCTTTCTCAGGTTATCTAGATTATCTGAAATGTTATCCAGTGTAGTTTTATTGTAAGAGTTGAGTCGATTTATTATTTCCTTAATTTTTGTTTTCAAACTTTTAACTCCCCCAAGGGCTTTTTGCTCTTGTTCCTCTAAAATTTCAATATCAGCAACTATCTTTTCTTGAATATCTTTTGGAGGGAGAGGTATTTTAAAGCTAGATATTGTTTCAAATGAGATTTCAACCTGACCACTTTGACCTAAGGCGAGGCTTTGAAGTGCTTTAAAACCGATGACTCCAAAAACATTCAAAACATATTTTGGCAGAACCTTAGTTATATCAAATCTTAAAATGGAAATGTGACTGTCAACAACAAAATCGCCATCAAGAAAGAAACCAGTTACACGTCCCGCGGTTCCAACTCCAGAAGAATTAAGAAGTAAGTCTCCTTTTTCAAGTTTTCTTTCATCCAGAATATAATCTTCACTTACATAGTACTTCTTGGAAAAATCGAATTTATAATAACCCCTAGCTTGTCCAGATTTTATAATTTGTGTATCAGATATTCCATATGAAGGTGACTTGCCTCTTTTGATCAGAGTTGTTATATTATCAAGCCTAACCTGATCCCACTTACTCTCAATCTTTACTTTTTTTTTAGCCGACAAAGAGATATTCTTCTCAAAATCCACTCGATCAAAAGTGAGCATGTCCAACAGATTCTGATAGCTTACGTTCTTTTGTAAACTCTCGGGTAAGTCTAAATCAAATTCGTTGTTAAAAGCTTTGTAGATATATGTACTGGCTTTTTCAGGATTCTCGAAAGTGTCTGCATCGTATAGCTGTGTGCACTCCTCTATGCTCTTGCTTCTTTGGATCGGATGAATCCCTTCACTTCCTCTACGGTTGCTAAATTCATACCCTAAGAAACGTTTCTCCTCATTTTTCTCCCCTGTTTTTATCAATACCAACTTTTGGTTGTAGGCAATAATGAAGTGGAGCAACTTGTCCTGTTCTAAAGCGAAAATGGCATTCCAAAGCTCAGCTTCGTTTTTGGCTTTCACCTTCTTCTTGTATTCTTGGTATATTTCAGACACTTCTATTTTTTCATTCGGAGCTTTTTGAAGCAAGGTTTTGTAGTCATCGAAGCTTAAACCTTCCCATACATGTGCAACATATTTTTCAATTGGTTTCTCAATTCCGTTTATTGTAACATCTCTGATTTCTGAAAAAGCATTGCTAACTTTTGTCTTTAAGCTCTGAATAAAATAATTATCTCTTCTTCTTAAAAAGAGCGTAACGGTATTAGTACCCGTTGCCATAAAAGTATTAGAACCGAACTCTGCAATTCCAACAATATCAAAGTACTGCAAAATTAATTCTCGGGCTTTAGTGTAAATGCCAGTATTGCTTAAAATAGAACTTGGGAGAATAACCCCTGCAACACCACCAGGTTTTAGCAATTGTTTAGTTCGCTCAATAAACAAGCATTCTATTTCTGAACTTTGATCGGTGAGTCTGCTATACAATGAGAAATCACTTTCTGAATAGTATTTCCTAGCATTGTTTTTAAAAGAAGAAACGGAGTAAGGAGGGTTGGAAATAACAACATCAAAAGCATTATTGTCTTGAGGAAAATCAGCATTACTAGAAGTTAGCTTTCCTTTGTATTCTTTGTTTTTAGTGAAATTTGCCAAGCCGTCAGAATGAATAACTTTTGCCAAACCATCTCCATGTAAATAACATCCAACCTTGCCTACTTTCACCAAACGATAGTCTTTCTCTATTCCATATACATAATCAAAGACCCAATCAAAATGATTTGTTTTCCAAGCATTTATTTTGTCCTTAGTATTTGAAATGTATTTACTAGCATCTGTTTTGGTAATTATTTTTTGTATTTCATGCATGCTTTCTGTAACAAAATGCCCGCTTCCGGAAGCATAATCTATTACAGAAGGTAGTAAATCATTCTTTTTTCCTTTTTCTAATTTTTCTTTAACAAGAATATCAAATGGAATACTCTTAATAATAAACTGCGCAATTGGAACAGGGGTGAAAAACTGCCCCGACTCTTGTTTAAGCCCCGTAGTTAGCAGTAATTCAAAAAAATCAGAAAGGTATTGTTGCTTTTTGGTGTATCGTATTTTGTAGCCTTGCAATAACTCCACTACTTCTTTTACCACTTTTGCATTCTCCTCAAATGAAGGAGTATCAAAAACTTCCTTTATAGCAAATTCATTATTTTTTTCTAACCTTATTCTGGTAAATTCTGTGAGGAGTTTGGCTTTAGCATTGTCATCAGAAATTAAGAATCCATACTTTTTCTCAAAGTCTTCATCTGATAAATCAGTAACCTCTTTATCAAGGAATTCATCCATTCCTAATTTATATAAATCTGTCAACCTTTTTTGAAAATCGACATGGTCATCAATTCCTTCTCTCCACTGAAATTTTAATTCATCACCATCTGCCGTAAATTTTTCGTCATAAATTTTACATAAGAAAAGTGTAAAAATTTTATTAAAAGCATTGCCTTTGTCTGAGACTACATTATGGCGAAGAATTTCAAGAAATTGATTGAAAATTTTGCTGCTGTCCTTTGGCGTAATGTCTTGCAGGTCTTTTGGTGTTAAAGCCTTGCTTTTAAAATTATATGGGGTACACCAGTTGTCAAAAACACCATTCGACTTAGGTAGTTTATTCCATCGTTCAAAAAAGTCTTTTACGTTTCCTGTTTGTCTGTAGTCTTCTTCTATTTTGATGATCTCATTTCTGTATTTCACTTCATTGCCATCTAGGTCAGAGGCATAAAGCATGATTACATCAGCATCTTTATCTTGTTGAAAATAGGTGAAGAGTTGTCCACCGTTCTTTTCTAAATTCTTAAATTCTTTATCAAACTCAGCTCCCCAAGTTTTGCACTCTATCATGAGATAGGCAGACCCATTATCACGAGTTACCAAAACATCTAGCCTTCCACTTGTACCGTGACCCGTTGCCCATGTTTTCTCTAAGGTGATATTTCCAGGTTGGTATCCTTTTTCAAGCAATCGGTCAACGCATTCTAGGACAACCCAGTTTTCAGCTTGCGAGAAGTTTTGGGATGTTTTACTTTCTGCTTTGATTTTGTCTCCAAAAAGGAAATTTTCTTTTTCAAAGTCGATTTCAATGGTGTAATTATCAGCAGAAGCATACTTTTTCTGAAAAATACCTAAACTATTTTCTTTAGCTGAAAACCCTAATGCTTGTATGAGTTTCTTGTGTGACATAATACACGAAAACTAAAATATTTAGCTAAAATACTAATTTAATTAGTTATTTCAAATTTTATTGATTTTCCGATGAAAAGACAAAATTATTTCAGCCAAAAATAGACATTATTTTAAATGTCTAGATGCTTTATCTATTTTTGTTAATTAATTGCCATAATCGTTTTACTCAAACGGTACATTTCACAAAAATCATTTATCCTGCTTACGCATGTTACTCCTATTTTTCTAACTTTACTCATATGAGCAAACCAGAAAAAAAGCTATTCTTACTTGATGCATTTGCATTAATATACCGTGCACATTTTGCGTTCAGCAAAAATCCACGGATCAACTCCAAAGGACTCAATACAGGCGTTATGTTTGGGTTTACCAATGTGCTGTTGGAGATTATCAATAAGCAGAAGCCGACCCATATTGCGGTGGCATTTGACGTGTCTGGTCCGACATTCAGACATGACCAGTTTCCTGCCTACAAAGCGCATCGCGAAGAGACACCTGAAGACATCAAGACAGGTGTGCCTATCGTCAAAGAAATTATCAGGGCCTTCAATATTCCAGTGTTGGAGCTGCCAGGGTATGAAGCAGATGACATCATCGGGACCTTTGCGAAGAAAGCGTCTAAGGAAGGCTTTGAAGTCTTTATGATGACGCCAGACAAGGATTTTGCGCAGCTAGTCGAAGAGCATATCTATCTGTACAAGCCTGCGTTCATGGGCAATAGTGTAGATATCCTTGGTGTGCCGGAGGTGCTGGCCAAGTGGGACATCGCCCGCATCGATCAGATCAGGGACTTCCTTGGGCTACAAGGCGATGCGGCTGATAACATCCCGGGTATTCCGGGCATCGGTGCCAAGACAGCGGTCAAACTACTTAAAATATATGATACCGTTGAGAACCTAGTTGCACACAGCCACGAACTCAAGGGCAAGCAAAAAGAAAATGTAGAGAACTTTGGTCAACAAGGTATTCTATCCAAAGAACTAGCAACGATTGACATAAATGTGCCGCTGGAATATAACTCAGAGGAGATGCTCTATAGTGGGCCGAATGAAGAGAAGGTGCGGGCACTATTTGAAGACCTAGAGTTTAGAAACATGATGAAGCGCGTGTTTGGAGAAGACCCCGCTCCTCAAAAATCTACGAAAGCTGCGCAAAGTCAGCTTTCGATGTTTAGCCCATCTGCCTCCAATTCGACTACTCAGGAAGCAGTAGCAGAAGTTCAGCCAGTAGAGAAATTAACCATTGACACGGTTGAACACGAGTACCACATGATGGATACACCAGAGCTGAGAAAAGAGCTGGTCACCTATCTGACGCAGCAGGATGAATATTGTTTTGATACCGAGACCACTAATATCGATGCAGTAGAAGCTGAATTGGTTGGCATTGCTTTTTCTTACATTAAAGGCGAGGCATACTATGTGCCAGTTCCAGTGGGTCAAAAAGAGGCACAGACTATCATCAATGACTTTAAAGAAATACTGGAAAATACCACCATCACAAAGATCGGTCAAAATATCAAATACGACATCTTGGTGTTAAAAAAGTACGGGATAGATGTTGCAGGACCGATCTTCGATACGATGCTCGCACATTACCTGATCTCCCCAGAGAGCAAACACAATATGGATGCATTGGCGGAGCATTATCTGAACTATACCCCTGTATCGATTACTATCCTGATAGGTCCAAAAGGAAAAAAACAAGGTAATATGCGGGACATCGCGCCCAAAGATGTGGTGGCGTATGCTGGTGAAGATGCTGATATCACGCTACAGCTAAAAGAGCATTTATCTAAAGAAATTGAAGCTCATGAAATGCATGAATTATTGCATTCATTAGAGCAACCGCTTGTGCCAGTATTGGCCAATATGGAGTATGAAGGTGTGCGGGTAGATGAGTCTGTATTGAAAATAATGTCTGATGACCTGCAACAAGAAAGCATCAAGGCACAAGACGATATCTATAGACTGGCAGGCGTAGAATTCAATATTGCTTCTCCCAAACAGCTCGGGGAAGTGCTATTTGATAAAATGAAATTGGTGGATAAACCAAAAAAGACCAAAACTGGACAGTATGCCACTGGCGAGGAGATTTTATCCAAGCTAGCCAACGAGCATGAGATCGTAAATCGCATTTTAGATTTCAGAGAATTTCAAAAACTCAAATCTACCTATGTAGATGCGCTTCCTGAAATGATCAGTAAGCGGGATGGGAGAATCCACACCAACTACAGTCAGGCAGTAGCCGCTACAGGTCGATTAAGTTCTATCAATCCCAACTTACAGAACATTCCTATCCGAACGGCTAAAGGGCGTGAGATTAGGAAGGCATTTGTGCCAAGAGATGAAGATCATATATTGATGGCCGCGGATTATTCACAAATTGAGCTGCGCATCATGGCGGCTTTTGCGAAAGATGCAGACATGATTGAGGCCTTTAAAAATGGTCGTGATATCCATGCTACGACTGCTGCGAAGATATTCAAAGTGCCTTTGGAAGAGGTAGATAGTGACATGCGTAGAAAGGCTAAAACTGCCAACTTCGGTATCATCTATGGCATCTCTGCTTTCGGACTGTCTCAAAGACTTAATATTCCAAGATCGGAAGCGCAGGAGATTATTTCCTCCTACTTCGAGGAATTCGCTGCGGTGAAGAAATACATGGATAGTACAGTAAACCTTGCCAAAGAAAATGAATATGTGGAGACCATCATGGGCAGGAGGCGTTACCTGAGAGATATCAACTCTGGCAATGCCACTGATCGTGGATTTGCTGAGCGGAATGCGATCAACGCTCCGATCCAAGGTAGTGCAGCTGATATCATCAAGAAGGCGATGATTGATATTGATCAGTGGATGAAGAAGGAGAAGTTCAAAAGTAAGATGATCCTACAAGTGCATGATGAATTGGTTTTTGATGTGCACAAGGACGAGAAAGACAAGCTGGAAGCAGGAGTGAAGAAGCTCATGAACGAGGCGGTTCAACTCGAAGTGCCTATGGAAGTTGAAGTTGGCTTTGGAGACAACTGGTTAGAAGCGCATTGATTTCACACAAATAAAAAAGGGCTAATAGCCCTTTTTTATTTGTGTGAAATGGATCAAAAATTAGTTGCCAAAGTAGTATGTAGCTCCAATACTAATAACTCTATTTGAAGTCTTGAAATCACTGGCGTCAAAGTCAACACCGGAGACATCTATGTTTGGGGTTGTATTGCTTAAACCAATTCCATAGTTGGCACTTATCAACACATTATTAA
>Ga0209634_1003294_pt1 | contig 10957 bp, 11 predicted proteins | sample LinPmetageLP40_FD_184043 | JGI IMG/M metagenome (GOLD analysis project Ga0209634, IMG submission 184043) | Marine viral communities from the Pacific Ocean - LP-40 (SPAdes) (version 2) | ecosystem: Environmental > Aquatic > Marine > Oceanic | place: Pacific Ocean | collected 2010-08-26 | reverse complement strand
AATATAGTATTCCAAACATAAACGCAAACATTGCTGATGCTATTTTATAAAATATATTTTCGGCAGAATTACATTGTAAAGATACAGATAAAGCAATTAAATTTATAGATAATAATAAAAATATTAATATAAATAAAAATGCTCTTTTTAAATATTTTGATATATTTGATAAAGATGTATTTTCTAATGTTTTTTTAGAATTATTATAATTTGAATTTTCTTTAATCATTACAATTATTAAATATATTTATTTAAATAATTGATTTTTTTTTTATAACTATATATTATAAAATGAATAAGTTTAAATTAAATCTTGATATGAATATGGTTAATTGCGTTTTATTACTTGTTGTGTTAATTCTTGTTCTTTTATGTTGTTACAATAAAGAACAATTCCAACAAGCAATTAGAAAGCCAAATTGTAAAAAATTACATCCATGTGTTATGGATAAGTCAGGTTCTATCGGCGTTGATAGCTTAACTGGAATAGATTGGGAAACACAACAGAAAAGGAAAGATATGCAAGAATGTCAGAAAGATATGTTTAGTTATCCAGAAGATATATATAAAAATAAATTAAATGGTAGATATACAGATGTTCGTGATATTTACAGTAGAGATGGAGAATTAATGAATAAAGCACTAAAAATGTCTTGTAGAGCACCAGAACATGAACGAGTTGCAAAAGGTAAAATGTCAGACTTTTGTAAACTTAGAAGAAATTATAATGATGATTTTTGGAATACAACAACAAATATAGAAAATGTACCAAATACAATTCTTAAAAATATAGTTAATGAATGTAATATGAAAGTTAAAGATGATGGTAGCTTCGGTGGTCCATTATCAGGACGAATGTGTAGAATACCCGAAGATAAAGACATTGATTGTAATGCTCAAATTAATGACGATTTACTCAGACAACAGCAATTTAGACCTAGAGATCAACCAGTATCATTTTCAGATTCACAACCAGAAACAGGATACACAGCACCTATGGTATACAATCCACAAAATGACCAATTTTACAAAAATAGTTATAGAAAAAAACCTCCAAATTACATTCACACAGAGTCTGGTCCAAGATTAAGAAGAAATAGAGGAAGAAGAAGAAGGCGAAGACCACCAATGGGACCTATGGGACCATCACCATTACCTATGGGACCTATGGGACCTATGGGACCATCACCATTACCTATGGGACCAAACTAAAACATTGAATAATTTTTTTTTTTAAATTTTTATAATTATTTTATAATATATTATTATAAATGAACAGTTTTAAATTAAATCTTGATATGAATATTGTTAATTGTGTTTTATTATTTGCTATGTTAATTCTTGTTCTTTTGTTTTGTAATAAACAAAATGAAAAATATACTGATTATATTGAAAAATCATTAGATCCAGAATGTAATAAAATTAATCCATGTAGCGAATTAGAATTTCAAAACGAAACTGCTAGAGAAAAATGTAGAAAAAATAAATATTTATATCCTCTTGATATAGCTAGAGAAGAGTTTAATAAACCATTTAAAAGTGGTATGTCAAGTGTTAGAGCATATCTTATTAATAATAAATTTAATAATGAATCTAAAGAAAATTTAAATAAAAAATTGGATAATTATATTGAAAAAATAAAAAATAAAAGTTGTAGGAACAAATCTGATAGTTTTTGTAAATTAAGATTTGGAGATAGGTATGAAATAAATCCAGTAACAAATAAAAATTATTTGAGAGAATGTGGAGCAGATAAAGAAAACTTATGGAGATATAATACTAATAATGATGGAGATGAAGTATTATTCGATTATAATGGTAGTTCAGGATCACATTGTTCAGCACCAAAAGATAAAATATGTGGATAAATTATTATTTATTATTTATTATTATATTAATAATGAAAATAGAATTTAATGTAACTATTATATCTTTAATTGTAATAATTATAGTTATATATTTATTAACTATATCAAAATTTATGAATAGACCTTTGTGGCATAATCCTAGAAGAGTAATAGATTTTAAATTAGATGGAAAAGAAACTAGTCAGCAAGTTATGGATATATATTCGTTGAGTCATATAACACATGGTATTATCTTTTACTTTATATTTAAATTAATAAAAATAAATCTAACAACTGGTTTTATAATAAGTATTATTTTAGAATTAATATGGGAAATTTTTGAAAATACACCATATATAATAAATAAATATAGAAAGAATAAAGCATATGAAAATTATAAAGGCGATAGTATTGTAAATATGGTAGGAGACTTGTTTTTTATGATTTTAGGATATTATTTATCTTTTAATTCTGAAAAATATGCTATTATATATCTTGTTGTAACTGAAATATGCTTAATTCCTATAAATGCCAGTTTTTTAACATTAAGTATAGGCAGTTTAATGAATAGTTATAAATAATTTATAAATTAAAATTTTTTTTTTAATTTCTTACTACTAAGTAATGGTAGTTGTTCAAAGTTTATGGGTAGGTGATCGTTTATCAAGAATGGAAGAAATGAGTATTAAGAGTTTTTTAAAATTGGGTTATACATTTCATTTATATACTTATGAAAAAGTTAAGAATGTTCCTAAAGGAACTATTATAAAAGATGGTAATAGTATTATGCCTTATAATGAGGTGTTTTCATTAAAATCATCTTTTCTACCATTTTCAGATATATGGCGTTATAAATTATTATATGAAAAAGGTGGTTACTGGGTTGATTTAGATATGATAACTTTAAAAGTATTTGATTTTGAACAAGAGTTTATATTTTCTTCAGAAAGAACTATTCAAGAAGGAGCATATGCGTCTAAAGCAAAATATAATCCTAATATAGGAGTATTAAAAGCTCCACCTAAAAGCGATTTCTATAAAGAATTACATGATAAATGCTTAGAATATAATAAAAATCATAAAAATGATGATAAACTCAAATATATGAAAATGTTAAGACAATTAATTAAAAAATATAAGTATGAAAAGTATGTGCTTAAACCCGTTTATTTTTGTAATTTAGATTGGTGGCATTCTAAAGAGGCTTTTACACCATTAAAAAAATATCCGAAAAAATATGGTGTTCCAGCACCATCTATAAAATCAATGTTTAATAAACCATATACAGTTCATTTTTGGAGAGATAGAATTACAAAAAAATATGATTTTGATTTAGATAAAAAATATGATCCAGATTGTTTGTGGGAAATAATGATAACTAAATTAAAATTATAACTTTATTTTATTAAATATTTTATATATATTAATTGTAATGAGTTACAAAAAATCATCTAAAAAAAAATCATTCAGTTATGCCAATGTTGCTAGAAAAACAACAAAATTAATAATTAAAGAAATACCAATTGAAGAATGGTTAACACATCATGGATTAGATGATTTTTATCATACTATTTTTGTAGAAAATCATATGATGTTTAAGGACTACACATATGAAGAATATCCATATGAATATTCTTCTTTGCTAACTAGTATAAAAAACAATATAGATTTACTCTTTTCTTTTCCAAATAGTTTTAAATTTAAGGAGGCAATATCTGTTCCAGTTCAAAGAAAACTATATCAGGAGGTTATAGATGGAGTTATAACACAAGAAGAATACTACCAAAAGAGTAAAGTTGAATCAGAATTTTTTAATGCATTTGAATTACTTCTAAGTCAAAAATTAGAGTATAAAGCAATGTTAAGTGTATTTGGTCTTAAACCATCTAAAGCTGAATATGAACAACTTCTAGAAGAGAACCTTGAATTTTTGGATCATGAAAAATATATTTCTAAACGCATATTTAAAGATGAAATTATTGAAAAATTAAAATTAATTAGTTTTGATGATTTATTACATTGTAACCTAACCGCATTTAATTTATTACTATCATTACCAATACAAGAAATTAAGAAATATATGGTATATACTACAAATAAATTAGTTAATATAAAAAATGGATTAAAAGCCACATTTACAACAAAACAATTTAATAGTTTTATTGATAATAATGAAAGTTTAAAAATATTTGAATCATGTTATAATAACTATGATTTAAAATATGTAAATAAATCATTAAAAACTAATTTAGATGCGTATACATTGTTATCTGCACATAGAATGGATTTGTTAGTATATATTTTTAATCCACCTGGTCTTATAGATTCAGAAATAACCGAAAAGATACATGCCACATTATTTCCAGATAACGACCATATATATATTGAACAACAATTTAGTAGGATAAATGAAAATATACCAAAAACACCTATAACGGATGAGTTTATTAAAACAAATAAAAAAAAAATGCGTGTATTTTTTATTCAAGGTCATGGTGCCGCATGTAGTATTAGTGATTATAAAGAAAAAGATAGATTAGATTTTGAAGATGTATTTGCAAAGATTCAAGCTGCTCAAAAAAAAGAATATAAATGGAGTCATTCTTCAAAAATCTATACATATAATGCGAATAAATTTCATAATATTTCTACACAACCATTGGGAAGAAAATCTATTTTCACAATAATAGTATTATTAAATAAAATATTAAGTTCACAATATAGAAATGTATTTTTACAAGGAATTATAAATGCCAATAAATTAGAACATTTACGTATTTTAGAAAATATAGTTCATATGTATTATAGTCATTATTGTATAAAATATATTTCTAGAGATGATGATAAAACAATATCAGAATATCTTAAAACATCTAAATTAAAACAAAATACATCCCATATTACAAATTCTTTATACAAATTTCCTAAAACTGACTTGACAACATCTGATATAGTCAATTTTATGAAATATGGGTATAATTATCCGCCTGTAAATACAGAATTTTATTTTGAAACAAATGTCCCACATCAAGGATTAATGGGTATTTTTGAATTAAATGAAGATAATGCCAATGATTTCATTAAATTAGATGATAAAATAATTTCTACAAGAACAACAACCGATAATAAATTGAAAATGGGGTTAAAATTAAATCAAGTGTATGACTTTAAAGGAGATATTCCAGTTAGAGCAGAAGAAATACTAAAATATAATAAGGCTTTAACTCCAAAACCAAAAAATAAATATAAATTAGAAGAATTAATGGAACATATTTATTTAGTTGGAAATATTAAACCTGATGAACATGTTGTAATATTTGATAATTCTTGTAGAGGACTTAAACGCGCAGGGCCTGCCGGACGAGCCACTACAAGTTCTAATACACTTGATGATTTACCACCTTTGCTACGAGGTATGGCACGGCTTGCCAGAATGAACTCACAAGAGGGAATGTTTGGAGAAGAATTATATGGTGGTTCTAGAAGAAATAGAAGTATAAAACGTAAAAGAATACAAAGAACAAAAATAACAAAAAGAACAAAAAAGAAAAAGAATAAACTGAGAAAATAATTTATTTAATAGATTTATTTATTTTTTATATACCATTATTTTAATAATGGATTATATTGTTGCTATTCCGTCATACAAAAGACACGAAACATTAAAAAAGAAAACATTGAATGTTTTAAAAGATTATAAAATACCTAAACAAAAGATTTATGTTTTTGTTGCGAATAAACCTGAATATGATTTGTATAATAAAACATTAGATCCATCTACTTATGGAAAATTGGTGGTTGGTAAACCTGGTATTAAAGAAATACGAAATTTTATGGCAAATTATTTTGACGAAGGACAGAAGATAGTATATATGGACGATGATATTGGGAAAATTTGGCAATGTAAAAATGATGTAGAACCATATGATAAGACTAATAATAAGGTATATAAAATGGTTAGTTTAAAAAAGTTTTTCGATCAAGCTTTTAAATTGAGTGAAAAAACTGGATTTCATAATTGGGGTGTATATCCAAGAGATAATCCATATTTTATGAAACCAACTAATAGACGAAATCCATTAGATAATTACGTTTCACAAGATCTAAAATTTTTAATAGGGTTTATGACTGGAGTGATAAATAATAGACAATGTGAACATAGAACAATTGGTGATAAAGAAGACTATGAACGAACTATAAAATATTATTTAAAGGATGGTGGGGTTTTGCGGTTTAATAATGTTAGTTGTTATACGCGATGTTATAAAGTTGCTGGAGGTATACAAGCTACACGTAAAATAGAAGATAGTAATAGGAATGCTAAAATCTTGATAAAAAAATATCCTAATTTGGTGTCAGTCAATAATGGACGAAAATCACCATTTGTAGAAATATTACTGAGAGATAAAACTAAGTTAAAGAAATTTATGAATTCAACTAAATCTAAAAAAATGAAACCTATAAAAGGAAAAAAAAAGAAAAAATCACTTAAAAGAAATTAGTAGTTAAAGATATAAATGAAACTATTTTGTGATGGTGTATTTGACCTATTTCATGAAGGGCATGTTAAACATTTTAAAAAAATAAAAGAATTATATCCTAATTCATATTTAATGGTTGGCATCTATAATGATAAAGATTCAACAGGATACAAACGTAAACCTTATTATAATGAAACTAAGAGATTAAAATTGGTTGGATCATGTAAATATGTGGATGAAGTAACATTAGATTATCCAGGTATAATGACGGAAGAATTTATTAATAAAAATAATATAGATATGATAGTACATGCTTTTTCAAACTTAAATGATATTGAAAAACAAAAAATGTATTTTGAAGTGCCGTTACGGTTAAATAAAATGAAAGTGATAGAATATAATAAAGGTGTATCTACAACTACTATTATAGAAAATTTAGATTTAATTAATAATTCTAATATAATAACTGAAAATAATGAAAATAAAATCATAAATTTAAATTATAAAGAAATAGTATATAAATTAGATATAAAACCTAATAGTAAAGTTTTAGAAGTAGGATGTGGTATAGGAAATTATTCTAAATTATTTAATATAAATTTTGATTATTATGGAATAGATAATATTCGTGAAAATGTGAATAAAAATATACATACTACAAATTCTAATATAGTTAAGTGTGAATATGATGATATTTTATTTAAAGATGATTATTTTGACCATTGTTTTTGTATAGGACAAGATTTATCTATAGAAGCAATGAATGAAATAAATCGTGTTACTAAAAATGGCTCAATATTGATTAAAATATAATATTAGTAAATAATATTATGAGTATAAAATTGTGTGTATTTGATTTTGATGGATGTTTTACTGATGGAAAAGTCTTATTTGATACTAAAGGTAATATATTAAAATACTATAATGTTAAAGATGGAACTGGAATAAAGTTATTAAAAGAAAATGATATTAAAATAGGAGTAATATCAGGATATAAAGAAAATAATTCACAACTAGAAATTATAAAACATTTGAATGTTGACTATTATTCATTTGGAAAAAACAATAAATTAGATATTCTTAAACAATGGTGTAAAGAATTAAATATTAATTTAGAAAATGAAATAGCTTATATGGGTGATGATATAAATGATATACAAGTTTTAGAAAATGTTTCTATGAGTGGATGTCCTAAAGATGCTCATAAAAATGTTTTAAATATATGTGATTTCGTCTGTTGTAAAAAGGGTGGTAATGGATGTATACGAGAGTTTTGTGAATACTTAATTTCACAAGAACATAAAAATAAACCAAATATTATCAAAGATATGAAAAATGAAATGTACTATCAATTAAATCATTTAGATATGAACTCTATAAATATATTGGCAACTAAAATACATGATACTAAGAAAACTAATAATATTTATTTTTGTGGTGTTGGAAAATCCGAAAATATATCTATTCATTGTTGTAATTTATTAAAATCTATTGGTATTAATGCATTCAATTTAAATATTTTGAATAGTATTCATGGCGATATTGGTTCATTAAGGGAAAATGATTTAATACTATTATTTAGTAAAAGTGGTAATACTAAAGAAATTATTGAATTAATACCTTATTTACAAAATAAGAAATGTGAATTAATTGGAATTTGTTGTAACAATAACTCAAAATTTAAAGAATTATGTGATGAAACTATAATACTACCTTTAAAAAATGAAATAAAATGTAATATTGATTGTTTACCTACAAATAGTGTAATGTCATTTGTATTTTTTACAAATATATTAGTATCTCAATTATGTAATACATTAAATTTACAAAAATACGAGTATAAGTTAAATCATCCAGCAGGTAATATAGGAAATAATTTAAAACAAATAAAAGATATTCTAATAACTGACTATCCGAAAATATTATTAAATGAAAATAATATTGATTTAATTAAAATATTTCTTGAAATGACTAAATATAAAATAGGGTGTTGTTTTTTTGTAAATAATAATGACGAATTATTAGGTATTTTAACTGATGGTGATATACGTAGGTTATTATTGAAAACACCTGATTTAAAAGAAATAAGTATAAATGAATTAAATAGAAATTTTTACTGTGAAACTGATAAAAATAAATTTATTAAAGACTTAAAACATTATAATTATATACCTATACTTAGCAATTTAAAATTAATTAATATTATTAGTAAGTTTAAATAATTTTTTTAGCAAGTTCATAATCTTCTTTTTCATCAATATCAATAGATTCAATCCTATCTGTTTCAACAAAAAATGGATTATTACCTATACGTCTATTCATTTCTAATAAAATATTTTTTTTGAACATATAAAATGCACTTGTTTCCCAAAATATAGGTTCAATATCCTGTGTTCTAACAATATTATTCAAATTATAATTTAATGTTTTTTTTTTATACCAGCAAAAAGTTTGGATTCTTGATACAGATAATGCTGAATCATGACCATTATCTAAGATTTCTTGTAAACCTTTTATTATATTTTCTTTTTTTATAAATGGACTTGTAGCATGACAAAGAACATATATATCTCCATCATTAATAATATTTAAAAAGGATTTGTAAATTTCTATTCCTTTTGTTTCATTTTTATCTAAATCACTATTCCTTTTTAAAAAAATAATACCTTTTGGTAAATATTGTTTTATTTTTTCATCTGAACAAAAACAATAAATATCACATTTAATTACCTTTTTAACTTCTAATAATGTATCAAAAATATGTTGACAAAGCAATTTTTTACCAAGTGGAAGCATCATTTTATTAGGTAATCTTTGTGAATTTAATTTAATTGGTACAAATATTTTAATCATATATATATATAAATGAAAAAAATAATATTATTAATTATACTTATATTTTTAATTTTGTATTTTTTTTCAAAATTAAAAAAAAAAGAAATGTATAGTCAAAATATTAATTTTAAAAAAGAATTAGATTTTTTAAAAGGTAAAGATGTTGATATAGTTTGTAGTGGTCCTAGTTCAATAGACATAAAATTAAAAACAAATATAGTAATATGTCCTAATAGTGCGATTCTTAATAAACAAATAATAAATAATAAAAATATAACATTGATTTGGATAGTAGAACATAAATATTATTCTGATGAATCTTACCAAAAAAAAATAGATATAATATTGAGTAAATTAAATAGAGATATTAATTATTTGTATATAAAAATTAGAAAAAATGAACGAAGAAAGATAGAAAAATTTAAAAAAAGAATTTCTAATAAATCACCAAATGTTATTATACAAGAATTAGATTATTCAAAACAAAAATATAACTTCCCCACAAAATATATAAAAAAAAATTTTTTTATAAGTTCTGGAATTGAATGTATAAATTTAGGAATCAGTAAAAATGTAAAAAAGATGTATATTTCTGGTATTGAAGTTGATCAAAATTCAAAATATATATATAATAGTGAAATTGGTATAGCTCCGAGATTTAACACAGCGTTGCATATTAATGAAGATATTAAATATATAAATTCTTTATCATATAATGATTTATCTAAATTAGTTCCCATTGAAAATAGTGGATTATACAAATATTTAAAATATTTAAAATAAAAAATTTCAGTTAAATATAATTAATTTATAATTTCATGATATCACCATTAAAATCGTGTTTAGCATCAAATGGGAAATATTTAGATAACTTTTTGTTCTCCATCATTTCCATAGATAAATCATTTGGTAGATTTTTAATTGTTTTCTTTTTAATTTTACATTGATAGATTTTGATTTTATTTCATTTATTTTTTTTAATATTTAAATATTCTAAAAGCCATTCTAATTTATCTAATGGCCATTGTGTTGGAGCATCACATTTACTTTCATCTGGTCTATCATGTACCTCCATAAATATACCATTAACTCCTAAAGCTATCGCCATTTTCCCCATATGAGGAATCATATCCCGTAATCCACCTGATTTGACTGTACCATCTGCCATCTTTTGTGATGGTTGTTGTAAACAATGTGTAATATCCATTGAAACTAAATTGGTATCTGATTTAAGCCAAATTAGATTTCTAGGATCAACGACTAAATCTTGATATCCAAATGAATTACCTCTTTCACACAATATAACATTTGGATTTCCAAATGCTATTATTTTTTCTTTACATTTATGCATCTGTTCAGCACTACACATTTGACCTTTTTTAACATGTATTATTTTTCCAGTTTCGGCAGCAGCTTTTAACAAATCAGTTTGTCTACATAGAAACGCAGGAATCTGTATAATATCAACAACTTCTGCTACAAGTTTTGCTTGCCAACTTTCATGAATGTCTGTAATTATAGGTATATCTAATTCTTCTTTTACTTTTTTTAAAATACGTAATCCTTCTTCAAATCCCAGACCTCGATATGAATTTAATGAGCTTCTATTAGCTTTATCAATTGAAACCTTAAATATAAAATTAACATCATAATTACTAAAAATATCTTTTAAGGATTTTGCCATTTTTAATGTATGTTCTTCTGATTCAATAACATTTGGACCAGCAATAATAAAAAATTTATTTTTAAGTGTTTCAAAATTCATTTATAATAATTATATATATAATTTTAATT
>Ga0209634_1003293_pt1 | contig 10959 bp, 14 predicted proteins | sample LinPmetageLP40_FD_184043 | JGI IMG/M metagenome (GOLD analysis project Ga0209634, IMG submission 184043) | Marine viral communities from the Pacific Ocean - LP-40 (SPAdes) (version 2) | ecosystem: Environmental > Aquatic > Marine > Oceanic | place: Pacific Ocean | collected 2010-08-26 | reverse complement strand
TAGATGGAAGTATAGACACAGCACACATTGCTAATTTAAATGTAACAGGTGCTAAGTTAGCTGTTGACAGACGTAGTACAGATACAGGTACAGACATATATGATGGTAACGCTCACGATTACATTCATTATGATGCTGATGTAGGTATGCGTTTTTATACTGCTAATGCAGAAGATATGAGGCTTACAGATGCTGGTGTTTTGCATGTTGATGACGACATTGTTGCTTTCTCATCTACTGTTTCTGATGAAAGATTAAAACACAACATAGAACCAATTACAGATGCTCTATCTAAAGTTGGCCAGTTAAATGGTTGTACATTTACTTACAACAAAAATGACAAGAAGGGTGCTGGACTTATTGCACAAGATGTTGAAAAAGTATTACCTTCAGCCGTAGAAGAAAAAGAACTGCCTTTACATCATGATGATGGGGTAGCTTATAAGACTGTCGAATATGACCAAACAATCGGACTATTAGTAGAGGCTATTAAGGAGTTGACTGCTAAAGTAGAGAAACTGGAGAAAAAATAATGGCAATACAATCATCAGGCGCTGACCTAAAATTTAGCGAAATACAGACAGAGTTTGGGGGTTCAAACCCTATAGGCCTAAGTGAGTATTATGGCGATGGCGATAATGTTCCAGATGGCACTACTGACGGCAGTGGTAATGCTGTACCAGAAAGTGGCGAAATTCAAATAAGTGATTTCTATGACACAGCAAACTATGTAGCTATGGCTGCTACGGGCGGAACTGTTACAACTTCAGGCGACTATAAATTTCACACATTCACAAGTTCAGGAACTTTTTCAGTATCCCAAGCGGCTAGTGGTTCAGCAGACGCTACTGTAGACTACATTGTAGTTGCTGGTGGCGGAGGAGGCCGATATTTTACAAATGGTTCAAATGGTGGTGGCGGTGCTGGTGGTATGCTTGTAGGCACATTTGAAGCTGGAGCGTCAAACTATACAATAACAGTTGGCGGTGGCGGAGCAGCTGCTAATAGTGGTTCAAATTCTGCTGGTGGCGGTGTTACAGCAACAGGCGGTGGTTCTGGTTCTGGTCGTAATGGCGGTTCTGGTGGCGGCGGAAGTAGAGATTGGGGTAATTATAATTTAGAACCACCGGGAAGTGGTATAAGTGGTCAAGGCAATAATGGTGGTAATGGTACTACAAATGGTTCAAAATCCGGCGGCGGTGGTGGAAAAGGTGCTGTTGGAGGAACAATAGGTACTACTGGCGGAGGAGTTGGTGGGGCTGGTACAACTGGTTCTCCTTGGAATGGTACAACTTTTGCTGGAGGCGGCGGCGGTGCCGGACCAGACTATAATCAACCTGTTGGGCAGGGCGGTGCAGGTGGCGGTGGTCGAGGTTCAATGGCTGGTCGTACTGGTAATCCTGAATTTGCAATTGGTGGAACTGCTGGCACATCTGGTTCGTCAAATACAGGCGGTGGTTCTGGAGGCTCAAATGGAACTGGAGCTGTTAATCCAGGCGGCACTTACAATGGCGGCTCAGGGATTGTAAAACTTAGGTGGAAATATCAAAATTAAAGGATAAAATATGGCACATTTTGCAGTCATTGATAGAAACAATATAGTAACAGCCGTAAACGTAATAGCTGATGAAGATTGCCTTGATGAAGATGGTAATGAATCAGAAGAAGTAGGAATTGCTTTCTGTAAATCTTTATGGGGAGAACCTAATGGTCGATATTTGCAAACCTCTTACAATTCTAACTTTAGAAAACAATATGCTGGTCCAGGTAGTGCTTACGACCCAAATAGAGATGAGTTTATAGAACCGCAACCTTATCCTTCATGGACTTTAGATGGCCTCAACAATTGGAACCCCCCAATTGCTTGTCCTATAAAAACAGAGGACATTGACGGCCTTGAGTGGCGGTGGGATGAAAGAGTTTATGATGCTCATAATGGCAGGGGTGGTTATGGTTGGGTACGATTTAATTTGTTAGACGACTAATGATTTGAGGACAGTATAAATAGTAAGACAGAAAGACAATTATATTAATTAAAGTGAGAATATTATGGTAGAATATCAAGTAATACCTTTTGCAGGTTATCCAATATGTTTAATAAAAACAAACAAACAACTCACTAATAAAGAATTATCTTTTTTTGATAGTTTAGGCCAACGCACTCATGAATACGGAGGGCTTCAGTTAACAAATCAAGACAACATCTTAAACAATAAAGAATTAAAAAAAGTCAAAAAATTTATTTTTGATTACTTTAATGAATATGTAGAAAAAGTTTTAGAAATTGATAACAAATTTGTTATGTGTAACAGTTGGGGAACATTACAAAATAAAGGAAGTTTTCATCCATTACATAGTCATAGAAATGCATTTTTTAGTTCTGTTTATTACATAAATGCTGAAGAAAGTAGTATTACTTTTTCTACACAAAAATCTAAAATTATGGAAGGATATTATGTAGATTATAAAATTAAAAATTATAATTGTTTTAATTCTACATCTTGGAAATTAGATATTGAATCAGGAGATTTAGTTATATTTCCTGGTGAATTAGCACATCATTCTGAACCTAATCAAAGCAAAAACAAACGTAAAATAATTGGTGCTAGTTACTTTATTAAAGGTACATTAGGCGTTGAAACTGATTACAATAGGATGACAGTATGAATTTCGAGTGGGTTTATTATACGAAAGCGGTTGACAATAATCTAATTGATACTATTGTTGAAAATGGATTAGGAGCAGATTTAGACGAAGCAAAGATTTTTCATAATGAAGAAGTTGTAGTACAACCCGAATACAGAAGGTCACAAATGACTTTTATGGATGATAGCTATGTAACAACTAAACTTTATTCGATTGTAAACATAGCAAATGATGAAAATTTTGGTTTTGACATATCAAGTTTACAAACACCTCAATTTGCTAAATATGATGAAAAAGATAAAGGCCATTATTCTTGGCACATTGATACATCTTGGGTTACTAATGCTTTCTTTCATAGAAAACTGACTATGGTTGTTCAATTATCTGACCCATCAGAATATGAAGGTGGAGATTTTGAAATCCATACATCGGGTGCGACTGAAGAACAATTAATTGAAATGAAACAAAAAGGTTCTGTTATTGTATTTCCGTCTTTTTTAGAACATAGAGTAACACCAGTAACTAAAGGCAGAAGAATGTCTATGACTTCTTGGGCAATAGGACCAAAATTTAGATGATAACTAAAGAAATAGATAATTTTTTAACAGAAGAAGAATTTAGTTTCTTATGCGAAGGAATATATTATTTTGATTTTCCATGGTTTAGAAGTTTAAAAGTACAGTTAGATATGGAACCAACTGGTAGATTGCAACATCAGATGAGTCATGTGTTTGCAGATAGGTCTTGGGATAACCCTGAACAACTATTTTTTAGCGATTACTTTGCTATTGTAAAACCATTTGTAGATAAATTTATGAAAGAAACGAAAGCAAAAAAAATTATAAGAGTTAAACTTAATTTAGGCTACAGCTCAGGCATACAAGAAGAAGGTGGTTGGCATACAGATTATGATGACAAAAAAAATAAGATAGCAATATTTTATATAAACACTAACAATGGTTACACTCTTTTAGAAGATGGTACAAAAATTGCAAGTGAAAAAAACAAGTTAGCATTGTTTGACAACGTACCACATACAGATGTAACTTGTACTGACACCGAAGAACGTGTAGTATTAAACATAGGATATAGATTATGATAGATAGAGTATTTGAATTAGCGAGTGAAACGCCTTTGTCACCTTATGCGATAGATTTTAAACATAATCTCTCAAGGTCGGTTTGGGATGACGAAAAAAAAATTGATGCAATACGAAAGTTTTGTTTAAAAAAAGAAAAAGAAATATTATCACTAGAATACACCAACGATGGAGGCACAGGCTTAAATGAAAATACAACTACAACAAGATATGGAAGATATAATCTTTTTGATTTTGTAGAAGAATGCCCTGAACTTGAAGATTTATGGAAATTTATAAAAGAACATTGGCTTGATAGAATAAAAATAGATAATACAGAAGCCTATAAAACACAAATAGCTTGTTGGTTTAATGTTTTAAGGCAAGGCCAAAAAATGACCGAACACAGACACTCTAGTAGATTTTCTGGTTATTTAAGTGGCAACATGCATTTAGATTACTATGACACAAAGACTGTTTATAAACATTTAAATAGTTACATAGAAGTTGATAATATTAAAGGCGGTTTAGTCATGTTTCCAAGTCAACTTTTACACGGCACTAACGAGTATCAGGGAAAAGGTGAAAGAATAAGTATTGCATTTGATTTGCACCTTACAAATTTAAATGATGTTGTTTGTGAAATGATTCAATCTAGTAATAAAATTTTTCACACATGATAGAGTCATTATTTCCTTGTCCTATTGGACATTATAATTTAGATAGAGCTATTACTCAAAAAGAGATGCAATATTTAAAGTGTTTAGAGCTTGAAGACAATGTTGGTAATTTATCAAGTGTTGTAGGTGACGTATTAAAACACAAAGAAGTATCAGAAATAAACAAATTTTGTACAAAGAAGTTAAATGATTATTGTAAAGAAGTTTGGGGTTTAGAAAAAAATAAAGTATGTATTACTCAGTCTTGGACAAACAAAACAATACCGGGAGCATATCATCATCAACATTGGCACCATAACTCTATTATATCGGGTGTTTTTTATTTTGATGGTAACAAAGATACTGACTCTATAAGTTTTTTTAATCATCAAGATTGGTTAGGCGATAAGTGGAAATTTAACAATGAAGAAAATAATGTGTTTAACTCAACTTCTTGGTGGCTTTCTACTCCTCCAGGAAAACTATACTTATTTCCATCACGGCTCGAACATTGTGTAAATGAAGTAGAAGGCGTAAGAGATAGATGGTCGTTATCTTTTAATACTTTTATAAAAGATGAGTTTGGTGAAGCGTTATTAAATAGACTTTATAAAGGTAAACTTATTCTATGAGTTTGAATACACAAGGGTATGAGGTTGTAAAAAATGCTATATCCTCAGAGATGGCTGAATTCTTATCTAATTATTTTTTAACAAAAAGAGAAGTAGCAAAAATTTTGTATAGAGATAAATGGTTAAAATATCCAGCTACTATATTTGGCGATTGGCTTGATACTCAAGTTCCTGACACTTACTTGCATTATGCGGATATTGCTATGGAAACACTTTTATCTAAAATGTTACCCGTTGTTGAAAACATTGTAGATACAAAACTTTTGCCACAATATTCTTTTGCTCGAATATATAAAAAAGGTGACGAATTAAAACCACACAAAGATAGACCATCATGTGAAATTTCTACAACAATATTTTTAGGTGGAGATATGTGGAAAATATACATGGAAGGAAACGCTGTAGATTTAAAACAAGGGGACATGTGTGTTTATAGGGGCTGTGAACTTGAACATTGGAGAAAACCATTTAAAGGAGACACTTGTGTACAAGTTTTTTTGCATTACAATATTAAAAATAAAACACTTAAACCATATGATGGTAGACCTGCATTAGGATTACCTTTAGAATATAGGTCTTGAGTGTTTATTATATTATAAATAGTATTATAATCTAAGGAATATGAGATATGGCAACAATACAAAACTTAACAGTTGACCAAGACGCTGACTTTACAGAAACTTTGACTATTAAAGACTCTACTGGAACTGTTGTCGATATATCGGGTCAAACAGTAACAAGTAAGTTAAGAAAAACTCATTTATCAACATCAGCAACATCATTTACAACTGCAATTGTAAGTGGTACTGACGGCACATGTTCTATTACACTTACAGACACAGTAACGGCTGCTCTGACAGAAGGTAGATATGTATGGGACTTAACAACAACAACTAGTGGCGGATTAGTTACTAGAAGAATCGAGGGTAGAGTTACAGTAACGCCTAGTGTAACAAGATAACCATGAGTACAAAAAAGTATATTGACGGAACAAAAGGACTAATAGATACTCTATTGACTCCTGCCCCAATTACTGAGGTTAAGAAAGTTGCAGTTGAACCAATAGTAGATATAGACCCAGACATAGAGAGGGAAATTGCACAGTTACAAGAGGCAAATTTTGCCGAAAAGATTAAAGAAATAAAACTTGTTGAGAAGAAAGAAGAAAAGACAGTTGAACTTGCAGACGAACTTGGTAGTTTTTTTAGTGCTATTTCAAAAGCAAAGACAAACTTAAATGAGAAGATAGAAAAAGAAGAAGCCAAGATTGCAGGTTTAGAAGATTTGTTTAAAGAAATGGCAGAGGCAAAGAAAAAGAAAGTTGAAAAGAAAGTATTATTATTAGAACCAGAGAAAGAAATAGTTCCACAAGTAAATATAGAAGAAATTGTTACTGAACTGGAACAACTGGCAGTAGTAGAAGAAACAATCGAAGAAAAATTAGAAGACAAAATGATTGCAAAAGTGAAGAAGCAGATTTCTGGTATGAGAAACGCTAATGAGCTTGACAAAGAAAGAGTAAAACAATTAACAGACCTTGACTCATGGGAGAAACTTAAAGAAGAATTTTTAAATTTTAAACACTCAGTCAATGTTCAATTAGGAACAGTAGGTGGTGGAGGCTTAGACCCCCACAATATTAATTCAGACTTTTTGCCATCTCAAACAACTACTTACAATTTAGGTAGTTCATCAAGAAGATGGAAAGATTTATTTCTTGCTGGTAACACTATTGACTTGGCTGGTGCAACAATTTCGTCAGATGGCACAGGCGCTATTGCGATTGCAGCCACAGGCGCTATTTTGCCAAAAGGGTCTAAGACTGAAGATGGTAATGAGTTGGCAGTTATGGGCTCAAATGCAACCGGCACACTATCACAACCGGTTCGTAGAATACCATTCTTTAGTGCGGCTGGTGGATTAACTACTGAAAATGCTACATTTGAGTTTAACGCTGAAGTGGCAGACAGATACTCTTTTATTGATAGTGCTAGTTTCACATTAGCAAACGGAAGTGCTTTAACGGATTCAGGAATAACATTATTCCAATTATAGGAAATTTATGTCAGCAAAAACCCCATTAAGAACAGTTTTTAACGCAAGTAATGTCGCAACAGGACTTGCAGAATATCAATCAGGTGAATTTGTACCACTATCACACGGAGGTATTGGCGCCGCTCTTTCAATTGGAAGTGCAGGACAAGTACTTAAAGTAAACTCAGGCGCAAGTGCGTTAGAGTTTGGTAGTGCAATTGCTATTGTTGATATTGATGGCGCAACTGATGGTTCTAGTGTTACTTTAGCCGCAAGTGATAAGTTTCTTTTTTCTGATGGCGGTACAGAGAAATTCTTACTTGCCTCTCAAATTGACACTTATGTTTCTGCAACCTCATCAACACTCACAAACAAAACTTTAACAACTCCAATAATTACTGAAATCGATTCTGGTTCTACCATCACATTAGATGCTACAACAGATATTAATTTAGATGCTGGCGGCGGAGATGTTTTCTTAAAAGATGATGGAACAATTTATGGTTCATTAACAAACTCAAGCGGAAACTTAGTCATCAAGTCAAATACGACAGCGGCTATGACATTTTCTGGTGCAAACGCAACTATTCATGGCGATTTAACTGTTTCGGGCACAACTACTACGGTTGATTCATCAACAATCAATATTCAAAATGCATTTGTATTTGAAGGGGCAACCGATGATGCTCATGAAACAACACTAACAACTATCGACCCTACTGCTGATAGAACAATCTCATTACCTAATGTTTCTGGTACTTTACCTGTCTTGGCGGCTGCTAGTACAACACAGATTTCAGCAACACCAGAAGAATTAAATCTATTAGATGGAGTTTCTGGACTAGTACAAGCAGACTTTACTAAATTGGCTGCAGTAGATGCTAGTTCGACAGAATTAAATTTTGTTGATGGAGTTACAAGTGCAATTCAAACACAATTAGATAACAAAGCAACACAGGGTTTTGCAATTGCCCAGGCTGTCGCATTAGGATAAGACTAAATAGTAAGATAGAGGAAAACAATTATGGCAGTTCCAAGTACAAGAGAAACATTAAAACAATATTGTCTAAGAAACTTAGGTAAACCTGTTATCGACATAAATGTTGATGACGACCAAGTAGAAGACAGAATAGACGAAGCATTACAGTATTTTGCACAGTATCATGTTGATGGCGTTGAAAGAATGTATTTAAAGTATGAAGTAACACAAGCTGATGTTACTCGTATGACGGCCGATAGTTCTGAGTCTATAACTGAAGATTCTGTTACTACAACTTGGAAACAAGGTAATAACTTTCTTGTTGTTCCATCATCTGTTATTTCTGTTGTCAATGTATTCCCACTATCTGACAGAGCGAACTTAAATTTCTTTGATGTAAGATATCAATTAAGACTAAACGACTTATATGATTTCTCATCAACAAGTATTGTTCATTATGAAATGACAATGAAACACTTAGATTTTCTTGACCACATATTAGTGGGCGAGAAACCAATGAGATTTAATCAACTATCAAACAAACTATTTCTTGATATGGATTGGACAAATGGTATTTCAGTAGGCGAATTCTTAATATTTGAGGTCTATCGTAAAGTAGACCCTGCTACATACACAGATTTATTTGACGACTTATACCTAAAGAGATACACAACTTCTCTAATTAAAAGACAATGGGGTCAAAACTTATCTAAATTCTCAGGCACAGCAATGCTTGGTGGCGTTACGCTGAACGGGCCTGAACTTTTTTCTACTGCAATTGATGAACAACAAAAATTAGAAGAAGAAATTAGAAGTAATTATGAAGAACCGCCACACATGCAACAAGGATAACTAAATGCCAACTAATGTCTATTTTGACACCGGCACCACTTCAGAACAAAGGTTATACGAAGATATAATAATCGAACAACTGAAGATATATGGTCAAGATGTCTATTATCTACCAAGAAAAATAGCGAACAAAGATACAATCTTTGGCGAGGATCCTGCAAGCTCGTTTGATGATTCATACATCATAGAAATGTATGTAGATAACTCTGATGGTTATATGGGTGAACAAGAAATCATTAAGAAGTTTGGCCTAGAACTCAGAGATGACATTCAGTTTACAGTTTCTAAGTTGAGATGGGAAACTTTAGTAGGCAATAACTCAGATTTAGTTTCTGAACGCCCTCAAGAAGGCGATTTAGTTTACTTCCCTACGACTAAGAAATTCTTTGAGATTCAATTCGTAGAACACGAGGCGCCATTCTATCAACAGAGTGCGTTGCCTATTTACAAACTATCTTGTACTACATTTGAGTACAGTTCTGAAAGACTTGACACTGGTATTGCAGATATTGATGCGACAGAAGATGACTTGTCAACCGACACAATGCAGTTCCAGTTTGCATTAGAGAATGAAACAGGTTCATTCGTAATAGAAAGTAGTATTGGTGCGATTGACTACTTTGTCAATGAGGACTTCACAATGGCGACTCAACAACCTGTTGATATGGGTCAAGCGTTTGAAACGGCGGCCGGTACAAACACAGCATCAACTGCTGATGACATACTTGATTTCTCAGAAAGAAATCCATTTGGGGAGATTGACGACTACTAATGTTTGGACAACACTTTTACCATAAACAAATTCGCAATACTGTAATAGCGTTTGGAACGATATTTAATAATATCAATATTAAGCGTTTAGATTCTAGTGGGAATCCTTTACAGAATATCAAAGTACCTTTGTCGTATTCGCCAAGAGAAAAGTTTATTGTACGATTAGAACAACAATCAAGTTTAACTGGCAGCGATTCTAGTGTGGCTATTACTCTACCTCGTATGTCATTTGAAATTAACGGATTTACTTATGATTCAAGTCGTAAGTTAAACAAGAATCAAAAAGTTGGCGTTGTTACAACAAATGCAGATACAACAAAACTAAACACACAACATTCGCCTGTACCATATGATATAAGTTTTTCATTAAGTGTGTTTACGTCTAATTCAGATGACGGTCTACAGATTGTTGAACAAATACTTCCATATTTTCAACCAGATTATACGGTAACAATGATTGAAAGTTCTGTAATGAATGAAAAAAGAGATATACCTTTCATATTAGAGAATGTTAGTTATGATGATTCGTATGCTGGGGATTTAACAACTACAAGAAGAATCGAATATACTTTAAATTTTACTGCGAAGATATATCTATATGGCCCAATCAGTACATCTGCTATTATCAAAACTGTGTCAGCTGATTTATATGCTGATTCATCTGACCAAGGGCCTTCTCGAAGTGAAAGAGTTACAGTTACGCCTAACCCAACAAGTGCTGACAAAGACGATACTTATACATATACTACAACATTAGATTTCTTTAATGATGGCTTGAACTATGATGAAGAAACGGGTAATGATGAGTAAATAAAAAGAATTTATATTATGAAAAGTAAATACAAGATTATTGATAATGCTTTTAGCCCAGAGCAGTTTGAAGATTTATCAAACTATGTTAAAGGTGGTCCATTTCCATGGTATAATCTTGATGGTGTTGCGTATGATGAACAGAATGGTTCGCCAACAAAAGAAGAAGAAGCAACTTTTAATGTTCCTATGACAGATAGTCAAAAAGAATATAATTTTATGTTTATTCATTCTGTTTTTGAAAATTATAAAGTTAGGTCGCCTGATGCTTGGAATTTAATTTTGCCAATTTTTGATATAATATCAATTAAAGCTTTAATTAGGTGTAAAATAAATTCTTATCCTAAAACGCATGAACTAATACATCATAAACGACATTTGGATTATTCATTTGAACATAAAGGTGCTATACTCTATATAAATTCAAATGATGGATTAACTGTGTTAGAAGATGGTGTTGAAATTGAAAGTGTTGCAAATAGATTATTGTTATTT
>Ga0209634_1003292_pt1 | contig 10959 bp, 3 predicted proteins | sample LinPmetageLP40_FD_184043 | JGI IMG/M metagenome (GOLD analysis project Ga0209634, IMG submission 184043) | Marine viral communities from the Pacific Ocean - LP-40 (SPAdes) (version 2) | ecosystem: Environmental > Aquatic > Marine > Oceanic | place: Pacific Ocean | collected 2010-08-26 | reverse complement strand
TAAAGAAGCTCAGTTTAATATTCCAACTATATTGACACCAGAAAAACCAGATGCTCAAGGAATAGATATTATATCTATGACGGATAGAATTAGTTCTTCAAATAAAAAATGGTTAACTAAAGTAGGATCATCAACTTCTGCAACTCCTCCTGAATATTATGTTATAGACTACGATAGATCGTCTTATCAAGAAATGGTTGTTGCTGTCAATGGTGAGTATGTAAATAGATTTGGTACAGGTGTTTTAACAGATTATACAGCTCTTAAAAATTGCGATATTTTATACTATTACAAAGCATCAGACAGTGACACATACGAAGTTAAAACATTTGATGAAATTAAAGAATCTAGTGCGAATGCTAATTACTCAACACCTATTGATAAAACCATTATTGGTATGAGAGGATTAAGTATTTATTCTGTCAATACAGATAAACAGATCCCAATCTTTCCTGTAGCACTTCCAGATGGTGGTGGTATTCAACAGAATGCAGATATTTCTTTTAAATCTTATAATTATACTACTAACACATTTAATACAGATTCTTATATTGGTTTTATTCCTTTAAGAGGAACTTCAGATGGTGGGCAAAACTCTGATTGGTTTAATATTTATTTAAGTCCTAGTACTCAGTTTGGTATTGATTCAAATGATATACATCAAAAAGATATTATAGACTGGAATACAGATAAGAAGACAACAGACAAACAAGCGTACGATAAGTTTATTACGCAAGTTGCTTGTGGAAATAATTTCTTCTTTATGATTGATAACGAAAATAATGCTTATGCTTGGGGCCAGAACGAACAAGGTCAATTAGGTATTGGCTCTAATGATAAGACTAGTTACTCTTATGAACAAAACTTTGACATTTCTCAAGAACCTATTCTCATAGAAAACTTCAAGTTTAATTATATTAAGGTGTTTAAAGGTAATTGGAATGATAAAATAGCGTATGCTTTAGACACTAATGGAACTCCTTTGTATTGGGGTTCTAATATAGGAAATGTTCCAATAAAAATTGTAGATGATACACAATATACAAGTTATGAATTTGCAGGAAGATCATTCCACCCAACCCAAACACCTACCCCAACTTTAACGCCGACACCTAGTGTTAGTATCAGCTATACTCCTACTATAAGTGTGACGAACACTAATACTCCAACGGTAACAACCACAAACACAGAAACTCCAACTAATACGCCAACTCATAGTGTTACCCCAACCAACACAATAACAAATACTGTAACATCTTCTAAGACTCCTACTCAAACTCCGACCCAAACAACTACCCAAACTCCAACACCAACATTCACACCTATTACCGCAGGTAATCACTACTATATCGATGAGGTTGAAGGTGTTATCAGAAATGAAACTGGTGATGAAATTGTAGGTATTGAAAGTACAGACCTGTCCGAAGGAGCTTTCATTTACAAAGATCTAGAATCTACTACAGCCTGGACATTTGAAGAGCTTATGACCTTCTTGAAATTAAGTCCAACACCTACACCAAGTATTACGCCAACTAAGAGTAACACACCTACTCCAAGTATAACTAGCTCTGTAACACCTACTAATTCCCCAACTGGAACTGTGACACCTACAGTAACTACAACAAATACAGGAACTCCACCAAGCACTCCAACTCAAACAACAACTAAGACACCTACCCCAACTAACACAGGTACGCCGACTAATACGCCTACAAATAGTACGACACCAACATACACCCCTTCTAATTCTGTTACTCCGACAAACACACCAACTTACAGTGTAACACCAACTAATACTATCACTCATACACAAACTGGTACAACCACTCCTACACCAACATCTACTAATCCTACAAACGCACTAGCCTTTACTGTACAAGTAACAAATGGTCAAGAATTTGGACTACCTCTACTCAACAGTTCTTCTGCTCAATACAACTTTACAGTAGATTGGGGAGATGGCAGCGCATTAACTACTGTGACCAGCTTCTCAGACAATAACTTTAATCATACTTATGTAAGCTCAGGCACATATCAAGTTATTATTAGAGGAACAATAAAGGGTTGGAGTGTACAAGAAACAACAAACGACATTGCTAATGACTTAGCAACAAGAGATTCTTACAAAGATATATTAAGTTGGGGTTCTCTAGAATTTATAGATAATGTTACAGGAATGTTTGCTGGTTGTACCAATTTAAATATCTTGGCTTCAAACGGTCCTAAGATTGGCAATACCTTAGAGAGTGCATTTGCTAGTTGTAGCTTAAGTACTAGTTCAGGTGTTCAGAATTGGGATATTGCTAATGTAACAAGTCTTGATTCTACATTTATTAACACTAGTATTAATGTCAATCTTTCAGGATGGAATATCGGTAACGTAACTACTGCTCTTAACTTTATGGCTGGTGTAACACTGTCTACTACTAATTACAACAATACTTTAAGAGGATGGCAGATACAAGCTGTTTCTGGAAGAGTATTAACTATTAGCTTCGGAAGTAGTACATACACGGGATCTTCCGCTGCTGCTACAGCAAGAGGTATTCTTGTTGCAGCTCCTTACTCTTGGGTTATAACTGATGGAGGAACAGCTTAATGAGTACGCCAACACCTACAGCAACCAACACCGCTACGCCTACTGTAACTCCAACTAATACTCTAACTCCAACAGTAACCAAAACTAATTCTCCCACCCCAACAACCTCCCGGTCTGGTTTAGGTGAGATATATATCCAAGCATATAACGACGTATATCCAGTAGACGGAACTGTAGATAATGCCTATATAGTAATTGGTAGAGATGCTGATGGAAAAGCTATAGTCAAGACAGCTCGCCAAGTATTTCCTTCTCCCACACCTACTAATACCGCAACACAAACACCAACCAATACAGAAACCCCAACTCAAACACCAACAAACACTACAACTCCAACTCAAACCATAACGAACACGATAACAAATACTATAACTCCTAGTGTCACTCCTAGTCCTGTATATACTACCGTTAGTGTTTTTGACAATCAAATATCAACATCTAAACGTATTTTTGTTATGAAGCAAAAATCTTTACAATTTAATTTTACAACAGCAAACATAAACAACGCTCCAAAGGGAGGAAGATTACATTCATTTGAAATCGGTGAAGTATTCTTAAATAGTAGCTATAAAGAAGATTTAATATCTCGCGTGGAATTATTCCGACAGAGTGACGGTTCTTTAGTAGGAAAAGATGCTAGAGTTAAAGTTACTAAAGGGGAGATAAATGAAGATGGGTCTATTAAATTAATTGCTAACATTACTAGTGGTGTAGATATAAATATAGATTCATCACAAGATTATACATTAAGAATGAGTCATATAGATTTTCCTTTCTTTTACGGTATAAAAACTGGAGAATCTACAGAAAATCTTGCTAGTGTAGTAGACGAGGGATATTTAGGATTGTTGAAGCCGACAAGTGGTAATCAATCGGTTAAATTAAAGGTTAATATAGGAGCATATGTTTAATGGCTAATGTGATATATACTACAAATACTAAATCTATGCCTGGTGCAAGTAATTCATCTCCTAAAGTAATACCTAATCCTGAACTAAACAAGGATATAGCACATGTTGTAGCTTTCGATAATGGACATATAGGCGGGCTTTTTGCTACTGTAAGACACAACACAATACGTCATGAAGGACAGAGTTATGTCCAATATAGATTATATTTTCTACCTGATGTATCTTATAAGGATGCTATCATTGTTATTTCACCTCCTGGATATGGCAATTTAGCGAATGACTTATATATGCCTGGCGAGACCCTTAGTGTAGACTTAGAGCCGTTAAAGACTGTTTTTGATAACGGAAGAAGTTGGCTTCTTGCTAAACAGATATTAACAGATGATACTAAATCAGATTTCTTAGTTAACGATATTACTAAAATTCAGTCATTACAAAATAATGTAAAGACTAACACTACAAATATACCCCAAGATATATTAGCTATACTTTACAATCAAAATACAGACCTTATAACAATTCATGACTTAGAATTAAAAAATAGGAGTCTTACAGAAGATAATGTTTCTAACATAGACGGCTTAACAAAATCTGATCCATCAGGGAGTCTGGAGCTGTCAGAAGATAATAGGTCGTCCGTTCCTTACGTTCCATTTGGTAGTTTTCTTGTTAGATTTAAACCAACAGTAAATATCAAGTACACAATGGATCAAGCTAACACAGAATTCAACAGAGGCAATAAATACGCTAATTTTCGGAATGTTATGAAGCATGAGGCCGGTTCTGCAAAACAGACTATCAATGCGGGTGGTAACCAGATTGCATTCCATCAAGGTTTTCATCCAGCTTCAATACTTTATACTGATGTAAATGATATAGGTTATCCTGAATCAGAAGATAAGAGTTACTGGAGATATGGTCCTTCAAGAGATAAATTATTTTTTAAACAGGATTTTATGAGATCAATGGCTTACGACAAAGCAGTAAATATTGTGACTAATAATATTAATACTGTAGACACTCCAAGATTAGTAGGAACACTAAATCAACTCATAGCTAATAAGACCATACGTGACGACACTAATCAAGCTATACTGCAAGGAGAGGCCAAAGCAATATTAGACGAATATATTAAATCATATATTACCTCTGAATTGAATACCACAGATGAGCGTATAAAAAAGGCTGGTATAACGAGTGAGATTAAGCTTGTAAGTGAAAAAAGAAGAAAAGTTTATGTTCGTGTAGATGGTGTCAATGCTGGTATATCATATGAGATCGAGAATGGGTATTTGAGTTCGTTAATTAAATATAGACCAAGCGATGCAGTAAATAAGGATCAAAAGTTCCCTACTGTATATTTAGCCGCAACTTTCCTTGATGGAAACCAAGTCCAGGCATATTCTCCCAATCGCATAGGCTATAGCGGGGCCTCGCAGGCAATAAGAATACAGAAATTAACGTATTTTAGAAAGTTTAGATATCCAGTAGCTCAAACAGGCGGCGGCATGACATTTGATTATGATAATTTTCAACTCGAACAAGACGTGAACGGATACACATTTAAAAACTTTGTTTTTTCAGAAAAAGAGATAAAGACTAAGTACACGACTTTGCCTAGGGGGGAGTTTATCAAGGTAATAGCTGCTGGTGAAGCGGTGTATGATACGATAAACATTACAGTACCAGGTCCTGATAGACTGCTTCCAGCTGTTCAAAATTATGTTAAACAAGTTTTTAATATTTTAGGCTCTGCTATTATGATTAGAAGATACAAGATCACCTTAAATTGGAAGTGGGTTACTGTCTCCTGTAAACATCACAAAATTACTAGTAAAGCTTCTCCTAAAACTAAATTCAAAAATAAAAATAATTCTACTATAATTAATATATCTGGTGAAGATATTGAATTAGTATCACTTTTAACGATGTAATGAGATCAATTTATGACATACAATAATTCTATACACTTTGATATTCCTGATGAAGAATCAAAACCTGTAGTTAAATATGTTGATAATAATTATAAATTTTTAGATTTTTATGAATGTAGTGACCCTTATTACTCCAGGAGCCGATATGCAAACAACAACTCAATCAAACCAGAATTACAAATAGACTCACTAATAGATGGTTCTACAATTTCAGAAAATGGTACTTTTACTAAGAATATGGAGTCCATAGGATTAAGAGCTTTAAAGCAGCTAAGCAAAGAAAGTGGCGGTATAACTATAGGATATGATGTTATTAGTCCAAAAAGTACAACTTTTGCTAAAACCGATTGGACTGTGGATTTATTAACTAGCTTTCACAATGATTTACAGATAAGTGGTTTTTTGGGCGCTTCTACAAAAACTAGATTCACTACCCTTGTAGACAAACAAAATATTACAGTCGAAGGTTTAAATTTAAGAAAAGAATTTTTTAATTATAGATTAGGAATATTAAAAGCTTACAACCCTCTTATTAAAAAACTTGAGTGGATGGATGGGTATAATGACTGGGCCAGTTACGATAATGGAAACTTCCTATCACAGGTTACACAAATACTAAAGTATCAGAAGTATCAGAATCCTATATATAAATCATTATCACGAGAAGATACTCCCGAGCAAAAACTTCAGTTAAGAGAATTTGGGCAACAGAACGACACCACCGATGACAGAAATATGATAGTAGATTTTAAAGGTCTAGATAATAAAGCTGCTAGATGTACATTAGTATTAAACGATGGTAGTACTGAAGATGGTTTGATTGAAGATTTTTATGTGGCCGTTCATCCTACCAAATCTAAGATGATGTCTATACAGACTTTTATAGAAAAGTATGGTATTTTTGCTGATTTAACAAAACCATTAGTAACAACTCGTCCTGATCCAGCTTCAATTTCAGGACATCCTTATACCTATGAAAACCGTCCCGGAGTAATTACTGAATATCACACAAGTGATACAGAACACAATCTTACTTATGCTCAAAGTGCTGGTAAAAGAGGTCCTTTTTTGGGTTTGTCTAGTTCTTTAACAGACAAAAAGAATTTGCATATAACTGTTCCAGATGCTAGTGCTGGGTTGTATCAGAGAGAGATTCACTTACAGTCAGCAAATTACAATGGTCGTGGGATCGTCACGGGGGACAGGGCAATCGAATCAACCGAGTATGCTGTCTACAGGCACAGAACTACCAATTCTTTGGGGAGACAAGTAAATCGCGCCAGCGATCCTTCGAATAGAGGTCATGGATTGTTTGATTTTTTAAGACACGCTATTTATGCAAGTGGAAATTATTACGATCATGGCATCCAAACAGGAACAGGATCAGTAACAAGGACAACCAGAGTCAGACAACATGGTCTCGGGTTTGATTCTCTCCATAATATATACCAAGAGCAGCTGCAAGCTTTTGGATTTTTAAATCCTGCTATAGTAGCCGAGGAACGGGAGCGAAACTCCTTCGGCACCTATGATTCAATTTATCTAGAAGATAGAGGGAGATATTACAGGCGAAGTGCTCTGGCAACAAACAATCCGTACACCTACTGGACCACGCATGCTAATCAGAATCTTTACAATCATACCCCATCTCCTAGAGACAGTATTTTTGTACATTTGTATGACTTAGAAGTCGTTCTCTATGCAAAAACAATTCTGACAAACAATCCTTCAGTAAAATCAACAGACATAAAAGAAATACGATATCAAACTACAGATCAGCAGCTTGAAGCAGATATAACACACAAGAACGGGAAGACTTCTGATCTTGCAGTTTTTAGTTGGCCACTATCGTCTTACAAAGATTCTACTACAAAAAATTTCTATATGTATAATGTAGAAGAAGGTCTTACTTACAGCAGTATTGCGTCACAATTCGATAGTTTACTTTTTTCTGAAGATGGGAAAAAATTCCGTAGAATTACACATTCCGATGAGAATCATCCTAGGCATAAGGATATAAAAGGAGAGAGAAATGCTAATCCTGCTTTTTCTCAAACTCCACAAACCTTGCAGTTAAAACCCATAGAATCTGGTCAAACATTTAGTCAAAAAAATCAATTAGTAGAAACTTCGGAAAAGATCGTTGACGGTGTGAATGGATCTTTACCCCCTATAGTTTTTCCTTCAGCAGATTCTACAGTAGAAGCAATAGCTATCAGTCCTCCAGATCCAGCACCTATAAACATATCGCACGTTGTAGATTTACAAAATAAAAAGATTGTATTAACATGGGACAATGGATTATCTGGTTTAAGTGAAGAGTATTCAGCAGTAAGCGTAGGTAGTACCGATTCATCAAATACAAAGTACCTATTGAGTATAAACAGCTTTACACTTACTATTAACAAGTTTAATCCTACTACTAATAAATTTGTAAACCAATATACTGTGAAACTTCCTAAGGAGAATAATCACAGAGATATATCTATATCTACAGACATAAAAGATGTTTTAAAAGGAGGAAGGAAAGGAAATATAGATTATGAAATAATTATAGTAGCAGAATATGCAGATACTTTCAGAGGGAAGATTGTAGCTGATCCTGTTAAGACTACTGTGGATATTGATCCCTCTATCATTGATATATTACCTCAATTGAAACCTGTTAAACCAGAATTATCTATTCGAAGGACCGGAACAGACTTTGTTAGTTTAGGATTTGTTAATAATGTGCCTGAAGGGACATTTCGAAATTACATTCAAACAATTAAAAGTATAGAAGTAGAATATTATGCCTCTAATGATAAGTTTAATAAAACTAAGACAACTATACCATTGGGACGTTCTGTCTCTAGTGGAGAGTTTAGGATTGATGATTTAACAAATAGTACAAATTTTACTTTTTCTATTAAAACAACAAATGATTATGGAACAAGTGAGTCTTCCAACACTATTGTTGGTACAACAAAAGAGCCTACTGGAATAAGTCGTATAAAAATTACTAAGGAGTCTGCATTAGCATCAAAAATCACAATAAATGTTGAACAGACTAATAAAAGCAATAACACTCGTGATCTGACAGGAATTAATTTTACATATTTCAGGTCAGGTGAAAACGTTGTTTTTCCAGTGAATACCGGATCAGTAAAACTAGCTAGTTTTGTACCTATTCAACGATTAATTGATGGTAGTCTGTCAGAAAATGTTGTTTTTTATGTAACAGAAGGTGTTTACTCTATATATGCTGAACCAGTTTTTGGAACTGCTGTTGGAAATAAAGCAGTTATAACAAATATTAATCTTAAAAGAACTACTATATCTTTACCTCCTATTGCCCTTCCTGTTGATCGGGGAAATGCTACTGACCTACACCAGGTGTCCAGAAAGATACACACTCATAGAGATGTTCCTTTTTATGACACAGACTCTTCACTGTCTAACAATAAGAGTTTGAGGCTTTTAAGTAATTCTACGAGTCTTCCAATACCTTTCTCTAACGTTAATGATATATCACCAGCCTTCCGTCCTTCGCATATTGATTTTCTTTTTCGTTATAGAAGATTAAACAATACTCTTAATTTGAGTTACGCTGTTAGTCGTTCCTACAAATGGGCCTACGACAGCCTAAGGTGGATTAAAGAAAACAAGAGACTCTGGGACTCAAACGCCAAGGCTATTAAGGAAGGAGAAAGTCATTATCACCTGAACAATTTGAAACCAAGTTTTAGATTTGCAATACAAAAATCTGTAAGCGGTCAAGGATGTCATTTAGTGGGTTTATTCGGGCCAAACCCTTTTGGCTTATATAATTTGGATCTATCTCCAGGAGATAAAAGATATATTTTCCGAGATAAAGATAATCCGTTCCCTACTGGGGAATGGAGAGCCAACAGGTTCGGCAATGCGTCGTGGGAGGACAATGCTTTATTTTACTATAGACTAGCATTACCTGCAGATTCATTTACTAATTTTTACTATTATGATGAGCCAAATGACACTCTTTATCTTCAAGTGGCTCAAGGGCAGGCAACAAGATATGTAAGTATAAAAAATATGTTAAAGGGTTTTAAAAACTCCAAGACGGGATCTATCGACTCTTATAAATTCCTTCCTGGTGATGATTATGGCATTTTTACACGTGACCCCAACAGCATCAATCGTCAACGCATAGGTTCTTGGGATTCCAGGGGGAACAGTCAACTTGAGAGGAATTTTGTGGCAACACCGACTAATCCATACGTCATAGAGTTTCCTGCTGCATCGGTTTTAGAGAAGTCCTCAGCGAATGAGCAAGGTAGCTCACGAACGGGTGTTACCGGAAGAGGAGACAGGCTGGAGGTATTGCTAGGAACTGTGTCAAATAGAAGTCCAAATGATGCAAACAATTACAGAAATATATTGAAAATAGTTTTGCCTGATAATTTTGTTATAAAAGATAACGCTATAGTTCCTGATGTTTTAAGATTACAATTATCTGGAGATCCTAAAAATAATATTCCGAGATTCCAAGAAACACATCCGGATAATGGCGTTTATATAAAAACTAGTAATACAACAAATTCTAATTTTTACAGAGTGTCTACAAATGCTGAACAAATAAACACTCGCACACTACTTTCTGATTATGAGAATAATCCAATACCTTACCCATCCAGTGCTATATCTCCTCAATCATGGGAAGCAATTAAATTCCCTGTACCTGTTGATGTTTTGTATGAAGACTCTGGATTTTATTTAACTAAAGGAGGACTTCCTACAGCTAGAACACCTACAGGAATAATCATTCCTGCTCCTGTTATTTTAAGCTCAAGTAAGAATGATGGTGTTGGCACTTATCAGGGATTTTCTACTATAAATATAGTAGCACAATTCAAAGGTTCTTTAAATTTAGAAATATATCAATTTAGAGGATACGTTGTTGAAAAATATGTAGATGATAGCTGGGTACAAATTGAAACTAGTAGTGTATATACAGAATATGATCCTCAGGACCGTTTTCAATCTGATTTTTCTTTTAAAATATTTTTGGCGGACGGTGTTGCAAAATATAGGATGGCTGTAAAAGTAAGGGGTGTTACGGACGATGTAGAGATTATAGGATCGTATGTAGAGTTAGAGAAATTGAGTCAAAATTTAATTACAGAGGATTTTAACTAATGGCATTAACCATAGGTTCAAAATGGAGAAAGACTAGTGGTGTTCTAGCACTCTTTAACAATAGAGATACTATAGTTTTTGAAGATAGCAACATTAGTTTTAATATGTCTGTTTCTTTAGACGTAACTAGTTTTGGACATTTGGAAACAACATTAGATATTACTGTTAGAGATTTAGTAGATTCTACGGACAATAGTCTGCACGAACAAATATACGTAAGTCTTAAATACGAATCACCTGCAAGATTATTTAAGAAAAATAGTAGTGGAGTAATTACTCTGCTTGCAACTTCAAGTGACACTACTACTAATGGTACTTATGAAGTGCAACTAGTAGATAATGTTTATAAATTATATTA
>Ga0209634_1003291_pt1 | contig 10959 bp, 8 predicted proteins | sample LinPmetageLP40_FD_184043 | JGI IMG/M metagenome (GOLD analysis project Ga0209634, IMG submission 184043) | Marine viral communities from the Pacific Ocean - LP-40 (SPAdes) (version 2) | ecosystem: Environmental > Aquatic > Marine > Oceanic | place: Pacific Ocean | collected 2010-08-26 | reverse complement strand
GGTAAACAAGCTTCTTCTTCTAATGTAAAAAAATGTACAATAGTATCTTCTGATAAAGATTTCTTACAATTAGTAGACGATACTATAGAAGTATATGCACCAATTAAGAAAACAGTTTATACACCAAACAATATTAAAGAAGGGCTACAAGGTATAATACCTGAAAACTATAATATAGTTAAAGCTTTACTTGGAGATAATTCTGATAATTTAAAAGGCGTAAAAGGTTTAGGTATTAAAACAATAGTTTCACAATTTCCAAAACTAGTTGATAATCCAGCAATGGATTTAGAATACGTTTTTGATGTATGTGAAAAAAATATTGAAGGTAAAAAAATATTCTCTAAAATACTTAGTGATTGGAATAATGTAGAAACTAATTACGAACTTATGAATTTACATGAGTCTGTGTTGGATGATAAAGAAAAAAATCGTATATTAGAAATATTAAAAGATCCAATACCGGATTTGCAAGCAGGTGCTTTTCTTCATTTATTAGATAATGATAAAATAGAAGGAATTACTAAAAATACTGAAGGGTGGTTAGAAACTTTTAGAAAGTTAACAGTTTATAAAAAATAGGTTATATGACATTACAGAAATTATCAGCATACGGTAAAGGATTTCAGATTAAAGTGCTAGGAGCATTATTAACTCAGAAAGCTTTTTTAATTAATGTTAGAGATACCTTAAAAGCAGATTATTTTGATACCGATACTCATAAATGGGTAGTAGATAAAATTTTATCCTATTTCGATGAGTATAATACTACCATTACTATGGACGTTCTAAAAGTAGAACTACAGAAAGTAGATAATGATGTTCTTATGACAGCTTTAAAAGAAGAGTTAAGAAACTCTTATGCTGCCTCACAGGATGATTTAGAGTACGTGCAAGAAGAGTTTACTGGATTTTGCCGTAATCAGGAAATGAAATCTGCTATACTAGAATCAGCAGATCTTCTTAAAGGAGGAGATTTTGAAGGTATAAGGAGTATAGTTGAAAAAGCAATTAAAGCCGGAATGGATAAAAGTATAGGTCATGAATATAACAAAGATGTTGAATCACGTTATCGTGTTGACTATCGTCCTACTATCCCTACTCCTTGGCCTACTCTTAATGACGGTATACAAGGTGGGTTTGGACCTGGGGATCTTGGTATCGTTTTTGGTAGTCCTGGTGGTGGTAAAAGTTGGACTATGGTTGCTCTTGCCGCTCATGCTGTTCAGCTTGGCTATAAGGTTAATTATTATACTCTGGAGTTGGGTGAAGACTACGTAGGAAAGAGATTCGATTGTTACTTTACAGGTCATGGAATAGAAGAAGTAAATAAACATAGAAAAGAAGTACAAACATATATAGATAATTTAAAAGGTAAATTAATAGTAAAAGAGTATGCTCCTAAACAAGCAAGTGTTGGAACTATAAAAGCTCATATACAGAGATGTACGGATCTAGATCATAAACCAGATATGGTTATTATAGATTATGTTGATTACCTTAAAGCACCCTCAAGAGGTAAATACTCAGAAAGAAAAGATGAGATAGATGATAGTTTTATAGCAGCAAAAGGATTAGCTAAAGAAATGAACATCCCAGTACTAACTCCATCACAAGTAAATAGAATGGGAGCTAAAGATAGTATTATAGAAGGTGATAAAGCAGCAGGTTCATACGATAAAATGATGGTTGCAGATATTTGTATATCGCTTTCTAGAATGAAAGAAGATAAAGTCTTAGGTACAGGCCGTTTCCATATAATGAAAAATCGTTTTGGGCAAGATGGTATGACCTATAATATTAAAATGAATACTAACAACGGACACATTGAGATTGAAGGTAAAACAGATTTAGATGAATTGATTCAAAATGAGAATCAACCTAATTTTAATCTAGCACCTGATAAAATGGCAGAATTATTTGGAAAAACCTAAATATATATGCTATTTATTCTAGATCTCCTGGGATAAAATCTACCGAAGGAGATCTTTCTGTCTTTAACAATAAAAAAAATTAAATTTATGAGCTTATTAGAAGAAAGAATCGTCTACAAACCATTTGAATATCCACAAGCATTTGACTACTGGATGAAACAACAACAAGCACACTGGTTACATACAGAAGTACCAATGGCTCAAGATGTTAGTGATTGGAAAAGTAACTTGACTGACTTAGAAAAGAATCTAATAGGTGCAATTCTAAAAGGTTTTGCTCAAACTGAAACAGTAGTTAATGACTATTGGACAGGATTAGTTACTAAATGGTTTAGAAAACCAGAAGTTATTGCAATGGCTACTACTTTTGGAGCTTTTGAAACTATTCATGCTGAAGCATATTCTTTATTAAATGAGCAATTAGGATTAGACGACTTTGCTGAATTTTTAGAAGATGAATCTACTATGGCTAAAATAGAAGCTTTAATGGATGTTAGAGATGGGCACGACGGTAAACCAGACTGGAAAGAAAGAGCTAAATCATTAGCTATATTTTCTGCTTTTACAGAAGGAGTAAACTTATTTTCATCATTCGCAGTTTTATTATCATTTAAAATGAGAAATAAGTTAAAAGGTGTTGGTCAAATTGTAGAATGGTCTGTAAGAGATGAATCGCTTCATTCTAATGCAGGTTGTTGGTTATTTAAAACTTTAATGGAAGAACATCCTGAATTTAAAACTAAAAAACTTGTTAAAGAAATTGAAGACGCAGCAAGATTGTCTTTAGAATTAGAATTTAATTTTATAGATAAAGTATTCGAATTAGGAGATTTAGAAAATCTTACTAAAGAAGAATTGAAAAATTTTATTAAACATAGAGTTAACACAAAAATGGGAGACTTAGGGTTACAGCCTATAATACCTTCATCAGAGATTGATAAAGGAGCTTTGAAAACTATGAAATGGTTTGATGCAGTAATTGCAGGTAAACAACAAACAGATTTCTTTGCTAGTAGGGTAACTAATTACTCTAAAGGAACTATGGATTGGGGTAACGCATTTTAACACTTTAAATACTTAATTAATGTCAAATACCGATATTTCCCAATGGGAAAAAGGAAAAGATTATCCTGAATGGATGACTGAAGTTTCCCTTGCAACTATTTCAAAAGGTTATTTACTTCCAGACGAAACTCCTAAACTTGCTTATAGAAGAGTAGCAAATAGAGTAGCTGAACGATTAGATAGACCAGATCTAGCTAATAAATTTTTTAGGTATATGTGGAAAGGATGGCTAAACTTAGCATCTCCTGTATTATCTAACACAGGTACTGGAAGAGGATTACCTATTTCATGCTTTGGTATAGATACTCCAGATTCTATTAGAGGAATAGGCCTTACAAATGCAGAATTAATGAGATTAACTTCTTTAGGAGGAGGAGTAGGGATAGGATTATCTAAAATTAGAGGTAGAGGTGATAAAATTGGTAATCATGAAAATTTAGGAAATTCTGAAGGAGTTGTACCATGGGCTAAAATTTACGATTCAACAATTATTGCTACTAATCAAGGAGCAGTAAGAAGAGGAGCAGCTTCAGTCAATTTAGATATAAATCACCCAGATATAGAAGAATTTTTACAAATTCGTAGACCAAAAGGGGATCCTAATAGACAATGTTTAAATTTACATCAATGCGTGGTAGTAGATGATGAATTTATGCAAAAATTAGAAAGAAATAATACTGAAGCAAGAGATTTATGGATTACAATTCTTAAATCAAGAATGGAAACAGGTGAACCTTACATAATGTTTAAAGATAATGTTAATAATAACAACCCACAAGCATATGTAAAGAATAACTTAGATGTAACTATGACTAATATATGCTCAGAAATTACATTATTTACAGATGAAGAGCATTCATTTATATGTTGTTTAAGTTCATTAAATTTAGCTAAATACGATGAATGGAAAAATACAGATTTAGTTGAAACAGGAGTATATTTCTTAGATGGTGTAATGGAAGAATTTTTAAATAAAACTTCTGGTAGAGAGTCGTTAGTTAGAGCTCACAGATCAGCAAAAAAAGGAAGAGCAATAGGTTTAGGAGTTTTAGGATGGCAAACTTTTTTACAAAATAAAAGAATACCTTTTGTTTCTATTGAAGCAACTTCTTGGACTCATAAAATATTCTCTCAAATTAGAACTCAAGCAGAAGCAGCATCAAGAAAATTAGCAGATGAATATGGGGAACCAGTATGGTGTAGAGGAACAGGTATGAGAAATACTCATGTTTTAGCTATAGCACCGACAGTTTCTAATTCTACTATAACAGGAGGGATATCTGCTGGTATTGAACCTCTTCCTGCTAACATATATACATTTAATTCTGCAAAAGGAACCTTTATACGAAAAAATCCTGCTTTAGAGGACTACTTAGAAGAGAAAGGAGCAAACACAGAAGAAGTATGGGATCAAATTATGAAAGATAGAGGTTCAGTAGCAAACCTACCAGATAGTGTATGTCCTAATGGAGATAAAAAAATATTCTTAACATTCTCAGAAATAAATCAATTAGGTTTAGTTGAACAAGCAGCAGCTAGACAGAAATATATAGATCAAACGCAATCTTTAAATTTAGCATTTGATCCTAATGATAGTCCTAAATTTATTAATTTAGTTCATCAAACAGCTTGGAAGTTAGGAATAAAAACACTATATTATCTAAGGACCGATTCTGTAATTAATGGAGATATTGGTTCTAGAACATCAGAAGATTGTTTAAGTTGTGACGGTTAATAAATAAATTATGAAGGAAAATTATATTTTTTTAAATATAGCAAGTTATAGAGATCCAGAGTTAATACCTACTATAGAAGATGCTTTAGCAAAAGCAAAGTATCCAAAAAAATTAGTATTTGGTATTTGCCATCAACATCATAAAGATGATAAATGGGATAACTTAAAGAAATGGAAAAAAGATAAGAGATTTAGAATTATAGATATGAATTCTGAAGAAGCTAAAGGAGTATGTTATGCAAGAGCAGAAATACAAAAGCTTTGGAAAGATGAACAGTTTACCTTACAGTTAGATTCTCATCATAGATTTATACAAGATTGGGATACAGAATTAATAGAGACATTTTATGACTGTGTAAGAGCAGGATATGAAAAACCATTAATAACTTCCTATATTCCTTCTTACGATCCTAAAACAGACCCTGAAAATAGAGTAGAAGAACCATGGTACTTAACTTTTGATAGATTTGCTCCGGAAGGACCTTTACATACTAGACCACATACAATAGACAACTATAAAGAGTGTACTTTACCAATACCTGCTAGATTCTTCTCAGCCCATTTTGCCTTTACTATGGGAGAATTTAATAAAGAAGTACCTTATGATCCTTCTTTATATTTTCATGGAGAAGAAATAACTATGGCAGTAAGATCTTATACTCATGGTTATGATTTATTAACTCCACATAGAGTTTATGCATGGCACCATTATGGAAGAGATAATGATAAAAAACATTGGGGAGATCATTCAAACTATACTCAAAGAGATCAACTATCATTTGATAGAGTAAAAATGTTGCTGAGTATAGGAAAAGCTAAATGCAGACCTTGTCAACTAAAGCAACTTAAACCATATGCATTTGGAACAGAAAGAACATTCGTTCAGTATGAAAGATATGCTGGAATAGATTTTAGTTCTAAACAATTACAAGGATACACACTAAAACATAAAACACCACCTAATCCACCTTTACAAGAAGGTGAAGAATGGTCTAAAACATTATTAAAATTTCAAAGGTTTTGCGTAGACATACATAAAGGCCATTTTCATTTTGATGACTATTTATTTTGTGTAGTATCTTTTGAAGGAAATGAACCTAATGATGTTATATTTAGGGAAGATTTTAATGCAGAAGAATTCAAAAATATATTAGCAGAAGCGGGTGATGATGGTTTTATTAATATATGGAAAACCTTTTATGGTCCAATGCCTACTAAAGTAGTAGTCTGGCCTAATTCTAAAGAACACGGTTATGTCGAGAGATTCGAATATAGATATGATGAACTCTAAGATATTTGTTCATCTCCCAGCTTACAGGGAACCTGAATTAATACCTACTATAGAAGATGCACTAAATCAAGCTGCAAATCCTAAAAGGATAGTTTTTGGTATATGTAGACAATATAATCCTGAAGATACTTTTGATAATTTAGATAAATATAGAAAAGATAAAAGATTCAAGATTTATGATATGCATTATGAAAAAGCAAAAGGACTACCTTATGCTAGAGCAATTATAAATGAAGAGTTATTAGAAGATGAAGATTACGTACTACAGTTAGATTCTCACCATAGGTTTATTAAAAATTGGGATAAAGAGCTTATTACAATGCATTCTACTATGGAAAAAGACGGGTATAAGCCATTATTAACAGGTTATTTACCTGAGTATAAGCCATTCGAAGAACCTGAGGGTAGATCCAAAGAACCATGGTTTACAAGATTTAATAGTTTTTATCCACATGGTACTATCTTTATACAACCAACTTTACTACGTGGTTATGAAAATGCAACAAAACCAATACCTGCTAGATTCTGTTCAGGGCATTTCTGTTTTGGAAGAAACGAATGGGCTAAAGAAATAAAACATGATACAGATATTTATTTTGCAGGAGAAGAGCTTAACCTGACTGTAAGGAGTTATACCCACGGTTACGATTTATTTCATCCTCATAAAATTGTTATTTGGCATGCTACTATGAGAGAAGAAAGATCTGGAATTTTAGCTTGGGACGATCAACATAAAAGAGGAGATACTTCATGGTGGTCACAGCAAGATATTGGTAGAGCAAAAATTAGACAATTACTAAAAACAGAAGATAATGGATTTGATTTAACAGGGTATGATTTAGGTAATATAAGAACTCTAAGGCAGTATGAAAAGTATGCTGGTATTAATTTTAAGTTAAAAGCAGTACAAGAGTATACAGCACATGATAAGTACCCACCAAACCCATTAATAATAGATGAAGAAAGATGGTTAGATTCTTTTATGAAATCTACTTACCATTTAGTACATATAACACCAGAAGATTTAACAGAAAAAGACTATAATTTTATATTAGTAGCTTTTGATGATAAAGATGGTGAAAATATAGAAAGCAAATACATACAAAAAGACGAAATAAATGAATTTTTCTCAGAAGGAAAACCTATACATTTTGAAATGGCAATACTGAGTGCTAAAAAACCAACAAGAGTAGTTTATTGGGGACATAGTGAAGAAAGAGGTTGGGCAGAGAGAAAAGAAATACAATTAATTAATGATTAATATAGCAATATACGGATCTCACAATGCAGCCATAGCTGTGGAAAAGGACGGTGAGATAGTTCTTGTATTAGAGTTAGAAAGATTTGTAAATAACAAAAATCAAGGACTCTCTCAGTATCTTACTTATAAGCCAAATGATATACTATTTTATGGTAAGTATTTAGCAGAATGGATTTGCAATAAATTTAATGTTGAAGAATTTGATAATGTTTTATTTCAAAACACTGATGTTAGCATAGACCAGGTTACTTATAGATTAGAAGAAAATTTTCCTGGTAAAAACTATGTACACTGTAAGCATCATCATGCTCATGCAGCAGGAGGTTTTTATCAATCACCTTTTGACAAAGCATTAATCTTTTCTTTTGACGGAGGAGGTAATGATGGATTTTTTAATGTATATCTTGCCAAAAGAGGTAAAGAGTTAGAATTAGTTAGATGTATAACACACCCCGCAAGTGATTCACCTCATGAATTTTTAGATTTAGGATTTCCTTATATGCTATTTGGTCATTTTATAGATGAAATAAACCAAGAAATTGATATTTCTGCAGGTAATTTAGTATACCCGGGTAAAATGATGGGATTAGCTTCGTATGGATCCACAAGAGATGAATGGATAACTCCTTTAACAGAATATTTTTTAACTCAAATGACTGGTTTAACATATAAAGAACCACTTAATAAATTAGGTAAAAAAATAGGATTAACTTTTGATGCGAAAAATAGAATAAAAGGACAAGATGCAAAAGATTTATGTGCTTCTGTACAGTTAGCATGGGAAGACATATTTTTATCTTATGCAAAAATATATATGGAGCAATACTCAGATTACCCTATTATAATGACTGGGGGATGTGCATTAAACATAATACTTAATACTAGATTAAAAAATGAATTTAATAAAGAAGTATTTGTAGGTCCTAATCCTAATGATTGCGGTTTAGCAGCAGGTATGTTACTAAATGAAATAAAACCAAATAAACCAGCTGACCTAACTTATGCAGGAACAGAATTATTAGATAAAAATTTACTTTCTGAATATATTAATGTATCTCATAATACAACAAGTCATTTTTTAGATAATAATGAATTAGTTGAAGACTTAGTTAAAGGTAAAATAATAGGAGTAGCAAGAGGAAGAGCTGAACACGGTCCTAGAGCTTTAGGAAATAGAAGTGTTTTATGTAATCCTCAAATACCTGATATGAAAGATATCCTTAATGAAAAAGTTAAAGGCAGAGAATACTACAGACCATTTGCACCAGTGGTTAGGTTAGAAGATGTAAATAAGTATTTTGAATTTGAAGGAGAAGCTAGGTGGATGTCTTTTTGTCCTAGAGTAAGAGAAGAATATAGAAAAAAATTATCAGAAATAACACATGTTGATGGGACTGCTAGAGTACAGACTGTAACAGCAGAACAAAATCCTTGGTTATATGAAATACTAACTTTAATGGATAAAGAAACAGGTATTGGAGTTTTATTAAATACCTCTTTTAATATAGCTGGTAAACCTATACTTAATACAGTTAGAGATGCATTTTATATTTTTAATAAAAAAGAATTAGATAGATTAGTAATAGAAAATTACTATTTTAAAAAACGTGAATTAATATGACAACGGAAACTAAATCAAATGTTACTATAGTATCTGGATTATGGGACTTAGGTCGAAAAGATAGAGGTTTTGATCAAGTCTATATACCTAGATTTAAAGAATTTCTTAAAATAGATGCTAATTTAATACTTTTCTTACCAGAAGAGTTACATGAATTAGTTTGGGAAGTTAGAGAAAAGTCAAATACTAGGGTAGTTACCTGTGGATTAGATCAAATAAAAGCTAATTATTTTGCTCCCCATTGGGATTATTGCCAAAAAATAAGAAACGATGATAAATGGAGAAATATTACAGGGAAACACGGTTGGTTACATGAATCACCCCAATTAACATACGAATACTATAACCCAGTAGTAATGTCTAAAATGTTTATGCTTCATGATGCTACTATTTACAATGATTTTAATACGGAATTCTTTTTCTGGGTTGATGCAGGATTAGCTATGACAGTAGACCATAGACTGCTTATTAATGGAGATATTATAGAAAAATTTGTTGATTATGCTAATCCGTTCCTGTTTTTATCTTTTCCTTATGCTAATAATGATGAATTCCATGGCTTCAAAGCAGATATGTTAGAAAAGCACTGTAGTACTGCACCACAGTACTGCTGTAGAGGAGGGTTATTCGGGGGTCATAAAGAGCAAATAAGAGAAGCTAATGCAATGTACTATGGACTAGTAAATAATACCTTAGAAATGGGGTATATGGGTACTGAAGAGACTATCTTTACAATAATGGCTCATAAACAACCTCAAACTTATAGAAGATTTATGTTAGATAAAACTGGTCATATAGTTAAGTTTTATCACCATATTCAAGAAGATAAAGTAAAGTTAGTAGAAATTGATTTAGAACATGCAGAAGACAAGAGGATTGTAACTGATAAAAAACTAAAAGATACAGTAACGAATCTATATATGTTGACATTTAATTTCCCAAAACAGGTTAGGCATACAGTAGAAACAATGAAACAAGCAAAGGAATGGTTAACTGAACCTAATTTATTTCTACTAGATAATTCAACTGATCAAGAAGCAAAAAAAGAGAATGTAAAGATATGTAAAGAACATAATTTTGAATATATTGATTTAAAGTCTAATACTGGTATTTGCGGAGGAAGACAAGCAGCAGCAGAACATTTTCATGAATCAGAAGCTGATTATATGTTTTTCTTTGAAGATGATATGACAGTTAATCCACCTGATTTAGAAGGAAGAATATGTAGAAACGGATTTAATAGGTATATACACGGTTTGTATAGAACACTTCATAAAATAATGATATTAGATAAATTAGATTATTTAAAATTATCGTTTACAGAAGTGTATATGGATAATGATAAACAATGTGCTTGGTATAATGTGCCTCAAAATATTAGATCTAGAGATTGGCCAAATTATGATAAATTACCAGTTAATGGTTTAGATAAAAACTCACCTTTAACTACTTTTGATAAAATAAAAAATATTGATGGAGTTTCTTATATTACTGGAGAGATTTATTATGCAAACTGGCCTATGATTGTTAGTAAAGAAGGAAATAAAAAAATATTTATAGATACTAAGTACGACCATCCTTACGAACAAACTTGGATGTCATTAGTATATCAGCTACAAAAAGAAGAAAAACTATCAACAGCAGTACTATTAGCATCCCCTATATGGCATGAAAGAATAGCACATTATAAACCAGAAGAAAGACGAGAAAACTAGTGAAATAGTTGGAAATTCAAGATAAAAACACTATATTATATAATATGAAGAGAGTAATAAGATTTACAGCAGAATGGTGCGGTCCTTGTAAGAGTTATGCACCAATATTTGACGAAGTAGCAAAAGAATTAACAGATGTAGAATTTTTAGTAATAGACGTAGATTCTGATACTACAGGAGCAGCAGCAGAATATCAAGTAAGGAGTATACCCCTAACAGTTATTATTGATGAATCAGACGTTACTAAACACGTAGGGCTGATATCAAAAGAAGAATTAAAGAAATTAATTTTAAACCAATAAAATAAATAAGTTATGTTAAGAAACCCAAACTCATT
>Ga0209634_1003289_pt1 | contig 10961 bp, 3 predicted proteins | sample LinPmetageLP40_FD_184043 | JGI IMG/M metagenome (GOLD analysis project Ga0209634, IMG submission 184043) | Marine viral communities from the Pacific Ocean - LP-40 (SPAdes) (version 2) | ecosystem: Environmental > Aquatic > Marine > Oceanic | place: Pacific Ocean | collected 2010-08-26 | reverse complement strand
TAGAAGACTTTTTACCTAGAGCACCAACACCTGCTCCTACTAGAGCACCAACACCTGCTCCTACTAGAGCACCAGCACCTGCACCGGTTGCAACTACAGCTCCAGTTTTACCTGAAGTAAGAAGTGTAAGTACTCCTACTACATTAGACTTAGATAGGGGTGGTTATGATGGACCTCGAGGTCGTATACCTTCACCGGCTCCTACACCTGCACCTACACCTGCACCTACACCAGCACCAACTCCAGCTCCAACTCCAGCACCTGAAACACCTGAAACTGTTGAAGAAAGAAATGCAAGATTAGCTAATGAAGCTGCTTTAGAAGCTGATCGGATTAGAAAATTAGAAAAAGAAAAACAAGAAGCTGAGTTTAATCAAGAACGCAGGGCTAGACAAATAGAAACTGGTAAAGAAGCTCAAGCTATAGCTCGAGGTGTTTTACCTGACAGTATTCCAACTATTTCTGATCCTAAAAAAATTAGTAGAGAAGGAGCTGAAATAACTCCTGAACAAGCAGCCGAGTTACAAATGCAAACTACTCAACAAGCTAAAGCAGCTACTGTTGGGGCTGTATCTCCTGAACAAGTTTCTACAATTAAAGATGTTTCAGAAGCTGCTCAACCAGAGCCTTTTAAAGTTGCAACTATTGGTGCAGAAGATGTTGCTAAAGTTCCTGAAAGTTCTGTAGTAGAAGCTGCTGCAGGTACAGTATCGGATGAAGTTGCAGATACATTAGCTAAAGCTGCTGGTGTATTAGCTGTTGATCCAATTAAAGCTGCTACAGTTGATGTTGTAGAAGGAGCATTACAAGAAAGAGTTATAGGAACAATTAGTGATTCTGCTAAAGCTACTGCAGCTAAAGTTGCTGGTACATCAGTGGCAAGAATTACTAGAGCTAAAAAACAATTAAAAAATGCAGGTTTAAGTACCGAAGAAATTAATGCTATTGGCACAGACCCTGAAGATTTTGAAGCAAGAGTTTTAGAATTTAGTGAAGAGCAAAGAAAAGTTGTTGAAGGATTACCTGAAGAAGCTTTAGTATCTACACAGCTAGATGGTTTATTAGTTGGTATGGAAAATGGGGAAATACCATTATGGGCTAGACCTGCTGTAGCTAGTGTTGAACAAATGTTAGCTCAACGTGGTATGTCAGCATCTACAGTAGGTAGAGATTCGTTATTAAATGCTATTATGACTTCTGCTCTTCCTATAGCTCAATCTAATGCTCAAGCTATACAACAAAGTGTTGGACAACAAAAAGCTATTGAAGCTACTGCTGCATTAAAAGATGCAGAAATGTTACAACAAACAGCTTTGTTTAATGCTCAAAATGTTTTTAGTATGGATATGGCTCAGTTTACTGCAGATCAACAACGAGCAGTTAATAATAGTAAGTTTTTTCAAACAGTTAGTTTAACAAATACTAATAACGAACAACAAGCTGTAGTACAAGATGCAGTATTAATGGCTCAAAGAAATTTAGCAGAAGCTGATCAAAATACAAAATTTGGAATTCAAAATGCTCAAGCATTCTTGTCAATGGATTTACAAAATTTAAACAATCAACAACAAGCTAATGTTTTAAAAGCTCAACAAACTCAACAAAGACTTTTAAGTAATCAATCTGCTGAAAATGCAGCTTTACAATTTAATGCTACTAGTGAAAATCAAGTCAATCAATTTATGACAAGTATTAAATCTCAAACAGAACAATTTAATGCTTCTCAAAATAATGCTGTAAAACAATTTAATACGACTCAAAAAAATGCTGCAGAAGCTAGAAGAGTTGCTAACGAGTTTGAAGCAGAAAAATTAAATGCTCAAATAAAAAGTGATATTGAAAAATTTAATTCAACTCAAGATTTTGCAAGAGAACAGTTTAATGTTCAAAATTCAACAGCTATTGCACAATCAAATGTTGCATGGAGAAGACAAGCAAACCTTGCAGACACAGCAGCTATTAATGCAGTTAATCAACAAAATGCTCAGAATGCTTTTAATATGAGTACGTCTGCACAAAACTTTTTATGGCAAGAGCTTCGTGATGAAGCTGACTATGCATTTAAAAGATATGATAATGATCAACAAAGAAAAGCATCATTACTAATTGCTGCTTTAGGAAATGAATCAGAAGCATACAAAGAAACTACATGGGACGATACAATTGGTGCTATGTCAAAATTATTAGATAGCTGGTTAGACTAGGAAATATTATGGGATTTTTAAGAAAGGTAGGTAAAAAAATAGGTAGGGGTATTCGTAAAATTGGAAGAGCTATAAAAAAAGGTTTTGGTAAATTAACCAAAGCTTTTGGTAAACTTGGACCAATTGGACATATTGCTATGAGTTTAATATTACCCGGCATGGGTGGTGTTTTAGGTTCTTGGATGAAAAGTTTTGGTAGTAACGTACTTAAATTTTTACCTAAAGGTTTTGCAAATGTATTAGGAGGAATTGGTCGGGCTGTTGCTAATGGAGCAAGTACCATGTATAATAATACTGTAGGTGTTTTGCATAAAACAATTACAGGTGGTTTAGAGTGGGGCTTAAATCAAATTAGTAACATTGCAGGAGTACCAGAAGGAATGGGTTTAGGAGATAAGTTTAGTAATTTTGTAGATAGTTTAAATGAAAAAATATCTAGCTTTAAACCTACAACAGAATATACTGTAGTTGAAGGAGATACTTTATCTACTATAGCAGACAAAACTGGTATATCTTTAGACGAACTTAAAAGTATTAATCCAAAGCTAGGTGATCCTAATCTTATTAAAACAGGACAAAATATAAATATTAAAGGCTACATGCCTTCAGTTAAACCTGACGATAGTCCGATTGAACAATTAAAAAAGAAAGAGATTGGTGGTACTACAGTTGGAGAAATTTATGAAACTGGTAAAGATGTAACTAATGTGGTTGGAACTATTAATTCATTAACATCAGATGATAATGAAGTAGATAGTCCTTTTTATAACAGAAACATATCTCAAGCTGAAGATTTATTATATACTCCTAGTTATGATACTATTACAGGAAACAATGTTAATTTTGTAAACTTAACACCTCATAATAATTTTGGTTCTTTAGTTCATCAATATTTAGATGGTAATGGTATTCAAGTTGCACCACAAGACAGACTGAATGCTTTTCAAACAATGTCTCCAATAGGTTATGATCCATTCATGTACGCATCAGGAGGGTACGGTAAATGATACCAACAGAAAAATTACATAGTGATATGAGTACGTATGCTTTTGAAAAGCCTATACCCGGTCAATCTTTAACAAATAGTCCTAACCAAGCTTATCCTTGGGAAGGAGCACCTGAGTTAACTTCTAGTAAAGATGCTATTCAAAAAATATTTTTAGAGTTATTAAAAGATGAAAACTTAGAAATGTTTGCAGGACTAATGGCTAAAAAAGTTCCAGTAGCTGACTTAGCTACAATGATTGGAATGGCAAGTTTTACAAAAGGTAAAATGAATCCTGATTTAATGATGACAATTATTGAACCTACAATGTATATGTTATTATCTATAGCAGAAAAAGTAGGTATTGAGCCTGTTATTTATAGGGGAGAAGAAGAAGATATTGCAAATGAAATACCTGAAGACGGTTCAGATGTAAAACAAATTTTAGAAACTAATAACAGAACAAAAGAAAAAGTAAAGTTAAAAGATTTAAAAGTTACAAATATTAATAAATCTTCTGTAAGTCCTGATATTGAAAAACAATTAGAGCAATTAGATTTAAGTAAAGTAAAAGCAAGTTTATTACAAAAACAACCAAGCGAACAACCTGAAAGTTTATTAGGTAAAAGTGGAGTACAATAATGGCAGAATTAGATTTAAACAGTGATAAAAGTTTAGAAGATTTTGGTTCAGCTTTATTAGCTAGAAAAGAATCTCAATCTAAAAAAAGACGTAAAGAAAGACGTAAGGCTCAGTTACCTATGAAACTTTTAACAGCAGGGCTAGGACTTAGTGCTGTGTTTCAAAATGCAGCAAAGCGTAGGATTTCTGAAATTGAAAATAATAACAAATTAGATTTACTTAACTCTAAAACTGAAGCTCCTAAATACGTAGCTGCTGCAAGTCTTGTTCAACCACTACAAGGTTTTACAGGAAATGTTGAAGATTTTAAAAAAGATAAACAAAAATATAATGAGTTTTTATCTGTAAGTAGAGGTTTTATTGACCCTTATATTAAAGCAGGTAATGTTCATGGACAGTTTGGTTATGCTACGCACGAACAATATTTAAATGCTTTACCCTCTTCTTACAACCATATTGTAGATGTAGGTTCAACTGCATTATTAGAACAATTACTTAGTGATACTCCGGAAGGTAAAAAAAGTTATCAAGGAATTATTAATGCAATGCAACAAGTAACTCCTGAAGAAATGGGAGAATCTGAATTAATTAAATCTATAGCTGGTTTAGATTTATCAGGTAATCAACTTTCTATTTATAAAACTCAAAAAGCTTTAAACGAATCAACTAAATTTAAAAAACAAGGAAGTCTTAGAAATATTGTAGACAATACTAAAAATGCACTTTCATCTATTGGTATTTTAAATGAGCAAGAAGGTGGTCTTAATTTATTTAAAGCTAAAAACTTTGATGATAATAAATTAGTAGGTGGTACTTTAAGTGATGTTATTGATGCTGCTGGGTTTGATGTTACGGTTAAAGGAACATTACAAGAATATGTTACCAACTTTAAAGATTCTCCTAAAAGATATATTAATTCTGTTAATGATTCTGATATTAAAAATGCTGGACAACTGTTAGAAAATTTAGCTGCAAGAATTGAAAGAGGAGAAAAATACGACCCAACAGACTCTTTTGATTTTTTTGAAAGTACACAATTACGTAACATGATTGAAAACATGAAAGATGATCATCCTTTAAATTATGAAGCTTTAAAAAAAGATGGGGCTATTATGGGAAACATGATTCATGATAGACCTAAATTAGGTAGAGTTATACACGAAGAAGATGTTTTTTTAGATGTTCAAGAACAGCTAAAAAGTGGAAAAATTAAAACTCCAGCAGAAGCTATTCAAGAAACTAAACGTAGATTAGATTTATTTGAAAGAAGAATTGAAGATGATAAAAACTTTGCTGTACAATATGCGACATTAAAACTATTAGATAAGGGAAAAGCATCTCCTGTAGATGGTAAGTTTTATAATATAAGTAAAGAAACATCTTATTTAGGAACAACCGATCTTATCTATAATCACGATAATAGAGTTAATGCTTTTACTAAGTTTATGAATGAAACTGTTCAGTATGACAGACAAAATGATCGTTATTCTTTTTCACCTGAGTTTTTAAAAAGTAACACAAATAAAGAAATTAAAGACGGTGTTGCTATGTTTATAACACGAACTTATTTAGAAGAAAGCCTTAACGAAGCTAACGATGAAACTCTTCAATTTTTAATAGACATTAATGCAAGTCAGTACTATCAAGGTTTATCACCTGAAAAAATACAAGCCGATATAGTACAAAAACTTTTTAGATAAACTTTATGGCAGACCCATTTAACACTTCTTTATCGGATGAAGAATCTAGTATTATTGGTGATATTAAACCTTTATATCAACCAATAGAAACAGAACTTATTCCAAGTCCTAGTCTTTCCGATCCCAATCCTTACGTTTCTCCTGAAGAACAAAGTATAATTGGTTCTCCAAACTCTCTTGTTTTAAAAGGAAACAACTATTCTTTAACAGACTTAGAAAACGATGAAGAGTTTAATCAAACTGCTGCTCGTTTTTTACAATCAGTTGGAGAAAAATCTTTATATGGAACAGATGAAGATATCTTTGAATATTTAAGAGATTCTGATTGGAGTTTAGGTTCAGCATTAACACGATCAATGCAAACAGGTAGTTGGACTGAAGAAGATAAAAATGATTACAGATATTTAAGAGATAAGTTTGATAGTGCTGATATTAAAAGTTTAAGACACAGATTAAAAGCTATTACAGATGTTACGTCTGATATTGTTTTTGACCCTTTTACTTTAACTGCTGTTTTAGCTACACCCTTTACAGGTGGTCAAAGTTTAGCTGGTAGAGTTGTTGCAGGTAAAGCAGCTCAAACAAGTTTAAAAGAATTAACAAGACATCAAATAGCTAAACAAGCTGGAAAGTACACAGCAGTAGAAGGTATGGCTTGGGAAGGTGCTCATAATTATTTTAATCAAAAACTTGATACAAGTTTAGGACTTCAAAGTTCTGATATTGATGTATTATCTGTAGCAGGTTCTGCTGTAACTGGTGGTGTTTTTGGTGGCACACTAGGCTATGGTATTTCAAGAGCTGCCCCTGTCTTAGGCAAAGGCTTAACAGAAACAAAACGTTTTCTTGAAAAAACATTTAGATATTCTAATGAACAAGATATTATTAAAGAAGGAACTAAACCTAGAAAAGATATTATAAAAGAAAACAGATTAGATAATATACATTATGGTCGAAATCCTTTAGGTACGGTTGCAGAATACTTAGTAGAAAAACCTACGACTAAATTTATTAGATATGCTAAAGGTTCTAAAACTTTACAAGACTTACTAGGTCGTTTTAGATATGATTGGGATAGTGCTATTATTCCAAGTAAAACTAAAACAAGACAAGCTAATAGAGTTCGTGAGCAGTCTTATGGTTTAGCCCAAGCTCAAAGACAATATGGTTATATAACTACCATGCGAAAATCTTTACAAACTTTAAATCGTAGTGGGTTTATGGCTCAACTAACAACAAAAGATAATAATTTACTTTTGCATTTACTTCGTAATCCTAACGAAACTACATACAAAGGTAAGCCTATTGAAAAACATTTAGTTAAAGCTTCTCGAGAAATTAAAGAATTAATGAATCAAAGTTTTTTAGATGGAAACAAATCTAAAATTTTTGATTCAAGACAAAAAGTTAAAAATTATTTTCCACGTAAATTTAACCACTCACAAGTAAATGGAAATAGAAGTGAGTTAGAAGAATTAATTATTCAGTATGGACATGCTGATCCTAAAATGAACTATGCAGGTAAAGACTATGTTACTGGTGTTACAGCTACAGGAAAAGAAACTCAAATACTTAGTAACGAAGCTGAACCAATAGACATAGATTCTTTTGGTGTTGATTTTGAAAAAATTGCAGGTGGTAATCTTGACGAAGCTAAACGTTTAAAAGCAGAAGCTATTGTCGATCAAATGTTAGAATTTAAATATACTCCTTTTGATTTTTTAAATAGAAAAAAACTAGCCGGTGGTGGTTATGGGTTTATGAAACAAAGAGTGTTTCAAAATATTCCTGATGAAAAATTAGCACCATTTTTAGATAACAATGTTGAAAGTGTTTTAACAGATTACTTTACTCATTTATCTCAAGCTGTTGAACGCAGTAACTTTTTTGGAAAAACTAAAGAAGAGTTTGGTGATAGGTTTCTTGTAAAAATTAGACAAGAACTTAGAGCTTCTGGAATGCCTAAGACTCAAATTAAAACTCTTGAAAAAGATTTAGGTACAATGTATGAAAGAGTTACTGGTGTTGAAGTTCCTAGAATAAATAATGAAGTTGCTGGTGCTGCTTCAGAATGGGGCAGGTTAGCTAATCAAATGGCTCATCTTCCTTTAGCTACTTTATCTAGTGTAACTGAGCCTTTAATTTTATTAGCAAGAGTAGGTATAAAAGATTCTCCTTTAGTTGTAAGAGATGTAGCTTCAGCTTTAACTAAAGGTACAGCAAAAATGTTAGATAGAAGTTTACAAACTATTAAACGAACTGCTGGTAAACCTTTTGGTTATAAACAAACAGGCTCTCAAGCTTTTAAAGATTTAGATGATGAGACATGGAGTGAAGTTTATAAGACTGGTTTGTCTATGGAACAAGCTGTAATGGATAGAATTGAAGGAATGTATGGTGAAGCTTTTGAAAGTCCGGGGGCTAGGGTTTTACAAAATACTTTCTTCCAATCTAACTTATTGACTCAATGGACTGGTGCTGTACAACTAGCATCGTTTACTACAGGTAAAAGATTAATTACAGAAAACTTAGAAAAACTTTACAAACATAGTACTAAAGAAAATGTATTAAGTAATTCTAAATATAAATTATTACGTAACGAATTATGGGAATTAGGAGTTGATGAAACGCAAGGAATTAAATGGTATAAAAATTCTTTAAAGGGTAATAAATTAGATTTTAGTAAATCAACCACAGGCAGAAATAAATATTTTTATGACAACCATATTTCAGCAGGTGCTAATAGATTTACAAAAGAAGTAATTTTAAATCCAAACATGGCAGAAGCTAACAGACCTCTATGGTTTTCTCGTCCGTCTGGTCAAATATTAATGCAGTTTGTAGGTTATCCTACTGTATTTAATAATACTGTATTAAAGAAATTTGCACAAAACATGTCAACTCCACAAGCTCCACAAACAGTAGCAACTATGTTATTAATGACAGGTGGTGCTATTATAGGTAATGCTATACGTAGTGATGGTAAAAGTTTAGAAAAATCAGATGGTGAAATTATTGCTGAAGCTGTTCAAAGGTGGGGAGGGTTAGGTCCTCTTGAGTACGGTAAACGATTTCAAACAAATGCTGAGTTAGGTGGTGGTATGTTTGGAGCTATAGCAAAATTACCACCCGGAGCTATTCCTCAAGACTTTGTAGACTCTGTACTATATAGACAAGGACTAGCTGAAGTATTTACAAAAAATTTACCGGGATATTCAGCTTATGATTTTGCTTTAGGTGAAGGTACTAGAGCTGAATTAAAAGAAGATGCAAGAGATGTAGATAAAGATATTGCAAGATTTTTTAATTGGAAACCTCCTGTATTAAAAGAAGGAGAGTTTGTGCAAACAGGGGAAGCAGTTCGAGATAGTAATGCTAAAGGTGGCTTAGTCTATAATGTTTCTAACGTACACCCTGAACCTGATGAAGTTAAAATGCGAGGTGTTAATGCTACTTATAACGATGTAGCTGGTATTGTTTTACAAGACGAAGAAGATCGTAAGACATTTGCATCAGGTGCTCTTGTTAGACTTACTAAACCTTTGTTTAGTAACATTGGAAAAGAAGTAATAGATTTAACAAAGTATGTAACTAATCAAATTTCAAAAGCTCCTCCTCCTTTTAAATCTACACAAGACGAACCATTAAGTTATTTAAGTGACGTAGATGCAAAAGATTTTAATAATAAATCTTATAGTATGACAACAGATACTTATTTAAGACCTATGGTAAAAAACCCTACAGATTATGATCATTTAGCAGATTTTTATTTAAACAGAAATCCCGGTGTAACTTTATTTAATACAAGAAATCCAACCTCAGATCAAGCAGAAGAAATAATTGATACTGATGTTGATTATAAAAATTTAGAAATGGTAGAAGGTGTATTACGTTTAAAAAATCCTTTTAAAATTGACAGTAAACTTTTTGATGAACGAGACGGTTCTGAAAGTACTAATCAATTTATTAAAAAAGTTTTTGCATTACAGCTTCCTAAACAAATGTTTTATAGGTCCCAATATATGGGGGATGCTATAGCTAATTTTGGAAGGATAGTAAGAAAAAATAAAAATCTAAGAAAATTACAACGAAGACAAGTAGAGGAAGGAGAAGGTTTTGATGATATTAAAAGGTTTGATGATCCAAATTATTTTAAGACTGGTCAAAAAAATTATTCAATGAGAACTGAAAATGAAATGACTGATTTTTTTGATACTTTATTATCTCAAGCTAAACAAAACAAAGGATTTGTAGGTTTAACTGACGATTATATGAATGTGTCTTCTGGAAGTAGAAATAACATAGTATCCCCTGCTGATGCTCCTTCACCACAAACTGCAGATGTAGATATTTTTGATCAAACTCAAATGGCAGAAGTAGTCCCAATTAATAAATTAAATAAATTTTTTAAAGACATGGAAGACTTTGATGCTATTTATCAAGATAGTTTAAAAGTATTAGATCAAAAAATAGATAAGCTACCTGCCAAAACTAAAAAAGATTTACCATTTTTAACAGATGATGAAATAACAAATGGACTTAGAGGTCCTGAAGCAGCACGTATTTATGAAGACAAAAATCTTTTAAATAATGTAGGAAGTGTGTATCAATCTTACAAAATAAAAGATTTATTAGAGGGGCTTGGATTTGATGGTTATACAATTTTAGACCCTAACAATCTAGACTCAGATATTATGGCACAAGTTTTTAATCCTAGTCAATTTAAAGCAATTGGCAAGGCTTCCATGGTACCTAAAGAAATGCCAACACAAACTGAATTAGGTTTTGTAAAAGAAACACCACTCTACAACATACGAAATTATTTACCTGTATTTAGTGACAGTATAAATTCCCTAGAAAAAGCAAACTTGCCTAACCAAATGGATTTAAAGACAGCTACAGACAGAGTTAAGAGTTTACCCGGTTTAAAAGCAGTTGAAAAAGATACAATAATAGAAGTGTTAGAGCAAATGGATATAGATTACAAAGAAGAAAATCCTTTTGGACCTGACCGAGTGTATGACAAAGATTTATTAAAAATAATAATGGAAGGTAACTCAAATGAGTTTATGAATTTAACTGTTAAAACTCAAAAAACTCCTAGTTCGTTTAGTGCTTTTGTAGCAGAAGATTCTTCTCGTGAACTAGTTGAACAGCTTGATCCTAAAATGCATATTATTAAAGGTGGACAAAAAATTAGAAATTTAATTGAATACTCAAATGATGCAGTTGGGGATGGACAACTTGGACTGATACGTGATAAACAAATAGCTCACACTATGGAAGCAGACTCAATAAGTTTTGCAATACGAAGTAAAAGAAAAGATACAAATAATACAGAAGGTTACGTTATTGATCAACTTCAAACCGATCTTAATCCTATTGGTAAACAACTACCATTTAAAGACGCTCTTTTTAAATTTCCTGTTT
>Ga0209634_1003288_pt1 | contig 10961 bp, 2 predicted proteins | sample LinPmetageLP40_FD_184043 | JGI IMG/M metagenome (GOLD analysis project Ga0209634, IMG submission 184043) | Marine viral communities from the Pacific Ocean - LP-40 (SPAdes) (version 2) | ecosystem: Environmental > Aquatic > Marine > Oceanic | place: Pacific Ocean | collected 2010-08-26 | reverse complement strand
CAGGAGCTGTAATGGATTCAGAAGTAACTGATTTAGCTGGAATCAAAGGTGTTACAATTTCAACTCTACAAGTTAAGCCTTCTGAAGGAGCTTTTGCTGATGGAGATAAAACTAAATTAGATGGTATCGAAACAAATGCAACTGCAGATCAAAGTAAATCTGATATTGATGGACTAGCTATTACAACTGTAGGAGCTCTTGATAGTGGTACAATTGCAGCAGGTTTTGGTGTAATTGATAATGGAACATCAGGTATTAGAACTAACACATTTACAGCAGAAACTTCTTTTGTTCCTGAAGAAAACGATGGAGCAACGCTAGGTACAACATCTTTATCATTTAGTGATTTATTTTTAGCAGAAGGTGCAGTTATTAATTTTGACAATGGTGATGCTACTATTACTCAAACAGGTAATACAATAGCAGTAGCTGGTACAACTGGGACATCATTTGAAGGTCATATAACTGCTTCTGGTGAAATATCTAGTAGTGCAATTATAACACGTGATGTATGGATTAAACCTAAAGATCAAGGTGGAGCAGGTGGAGATAATGAAACAAACGATGATCGAGATATTCGTAAGCCAATTCGTATAACTGACGGTGCAATTAAATTTTATACAGGTAGTTCAGATAATCCTAAAGATGCTATATATGGTTCAAATAGAGAAAGAGCTCGTATTAGAGCGGTACCTGGTTCATTTGATATAGCTATGGAGATATCAGGATCAGGTGGGTACACCTCTTCTCTATATGTCTCTCAAAGTGGTAAAATAGGATTCAATACTCAAGATCCTACATCAGAAGTTGACTTTAGAACAAATGATTTTAAAGTTCAAAATGTTGAATCACGGAAAGGTATTCGAGTAAACAAGGAAGGTAATATCGAGAGTTTTGATAAGACTGTATCTTCAGCTACTACTGGTAGTGAATTTGTATTGAATTATTCTAGAGGTGTTGCAATTACTAAAGCAGCTTTAGCTTTACTTGGTACAGCAGTTGCAAATGACGATGCAGCATTAGAGTATTTTAACACGGAGATAGGTCCTGCTGAACAAGCTGCTATAATTGAATCACTAGAAAGATTAGGATTTAATGCACCTCCAAACACTGGTGATACAGTAGGACAACTTAGATTTATAGCTGAATCAGGTTCGTCAGGTGATGGTGGTGATTTCGATCAACGAGTTTCTGGAGAAGCAGCTAATATAGCTGTAGTAGTAGCAGATAGTAGTCCTCAAGGTATTACAGCTGATATGGTATTTAAAGTTTCAAATACTAGAGATCAATCAGCTAGCGAAGTATTTAGATTAAAAGCTAACGCACGAGCACATCTGACTAGTTCTCTATCTTTAACTGATGATATAAAATTAGCTAATAATAAAAAGATTGTTTCAAATACAAATTCTGGTAATGCTATAAAATATGCTAGTAATCTAGCAGGTTGGCAGATTCTAGCTTCTTCTACAACAATAGCAACATTTGCACCATCTGGGTTTGTTATTAATGAGAATGGTAATCAAGCTACAGATTTTAGAGTTGAAGGTGATACTAATCAGTATTTATTGTTCACTGACGCAGGTGAAGATAAGTTAGCTATAGGTACTGATACTGTTGGAGGAGCTTTACTAACTGTAGCAGGAGGTGTTACTGCAACTGCAATAACTTCTTCAGGTAATATAAGTGCAAGTGGAACAATTACAGGTAATTCCATAATAGGAACTATTGGAACAGCTACACAAGGAACTATAGATCATGATTCATTAGCTAACTTTGTAGCTAACGAGCATATTGATCACTCCGGAGTTACTATAACTGCAGGAGATGGATTAACAGGTGGAGGTACAATAGCAGCTACAAGAACTTTAAATGTTGTAGGTGGTACAGGAGTCACAGCTAATGCTAACGATATCGCTATTGGGCAGGATGTTGCAACTGATGCAGATGTTACCTTTGGTACAGTTACAGCTGATCTTATTACAGTTTCAAGTTTAACTGTGACAAGTTTAACATCTTCAATAGTAACTTCAAGTATAGTTAAGACAGAAGGTTCAAACATATTTGGTGATGCTTCTGATGATCTTCATAGCTTTACTGGTTCTATGCAACTTCAAACTAGCGGCTCAGCTGGTAATAATAAATTTAAAATGGTAACATCAGCTGGCAACGACGTTGTAACAATGTTGAATGCTAATTCAGATACATTCCCAGTTGGTTCTATAACTGTAATGTATGGTTCAAATTCAGGTGGTCAAATAGTAGGGAATAGTAATACGCTTAAATTAAGAGGTGGTTACAATGGTACTGGTAAGATCTTATTCACAAATGGATCTGGTGGTGCAGATGAATTGGTTGAAATATCTAGTACTGGTCTAGATGTAACTGGTGCTATAACAGCATCAGCTGGAGTAAATGCAGCCGCAGTGACTGTAGGAACTACTACAGTTTATAATAATTCTATTAATATAAATAATAGTGGTACAATAAGAATTGGAAATGCAGAATATATTTCAAAATCAGGTAATGATTTAAGCCTTTTTCAAGGTAAGTTAAAATTAGCTAACGTTGGAAGTGGAGCAACCTTTGCTAGTCATATAACTGCATCAGGTAATGTAACAGCTAGTGCTTTTTTCGGTGATGGTTCAAACTTAACTGGTATATCATCTGCTTTACCAACTGGAGTTGTATCAGGGTCAGCTCAAATTGATGAGTTAATAACTGACGCTATAGCTGCAACTATTGTAGCGGAAATAGATAATGATGAAATACCAATTGCAAAACTAGCTGAAGATGCAATAACTATCGGTGGTGCTGGATCAACAGCTCTAGGAGGTACAGCAACTGTAGCTAATATATTGAAAGGATCAACTGCAGTATCTAGCTCAACTCAAATCGATGGGTTGATAAACGATACCATAGCTGCTTCAATTGTTGCTGAAATAGATAACGACGAAATACCAATTGCTAAACTGGCTGAAGATGCGGTAACTGTAACTGCTGGTACTAATTTATCTAATGGTGGTACAGTGACATTAGGAGGATCTATAACACTTAATGTAGATGATGCATTCATAAAAAATGATGCCGATGATGCAACAACTGGTATCTTAACAGCTGCTGGGTTAAAGTCAACAGGAAACATAAGTGCAAGTGCTAACATACATGCACACGGTAATATTATAGCTACAGGTAGTGTAACAGCTAAATCTAGTTCATTTGAAAGTATAGCTGTATCAGGCACTTCTACTGATTATTATGTAGGAGGTAGTGGAGGTGGTGCAGCAACTAACAAATTAAGGATAGGATCTAGAACTACAGGTAACACAGTAGCAATGGAGTTATTTCATGCTACTAATCCAGTATCTTTAGGAGTATCTTACAGTGGAGGAGATGCTCTTGCTTTTGTTGATAGTGTGCATAGTAGTTTTGACTCTGTATTACAATTTAAAACAGGAGGTAGTGAAAGATTTAGAATAGGTGCACTTGATGCTGATACTTTTCAAATTAAACCAGCAGCAGCAGCCAATGACGTTGAAATTACTGATAATTCTGGCGCTATTATATTATACTCTGATACAGGTGAAAGACATGTAGGTATCGGATCTAAACCTTCAGCAAAACTACATGTTAGTGGTTCAGATTCAACTGATTCTTCTATTAGACAATCTAGAGCAGGTGTAAAAATATGGGATCAAGCAATTGATTCAAGTGGTAGATTACAATGGGGTTATAGAACAACCGAAGGTGGTACAAGAACAACAACATTTACATTAGACGATAATAATAGTGTTGGTATAGGTAATGCAAGTCCTTCATCAGCTAGATTGGTAATTAGAGAAGATAGTAATTACGGTATTCGATTAGAAGATGCATCAGGTCATTACTTTAGAGTCAATACAGGAGGTAATACAGAAATAAGAGGTAGTGTTACTGCAAGTCAATTTACTGCTGCAGGTGATATAAGTGCAAGTGGTAATCTTGTAGTAAATCAAATAACCGCAAGTGGAAATGTAACTTTTGCAGGAGATATATATACTAAAAATTTAAAATTAGGAAACGGATCAACAGATTCATCTATACAGTTAGATGGAGAATTTGGTGGTGGAGATTTGTCTATACAAAATTTAGGTAATAATCAAGATATATTATTTAAAGGTAACGATGATGGTGGAGGTATAACAGCTCTTACCCTTGATATGTCAGATGCAGGTAGCGCCACATTTAATCACAACATAGCACTTCCGTCTGCAGGTGAGCTTGATTTTAATGGTGGAGATGTTAAATTTGTTCATAGTAGTAACAAGTTAACCTTCCAAGGTGGCGCTTTTAATGTTGCAAATAGCATAACAGCCTCAGGTGATATAAGTGCAAGTGGTGATTATATTGGTAAAAATATAACTCTACAAGCTATTGCAGACGATGTTTTACCAATCACAATTAACAACGTAGATGGTGAAAAAGCATTAGATGTTAAAATAGATGGTAATCAACACACAGAGCTTGAAATTTTTAGAGATGGTACTTCAAAGTTAATATTTCAAACGTTTTGGCCTTCTAAAATAGATAATGATGCTTACGAATCTAGGGGTGGATTAATACTAGGTGATGATGTAAGTATAACAGGTAATGCAGGGTATGGACTTTATGTTTCAGATGGACCTGATTCAGGATCAATATTTGCTCCTGGACTTATAAGCGGTAGTACAATCCATATGACATCTCATATAACTTCCTCAGGTAATATAAGTGCAAGTGGGTATATAGAAACTAATACTATTCAAGGAACCAATGGTTTAACTATATCTAGTAATCAAGTAAATATAAATGGTTCTAATGGTGAAAATGGAATACAAGTAAATGAAAATGCTGGTGTAAAACTACGATACAATAACGTTGTTAAGTTAGATACTGTAGTTGCTGGTGTAGAGATCACAGGTGAATTACAAGCTGATACTTTAGATATTGATGGTAGTGCTGATATAGCTGGAAATTTAGTTTTAAGTGCAGGCGCTTTATCGATAACAGGTGATGGTAGTAATGCAGTAACATTTACAGAAACTGGTGGTGGACTTATGACTATAGCTGCCCCAGATGATATAATATTAGATGCTACTAGTGACATAATTTTAGATGCAGCTGGAAATGATATTAGATTCAAATCTAGCGGCACAGAGGTTGGTGTAATTAACATGGCTTCTTCAAATCTCACAATTGCAACATCTACAGCTGCAGGTGATATTTTATTCCAAACAGGTAGTACTCAATTCTTTAGATTAGACGGTGGTGACGGTAGGATGTATGCCTCAAGAGAAATTAGATTTGTTGACGGTGTTGCTTCTAAATACGGAAACAGTGGAGATTTAGGAATATACCACGATGGTAGTAATAGTCAAATAGCTGATACAGGTGTTGGAAGTTTAGATATATCTTCAAATCATATTCATTTAAGAAGTTCAGTTGACGGTGGCGACAATCTTGCTCAATTTTTTGCTGGAGGACACAGTTACATATATGGTAGTAATGTAATGAGAATGGAAGCTACTGCTTATGGAGTTAATTTAGTAGGTCCTATTACTGGTTCAAGCAATATACAACTAGGTGGATTTGTTAGTGCAAGTAGTATTATTTCTTCAGGTAATATAAGTGCAAGTGGAGATATTTCAGCAACTAATATTACTTCAAGTGGACATATAGTGCCATCAGTAGACAATGCTGTAGATTTAGGTACTACTAATTCTAAAGATTTTAGAACTTTATATATTAGAGAAATTGATATAAGTAACCAAAGGTTTAGATTAGACTCTACAGGTACTATAGCAAGATTTCAAGATCATAGTTCAGTAGGAGATGGATTTCAGTTTCTACATTTAGGCGAAGAAATATTACGGCTTGGTAATGATGGACACTACACAGCAGATTTTAAAGCTGCAATAACAGCATCAGGTACTATAAGTTCAAGTGGTCAAATATTTGGTAACAGTCTTAAGTCAGATCAATATCTTTATTTAGGTAGTGATGTTAGTATTTTTAGAGATGGAGTTAATATCATTAGGACAGACGATAAACTGCATGCAAACGGTGATATACATTTATCTTCTAAACTTATAAATAGATCTCAAACAAGTAACTACCTTCAATTTGCAACAAGTAAGCAAACCTTCAATGTACCTCAAGCTGTATTTACAGGTGCAATAACAGCTTCAAGTGGTATAAGTTCAAGTGCTACTATTACTGCGAATGCATTTGTAGGTGATGGGTCTGGTATAACTGGTATATCAGCTACTATTTCAGATTTAACTGTAGATGATGCAACTCTACAATTGAATACTGGAACAACATTTGATGGAACAGCTGGAAGAACTATTTCTATAAAGGATGGAGGAGTTGATTCAGATGCACTAGCTGCTAGTATTTCAGTAACCTCTTTAGCTGCAACAGATATCACTGTATCTAGTCTTACAGTTACCGCTTTAACATCTTCAATAGTAACTTCATCCATTTTACTTACAGAAGGGTCCAATATATTTGGAGACGCGCAAGACGATACTCACGTTATGACTGGTAGTCTTTTAGTAACTGGAAGTGCTACTTTTGATATAGGAGGTCGTGATTTTAAAATTACTAACCTAAGTGGTTATCCAAGAATATTTGGTGATAGCTCTTTGTTTATAGCAGCAGGTAGTGATATTCAAATTCAAAATAATCTTATACCTGCAGGTGATAATTCAATTCCTTTAGGAAGTACAAATAGATATTGGACTAAAATATTTGTTAATGAAGTAATAACAGGTCACATAACATCTTCAGGTATTGTATCAGCTAGTCAGTTTATAGCTTCAAGTAATATAAGTGCAAGTGGAACTATAATAGCTGATACAATAAATGTTAATACTGATAGTGCAATCAATTCTGCTACATTATCAGTAAGAGGGGATATATATTCTTCTGGAAATATTGAGGTCGGATCAACAGCTACATACGTTGGTAAGATGTATAATAATAGTGGTGTACTATCTTTAGAAGCTGATACCAACAGAGACATACAATTTGGTGATGGTGGAACAGCAGCTGTAATGTATATTGACAATTCAGAAGAGAAGGTCGGTATAGGAATGACTGATCCAGATGAAAAGCTAGAAGTAGATGGAAACATAAAAATATCAGCTGATAGATTTTACCAAATGGGTGGTGGAAGTAATAAGATAGGAGTTGATGGTGGTAATGCCGGAATGCATTTCCATACTGGTGATGGTACCGAACGAATGATAATTTCTGGTTCAGGTAACGTTGGTATTGGAACATCCACTCCTTTACAAAAATTAGATACTCCAAATATTGCAATAGGAGGTTCAAGTATTGCAGCAAGTTATAGAGCTAATGTCACATTAATGGACAATTTAACTGGTACTGCTCGTTTTTATGCTTTAGGTCCAAATACATCAAAGGGTGGTAATTATCAATTTAATACATTATCTTCTGACGCTACTGCAGGTTCAGGAACTGTAATGTTTATTACTGGTTCTACTGGAAATGTTGGTATAGGAACATCTACTCCATCTCAAAAATTAGATGTTAATGGTAATATAATAGCAGATACATATTACGTAGGTAATACAAGTAACTACATTGATGTTGCAACTGGTTTAAGATTAAGAAGTGATAGTAATGGTATTAGGCTTATGCCTAACGGAACTGATGTAGGTTATATAACACATACAGGTATAGACTTCATTAAACCCTTATCAGTAACAGGTACGATAAGTGCAAGTGCTAACATAACAGCGAATGGAAATATTATAGCTACAGGTAGTATATTAGGTTCATCTGCAACCTTTACTGATGTAGTAAATATGGCTAATAATAAAGGATTAACTTACGCTAATAGTTCTATAAGAGGTGAAGGTAATAGCTTAAAACTAACGGCAACTACAGACATACAACTTCAAAAAGCTACTCTGATTACAGGAGGAGCTTTATCGATAACAGGTGACGGAAGTAATGCAGTTACTCTTACTGAAAGTGGTAATGGTGATTTCACTATAGATGCTCCAGATGATATTAGGTTAGATGCTGGAGGAGGTGATATTGTATTTAGAGATGATGGTACTGAAATAGGAAGACTATCAAACTCTTCTTCAGATTTTAAATTTGCATCATCAGTATCTAATAAAGATATAGTATTAGCTCCAAATGGGTCAGGAAAAGTTCTTGCTACTGCAGAGTTAAGTGCAAGTCAGGTTAACGTTGCAGGTAATGTATTAATTTCAGATACAGGTAACGATAAATATTTTGGATCAAATGTAAATTTAATACTTAATGCAGATGCAGATCAAAATAGTGGTGCTTCAGCTAGAAATATAATATTTCAAAATAGAGGCTCTGAAGTAGCACGTATTGATGCCGCAGGTAACGTAACAGCCTCAGGTAATATAAGTGCAAGTGGAGAAGTAGTAGCTGATGTATTTAGAGGTCATAGTCAAATAAACTTCCAATTTGGCTCTTCTACATGGGATTCTATGACTGTTCCAGCTAATGGTAGATTAGACTTAGCACCTGGTGGTACAAATGACAGAGCTCATCTAAGATTAGTTTCAGATTATGGTTCGTCACCTCGTTCAGCAATTATTGAATTTCAAAATGAAGCACAGCAAACATCTTACTTATTTACGGATGCATCTCAAAGTTTAAAAATACACACATCAGATCCAGGAGAAGATGATAGTGTAGGTTATATAGTTGGTGTACCTAAAGTAGAATATTATTCAGTTACAGGTAGTAATTTAACTACAAACAGGGTAGTAACTCTACCAAACTCATTAACATATAAACTATCAACTGATGGGTATGAATATCTAGAAGTATTCACAGATGGAATTAGATTAAACAGAACAATTGATTATGCTGAAGTAGCAACCAATCAAGTTAGGTACCTAATGAGTGTACCATCACAATCAATAATAACTTATAAATCTTTGAGAACAGTATAATATGATTTTAAATAAAATAAACTATAAAAATTTAGCACTATATGGTGTATTCAGTATCAATGATAACTATACTATAGATACAGATAATTTAACTGTAAATGCAACTATAAATATATCATATAATTTATCTGATATACAGGAAACTATAAATTCAATAGAACAGCAAGTAAGTGAACTTGAAGCTAATGAAGATATAGATCCAGAGTTTAAGGATTTTCAGCTTGATGATTATCAAGAACAATTAGAAATTTTAAAACTAATCGAAGGGAAACTTAGTTAATGGCAACAATCAACAGTGTAACAAATGGAGGACAATTTCATTTTAATGATCCAACTGCATGGAGTGGTGGTTCAGTACCAGGTAAAGGTGATTCAGCTGTAATTGCACATACATTTACTTTAATCAATTCTGGTTCTGGATATCATTACTGGTCAGGTGTTAAAAAGAGGATAGTAGTAGACAGTACAACAGGGTTTGCTTCAACATCAGGATCTTTCTACACTTACACCTATCCAGGCACACATAAAATACAAGTTATGTATGATAGTTTAGATTCAAATGAATTCTTTTACTGTAGAATATCTTCTAGTTATGCAAATGGAAAAGGTGAATCTCCAACATGGGAAGCAGGGTTTTCTGGTAGTTTTGTTGGAATTATAAGAAATGATACACCAGTATTTACTGAACCTACAACAATATATGTAAGTGCTTCAGCTGAATGGCATGTTGATCATATTAGAGTGCATGATCAAGGTAGACTCATAATTAAAGATAACGCACATCTAGCATTAGATAGTTCCACTCGTGACGCATACATAGAAGCAGAAGATGGTGATATTCAAATAATAGGTAACGCTACATGTAGCTTGACTGGATCTACAGAAAGAAATTCAGGTTTGATACAACATGATGATATACATTGGAGTAATGTATTGGTATCAGGTTCGTCTGATCTACGTGCAAGAACTGAAGTAAAGACAGCAGCACCTGCAGGAGCAGGTAAAATACTTGTTAACAATGAAAGTGGGTTTGGTGTAGGTGATTTTATCTCTATCTACCACGAAGCTAAAGATAATTATAAATTGCAGATATCTCCAGATGCTAACAATACGGTAGAATATTACAGTTATGGTACAAATCCATCTAGTCATCACCAATCAAATCATCCGATTGGTACATTGCATACACAATCTAATGTATACCCTAATCATCAACAAATACAAACTAAAGATAATAATGAAGTAATGCAAGTTGTTAAGACTACAACTGATACCTTATTTGTTAAGAAAATCTACGCAAAAGAAGGTAAAGTAGTAGCTACAAATTCATTAAGTAGACAGGCATACCTAAGACAAAAAGGATTTGCTAGAAGTTTTTCTGGTCAGAGAGCAATTATAGAAGTTAATAGTGGTCATAATACTTTTAGAGAAGGTGATACGATAGTAACTGATACAGGAGTGGTAGCTACTATATTAAAAATTAAGGATAAATTAAGAACATACAAAGATATAGATTTTGCAACTGATACAGATCCTCTACAACATTTTATAATAGATCCATTTATAGGATCAGGTTCAACAGTTGATTACAGAGCTACCAGTCACCTAATTACTGGTTCATATGGTTTAAGTATTAGTACAGGTGCTGATAGTTATGGAGACACTTACGGTACAAGTAATTCTAGATACAGAAGAATATTCCTTAAAGATACTAAAATGAGAGATGTTAAAGTAACAATATCAGGTTCTCAGTTTGGAGGTCCTGAAGACTCTTCATATACTGGTGATAGAATGGTTGGTGTACAAATACAACAATGCCCTTATTTGAGAACTAGAGTTATGCCTTTCTATGGTATGCCTGACGATTCACCTGGACCTTATATAGGAATTTACAGTGATGATTTTTATTGGGGAAAGGAGTCGCACGATTATCTAAATTCTGACACAGATGCAGCTCCTTGGAGTGATACACCT
>Ga0209634_1003287_pt1 | contig 10963 bp, 8 predicted proteins | sample LinPmetageLP40_FD_184043 | JGI IMG/M metagenome (GOLD analysis project Ga0209634, IMG submission 184043) | Marine viral communities from the Pacific Ocean - LP-40 (SPAdes) (version 2) | ecosystem: Environmental > Aquatic > Marine > Oceanic | place: Pacific Ocean | collected 2010-08-26 | reverse complement strand
CAGATGGTGTTACTGGGTCATAAAGCTCACAAGTAATGTCTTGCCAATCAGCTTTTCCTTTTAATTTTCTTTTCACGTTAATGTGATCAATAGTTACGTCTCCAAATGATATATTTGGTCTTCCTACTTTTTTAACTAGGAATGCTGGGATTCCATCAATGTACATTATAAACCTATTCTGTAGTTTAGGTTCAAATGCTGTGAACATGATTTCGTTTGTGTTTAATATTGCCATCGTTTTATTTTATTTTATTCCGTTATAAATATAATACTTTTCTTTTTTTTAGTAGCTTCCTCCACCACCTCCACCATCAAATGTAGCTCCAGTTGGTAAGATATTAAAGTCTAAGATTATAAATTCTGCTGTTCTAGTTGGCTGTAAGTAAATAGCGCCAATTAATCTATTTCTATCGATTTCATCTGGTGTGTTATTGCTTTCATCCATTACTACTCTAAATGCAAATAATCCTTGTCTTTGTTGAATTGACTCTAAATATGGATTTGCTATTCCTAAGAATCTGTTTCTTGTTTGTAATGTATTTTGTTCAAATACTAAGTATTTAGAAGAACTTGCAATAAATTTCTTAACTTCAATCATTAATCTTCTAACATTAATTCTGTCAAGAGCTGTTGGTCTTGCTTGCAGTGTTTTCTGACCCCATATACAAACTCCTGTTCTTGGGAATGTTGCAATTGGATTTACTTTTCCTTCATATAATTGATCTCTTTCAGCTTGATTTAATCTTGTTCTTGCTTCAATTACATTCCCTAATACACCTCTATTTAAACCTGCTGGTGCAAACCATTCTGCAGCAATTCTATCTGATTGTGCTATTGCACCTGGTACAATTACTGATGGTGGAACGAATACTGGTTTATTTTTAGCTGGGTCTAATACTTTAACCCATGGGTAATATGCAGCTGCATAATTAGAATCATGTAATCCCGCTTCACTAACTGCCTCTGTTACTCTATCATCTTGTCCTACTACATCCATTACATAGAAACAATCTGCTCTATCTTCAACAAAATTAACAGCTTGTGTAACTACTGCTGGATGGTATTTACCTATTACTCCAGGTATAGCTAACATATTAATATCATATTCGTCCTGATTTGATAATATATCTAATGCTTTATCATAAGCATTATATCCTGGTTGACCTATTCTTAAATCTAATCCATGTAGGTTAGTTTCTGTAATAAATTCTCCACTTCTTTTTATAGTTGCAGGACTCATTCCATCTGAACCTCCTTGAAAAGGAACTGAAAATTTAACTTGATCCGAAGTAGGTCCTACAGTTGATGTTTGGTCTATTGAGGCACTTAAAGATCCACGGTTTGAGCCTGTTGCTTCACCTCCCCATGATGCTGATGCGTGTCCAAAATGTGCATCTACATTAAATTTACCTGTAGAATTAGCTACTGCTATTTTTGGTAAATAAGTTAAGTAATTATCATTATCTCTTTTAGTAAAATCCCATCCTAAATATGCTTTTCTATTATATACATTAGCAATAGTTTGATCTGATTTTGAAACATAAGGTATTAATAAAGCTTCTGCTGAACTTCCTGTTCCTTCATTACCTAAACCATATATTGGATCTAATATAACATCAAATCCTCTTGGTGATAATTTAGGTGAAGCTGCTCCATTATCTACTGATGCATCCATTTCAACTCTAATATATCTTGATTTATTAGGATAATCACCATATATAATTACTTTTTGCATATCTTCATTCCATTCACCATATCTATCTCCAATTGCTCTTGCGATATAATTTGGGCTATCTGGATTTAAATTTAATCTATCGTACTGTTCTAATATACCGGGTGATTTATCTGTATCTCCAAATTTTCTAAGTTGTAATGAGAATGTACTATATTGTTCTTCACCATCTATATCTCCTGGTTCTCTAAGATTTAATATACTAATTTTACAATCTGTATTTGTTTGAGTACCATCTGCTATTTTATGTACTTTAAATAAAGGTGCTGTATCTCCTGCATTACTTAAAAATCCTGATTCAATGTAAGGAGTAGCTGCATGATCATACCCTTCTGCATACCCACCATTATTATTAGAACCTGTAAATTCATGTGCAGGTAACCCAATTAACTCTATATTTGTATGGGTTTTAAGAGAAGTTGTGTTTGTAGGATTAGTTGAATATTCTCTAAAAAAGTGTTTTGCAAAAGCATAATCAACATAAGAATCTGAACCTGATCTTGAGTTATTAGGATCTGTTCCTAAAGCTCTTGTAATATAATTAGGGGAAGTAGGATCTAAAGACATAGATACTGATGCCCCAGCAAAATTAGCACCTGCTAATTTTAAACAAAATGTTTGGCTTATTTCAGAATAATGTGAACTATTAAATAATGAACCTGTTGATCCTGCATTAGTTTGACCAGCACCAGTACCATCATTTATTAATGTAGTGGAAGCTAAATCAATACTGTCTGCATTTTTAGAAGGATGTAATACTGCTAATACACGTTTTACCCCTAAACCACCATCATCTTTATCTGCATTTCTAATAGCTATTAAACCATTTACACCAAATTTCCATCCACCTCCACCTAAAACTCTTACTACTGTAACTGTTCCTGCGTTTCTTAAATAGTTTCTTACTGTTAATGGAACATATGTGTCCTTACTATAAGATCCAAATCTTGCTTCATATTCTGCAAATCCTCTACGGATAACCGTAGGAACAAATGCTGGTCCTTTTTCTGTAGGTCCAACGATTGCTGCACCAATTTGTCCAATACCTTGTGGTAGGAATGATAGGTCATTTTCTCTTGTAAATACACCTGGTGAAATAATATTTTCTGCCATTTTATTTTTATTTGATAGTTGTTATACTCATTGTTTGCTTACATATATAAATATGAAAAAAATCTACAAACCTAAACTAGTATAGGCGACTGTTTTAGTCACCTATAAATATAAAATGTATTTTAAAAAATGTAATTAAGATGCTTGAGGAGTAAAGGTTCCAGCTTCTATATTAACTGTTCCTATCCCATATTTTGCTGATAATTCTTTACCTAATGCTTCTTCTCTTTGTTCAATAGATTTCATTGCTTGTTTAAATTCATTTTCAGTTTGGTTCAATTTTTCTTTTTGAACATATAACTGACCTAAATTATAAACTAATTTATCTGTATCTGCTTGAAGTTGTTTAAGAATATTTAAATCTTTTTCTTCAATTTTATTAGATTCTGTTGATTTTGGAGATTCTGTTTTTGTTTTTACTGCCATAACTTTATTTTTTTAATTGTTGTTCAGATATACATATATGTAAATTTTAGAAAACGCCACCTTCTATTATATTAAAGCTACCTGTATTTGCTATTATTTCTTTACTTGAACTTATACCCCCACTTGCTGTTATACTTCCTGTTATGTTAAGGTTATCATTTATATCTATAGATTCTTGACCATCTGATTTAAAAGTATTTGCTATAATTGTACCAGAAGCACTTATATTTCCACTAGCTGTAATATTACCTGTTAGTATTATTGAGGATGTTATTGCAGAAGAGGATATAGATGTTGATGCAAATAAAGTATTTACTGATAAAGAAGTACTAGTGTCATTAGATCTTACTATTTTTTGTATTCTATTTTTATTATCTTTATAATAAATGTCTCCTCTAACATTATCTATTACTAAATCTTCTTTATCAAATTCAAAGGCTTTAGGAGGACGATTAAAAATTCGAATTTGTCCCATTTTAAGTAGCGTTTAATACAAATGATTTTTGAGTTGTTTTTCCTTTACTTACCACATTTACTACAATGGTTAAAGTATCACCCGAAACAGGTGTTGAATGTGTTACACTAGCAATAGATACTGCTGATACTCCAGCAGCATTTGTTGTTATAGCAGATAAAGTAGTACCTTTCAAATTATTTATATCTGTAGAATATGAACCTGATGCTACTGTTTGTGTGTTTGTTTCATCCACAATTTCATCCATTTTTTTATTTATATATTGTAATGCATCATCATAAGGATTGTCGTTGTCTGTAGTATCGTCAAATCTTTCAGTTATTCTTGCTAGTTTTGTTGTTCCTTTTGACTTATTAAACCTACTGTCTGTTTCGTTACCTATATCATCTGATTTTCTTATGGCCATAATTTATTTATTTTACTATTCTATTTTATTTTTCTATATTGTACTGCTAATTGAAAGTCATAACCTACACCCCCAGTTGCTACTGTTTTTTTAAATCTAGGATATATCATAGTCATGGCATCTACAGCTATTGAAAATTGATCTCTTCTATCTAATACATAGAAATTATTTTGTGTTGTTATTGTTACTGTTTGAGCTCCTTCCGCTTCTACCAATGTTTGCGATGTACTTGTAACATTGCCATCAAACATACCATCACAGTATACTAAAGTAAATGACATATTATCATTTGTACTTCTTCCCTGTATATTTAAATGATATCCTGTTAATAATGCCTTACAAGGTAATTTAAATCCTGAATTTAATGTGGATAATTTACTTGTTATTGTTGTGGAGCTAGTTCCTAGATCTCTATTCCAAAAATAATAATTGTAACCTTGTGGGTTAGGTCCAAAATAGTTTGTTGTATTATCATCAACAGTTAGTCTTCCAGTTGTTGACCAGTATTCTTCATTGTATGAGTAAACATTTCCACTTGCACTAATATCTCCACTAGCTGAAACAAAACCAAATGAACCTGTAGCATCAGCTGAATCTATACCACCTCCAAATGAACCTGTTCCATCAGCACTTACAGCTGCTTTTTGTACACCAGCTGTTCTTATATCTAAACTTGTTGCTGACATTAATGCACTTGAACTAATAAAACCTTCTGCTGCTATTTCTCCATCAGGAGAAATGGATGCTTTATGAACACCTGCTGAAGTTAAAGTTAATCTTGTTCCTAGTAGTGCTGCACTTGAACTTATATTACCTTCTGCTGCTATAGCACCTACTGTGGTTATATTTCCATCAGCAGCTATATCAGCTTTAGCTACACCTGCTGTAGTTAGTGTTAAAGCTGTTGCTGACATTACACCACTTGAACTAATTGTTCCCTCTGCTGCTATATTACCAGAAGCATCTATGGTTGCTTTAGTAGCACCATTTGTTTGGGCAGTAAACGCAGTACCTTGAATTGTTGAACTTGCACTTATAGCTCCAGCATTAGACACATTAAGTGTATTTACACCGTTATGTGCTAACTGAACTGTGTTTGCGTTTAATACTCCACTTGCACTTATATTACCTGCTGCTGTATTTATTGTTACTGTTGTTGTTCCATTATCTTTAAAAAATACATCATCTCCTGCTGCATCTATAGTTATATCTGCTGCTGAATCAAGTACTAAATTAGCAGCACTTGCTTGTATAGTTGTACCTATGTTTGTTCCACCTAAAAATAATCTATTACCATCACTAACATATGCTATGTCTCTAGCAGTACCATTAACTTGTTTTGATCGTATTTTTGTATCATTTGCTACAGTAATATCTCCTTCTGAACTAATTGTTCCCTCTGCTGCTATATTACCAGAAGCATCTATTGTTGCTTTGGTAACACCATTTGTTCTAGCAGTAAATGCCGTACCTTGTATTGTTGAACTTGCACTAATTGCTCCAGCGTTAGATATGTTAAGTGTATTTATACCATTATTAGCAAATTGAGCTGTATTCCCCATTAAGGCTGCACTTGAACTTATGTCATTTGATGATGTTATGGATGGGGCAAAACTTGCTTGTTCTTCATCCAATGTGAATAAAACAGCTGTTCTATCTCTAAAAATATGTTGACCTACTTCATTACCATCGTTATCTGCAGTGTATGTTATGTCTGTGTTTGATGTAAGAAGTGGACATAGAAGCCCAGCTGCAACTATATTCCCATTAGTAGCAATAGATGCCTTTGTAACACCTTCTACTTTTATGTCTAAACTTGTTCCTGACAATAAACCACTTGAACTAATTGTTCCCTCTGCTGCTATGTTTCCTGAAGCGTCTATTACTGCTTTAGATGCACCATCTGTTGTAAGTAATAATCTAGTTCCTGCTAATATTCCACTTGAACTAATTGTTCCCTCTGCTGCTATGTTTCCTGAAGTATCTATTGTAGCTTTTGTTACACCTGCTGATTTTATATCTAAACTTGTTGCTGATACTAATGCACTTGAACTTACTGGTCCTTCTGTAGCTATTCCCCCATCAGGAGTGATTGCTAGTTTATGTGCTCCATCTTCAGTAATTAATAATCTAGTTCCATGTAAAGCAGCACTTGAACTTATTGATCCTAATGATGTTATTGTTCCTTCTGCTACTACATTTCCTGAAGCGTCTATTGTTGCTTTTGTTACACCTGCTGTTCTTAAATCTATATCTGTACCTAGTAAAGTTGCACTTGAACTTATATCTCCTGATGCTGACACGTGTCCATTTGTATCTACGTTAAATTTAGCTACACCTGCATCAGTTATATTTAATGAAACAAATGATCCCGTTCCACTTGCACTTATATGGCCTTTCGTATCTACTGTTAAGCTATTTATTCCATCGTCTCCTAATGTCAACGCTGTACCCGCTAAAGTGCTACTTGCACTTAAAGCTCCTGCAGTTGTTATTGTTAAAGCATTTACACCATTTGTTTGTAACGTTAATCTGTCACCTGATAAAGTGCCACTTGAACTAATATAACCTTCTGCTGCTATATTTCCTGAAGTATCAATTGAGGCTTTATGAACCCCTGCAGATCTTATGTCTAAATCTGTACCTAATAAGGTTGCACTTGAACTTATATTACCTTCTGCAGATACAACACCTGAAGCAAGTACTTGGAATATAACAGCTCCATCATCTTGTAATTGTAATGCATTTCCTATTATTGTTGAACTAGCACTAATTGCTCCTGCGTTAGTTATGCTAAATTTATTGTCTCCATTATTAGTTATATTAAATGAATTTCCCTCTATTGCTCCACTTGCACTTATATTAGTTTCAGAATAAATCATTCCGCTTGATGAGATATGACCAAATGAACTTGTACTTGCTGTGTCAGCTTCAAATCCTGCACTTGCACTTACTCTACTTGCGCTTATGTTACCTGTTGCTGTTATGGTTCCAGTGAATGAATTAGGACCATTTGCTCTTATACCCCCATACACTTGTAATGCATGGGTATTACCTACAAATGCTGGGCCATTTGGGTTAGGATTAATATTTAGAGTACCATTTCCAAATATTAGATCTGTATGTATTGCTCCACTTGCACTTATTTGACCTGAGGATGTTACGTTTCCTTCCATTACTATTTTATTTGAAACGAATTCTCCTGCCTTACCTATTACTATTTTAGTAATTTGTGAATCAGCAAATACTCTACCTGTAGTAGCACTATCACCTGTGTCTAATGCAACTTCTCCATCTATCTCTATTCTACTAAACTGTCCTGTATCTCCTATTATTGTACCACTTGAACTTATATTACCTGAGGCTGTTAAATTTGTTATATAAAAACTGCTTGATACTGCATTACTTGATCCTGAAGTTCCATAATATAAAGAACCCGAATCAACATTAATTGCTAATTCTCCTTGTTGTAAAGAAGCAGGTACTGCTGAACCGGTTCCATGTTTTGTTATTATTGTACTTGCCATATGTTATAAATATATTATTTTAAAAGGTTCCACCATGTATAAAACTTGCTGTTTGGGCATAAGATGACGATAACTCAAATGTAATCTCATGTGAGGCTGAAATTGCAAATGATGCTGTTACATTTAACAAAGGAACTAGTGAACCTGTTCCGTTTGTTATTTGGCCACTAGAGGATACTTGTAATAATCTTTGGTAAGTGTCTTTTATGTTTTTTCCTGTGAAGTCGTTTATTGCCATTTATAACCATTTTTATTTTTGTTTTTCAAGAACTTTTAACACACCACTTATTATTTTACCTGTGTTTTTCACGGTATTTTCTTGTAGATATGTTGCTACTATGTTGTTTAGTGCGTTCCGCTTATATGAAATATTATCCACGTTAATATCTTCTTTTATTAAAAGCTTGAATAAATTTATAACATGCTGTGTTTCAGTGATTGTTGGTTTTTCATTTTTAACTTTAACCTTTACTTTAGCTTCTACAATAGGTTTTTTTGTTGTTTGTGATTTTACTTCAACAGTTACCTTTTTACTTGTTTCTACTTCAAAATCTGATTCCCATGGTGTAAAAAAAGTATCTTCAGCTATTACTTCTAGTCGTATATTTCCTGAGATACTTTCATCTATTAAACCTTTTAATTTTTTAATAGGAATTTCACATTTACCTTCTTTAGAAATTGACCCTTTAAATAATAAGGAATATTCAGGAGTTTCTACTACTAAACGTGCTTTTGATTCTTTTAAACTTGCTCCTTGTAATGAAATATTACATTCGAAAAGTTCTGTTTTATCTGTAAATAATTTATACATTATTGTGGTTTATAATAAATACTAAAAAGATACATTTTCAGCCATTAATTCAATATTTGCTTTATCTACTATTAATTTTATATCTTTAGCTGTAATTTTATACTGTTTGATCTCTTTTTGTTTAGATTCTGTTATTGTGTCCCCATATAGTTTTAAAGTTAAACTTATTAATCTTTTTTTCTTTTCAGTATCGTATTTATAAACTTCTTCTATGAAATCCCCACCTCCTACAAGTGCTGTTAATTCCCATATTAATTGGGCATCCTCCCAACTAAAATTTATATTATCCCAAGAATAAAATGACATATAACGTTTTATTATACATATAAAAAAGCCTCGTATACGAGGCTTTAATTATTTTATATGTTAATTAATTATTATGAGAATGGATTTGCTGCTGTACTAGTGTGTGATAGTGTAGCTCTTACTCTCCATTCTGTTGCAGAGATTCCTACTAATTCAATTCTATCTCCAATTAATCCACCTTTTGTTGTACCATTTAAAGTAATAATTAAATCATCTGATCCATCTGGAACAAAATGTGTTTTATTATTTGCAGCATCAGTTGCTTCCATGAATGCATATCCCTTAAGTAGATCACCAGATGCTGCTGTTATTGTAGTAGTATTCGATGTGATTAGAGTTCCTATTAATATAGTAATTCGAGCACCTGCATATGCTGCAGGTAATACTATTGCTGCTCCATCTGCTTTATTTACAATATACTCTCTACCTACTGCTGCAGTAAAGTTGGCTGTTTGAGTATCAAGTGTTGGAGTTAAATCAACTAATGATGCTATTGTTGTAGGACCTAGAATTGTATGGGCTGTTGTAATAGCTGCTCCCGCTCTAAGTCCTCCATAAATTTGTACTGTGTGTGTATCACTAGCAAATGCAGCTCCTGAATCAGGTGTTATGTTTAATGATGCATTTAGATTTGGTTTAATGAATTTTGTAAATACAGCTCCACTTGCACTTACATCACCATCTGCATATACTCCTGATGCTGTTATATTTCCACTTGCTGTGAAATCACCACTTGATGAAATATACCCAAATGAACCTGTTGCTCCAGCTTCATTACCTGCTATTAAATCAAGATTACCTGAAGTATCTATTGTAGCTTTTGTTACACCTGCTGTTTTTATGTCTAAATTTCTAGCTGCTAGTGTAGCACTTGAACTTATATTACCTTCTGCTGCTACATTTCCTGAAGCGTCAATTGAAGCTTTGTGAACACCTGCTGTAGTTAATGTTAATGCTGTTCCTGATAATCCTGCGCTTGAGCTTATAAATCCTTCTGCTGCTGTATTTCCGTTTGCGGCTACTGTAAATTTATTTACACCTGCTGTTGCTAATGCTAAATGTGTACCATGTAAATCTGCACTTGAGCTTATTTTAGCTAATGCATAAATACCTCCTTCTGTAATAATTTCAGCGTTTGCACCACTCATACTTAAAGCACCACTCATTGAAATGGATCCAGTTACATCAATTGATATACCGTGAATTTGTGTTCCACTTGAAGCACCTCCCATTTTTACTGTATTTGCTCCACCATCTCCACTTAAAACAGACATAGCTCCACCACTACCTACAAAATATTGTGCAGCAAATATATTTGTGCTTGAACTAATATGTCCACTAGCTGTTATTTGTCCTCCTGAACCTGATATTACTACTGTATTATTTCCAATTTGTAAATCACCACTCATTGAAATATGTCCAAAAGTACTTTTACTATCTGTATCTGCTTCAAATCCTGCACTTGCACTTACTCTACTTGCGCTTATTTGACCTGATGTCACAATAGCTCCACTCATTGAGATTGCACCAAAATTAGATGAACCGTCTGTTTCAAAACCTCCACTTGCGCTAATTCTTCCGCTTGAGCTAATATCCCCTGTAAGAGTCATATCTCCACTCATCGAAACTGATCCAGTTACATCAATTGATAAACCATGTAATCTAGTTACACTTGTTGCTCCACCTAATTTTACTGTGTTTGATACTTGATCCCCTGTTGCGAATATAAGTGAATCTGTAAAATATTGAACAGCATGCATATGTGCACTTGTGCTAATATTTCCACTTGCTGAAATATTCCCAAATGAACTTGTACTTAATGTGTCTGCTTCAAATCCTGCACTTGCACTTACTCTTCCACTTGAACTTATACTTCCTACAATAGTCATATTGCCACTTGCTGAAATGTGTCCAAATGAAGCTGTTGCTGTACCACTTCCACTTATATTACCATGAATATTAACATCTCCTTGTACTTCTAAATTATCATTTATAAACACATCCATAAATGAACCTGTTGCACTTGAACTTACATCACCAACTGCTGTAACTTGTCCAAATGAACCTGTTGCTGTTGAGGAATCTATACCACCCCCAAATGAACCTGTTCCACTAGCTGTTAAATCACCACTTGATGAAATATATCTAAATGAACCTGTATGGTCTA
>Ga0209634_1003286_pt1 | contig 10964 bp, 15 predicted proteins | sample LinPmetageLP40_FD_184043 | JGI IMG/M metagenome (GOLD analysis project Ga0209634, IMG submission 184043) | Marine viral communities from the Pacific Ocean - LP-40 (SPAdes) (version 2) | ecosystem: Environmental > Aquatic > Marine > Oceanic | place: Pacific Ocean | collected 2010-08-26 | reverse complement strand
AGATGAGTTTGGAATGTTAGCAGTACAATCTATTATAGATGCAGGTAAACAATTAAATGTAAGGTGTCCACTAAATGGAAAATATAAAATCGGAAACAACTGGTCAGAAACACATTAGTACTTTAGCCGAGGATATCAAATCATTAATATCTGGTATCTCCCAAGGTAAGTCTCTGAACATGACAGATAAAAACATGGATGTATTCTTAAAGAATATTAAAGAAGCTATGTTAGCTTGGAATACACCAAGAGTAAGACCTGATAAAGAAGGACAACTAAGAATGTCTTCTATAGGTAAACCATCTAGACAACTATGGTATGATAAGCATAGTCCTAAAGATAGAAAAGATGAAGACTCAGGAATGAATTTAAAATTTTTGTATGGTCATATCATTGAGCATCTAGTACTATACTTAGCTGAGTTAGCAGGTCATAAGGTAGAAGACCAACAAAGAAAAGTAGAAGTTGAAGGTGTATCAGGACATATAGATAGTATTATTGATGGTGAAATATGTGATGTTAAATCAGCTTCATCATTTAGTTTTAAAAAGTTTAAGTCAGGAGAGATAGTAGGCGATGACCCTTTTGGTTATCATGCCCAGTTAGCAGGATATGAAGAGGGATGTGGTACAAAAGCAGGTGGCTTCTTAGTTGTTGATAAATCAAATGGTGATATATGTTTTTATAAACCAGATGATATGGCTAAACCTAATATTAAAAATTTAATTAAAGACTTAAAAGTTTCTTTAGTTAAAGATACACCACCAGAAAAATGTTATCCATTTAAAGAAGAGAAGAATGGCAATAAAACATTAGCTATTGGTTGTCAATTCTGTCCTCATAAATGGGAATGTCATTCTGATACTAATGGTGGTAAAGGTTTAAGAGTATTTAAATATGCAGCTAAGAATACTATGTTAGCTGATGTAGTTAAGTTACCTTTAGTAGAAGAAATAACAAGTCAATACAAAGAACAACTTACAAACTTTAGTAAAAGAGTATAATGAAATGTTTCTATTGTAATGCAGAAGTAAGATGGAATAATGATTTTGATACTGAAGATACTCACCCAGAATCAGAACATAATATAGTTAGTATGTATCAATGTGATGAATGTAATACTTGGTATGAAGTTTTTCATCAAAAAAAGGAAAGTAAATGAACGCAAAACAAATGAAACCAATAAGAAGAAAAGCTAAACATATATTAGTAGCTTGGTTGCATACTTTAATGACTAAAGAAGAAGCAAGTAAAATTAATTATAAAAATGTATTTGCTTTTATGCCTAATCAAACTCATTACTATGATGGTGATACATTTAGACTACAACCTTGGTCATATAAATGGATAGTTAAAAAATTAAAACGCAACCCAGAGTTGACAATCGATGATTTAAATGCTATGTTACAACCAACTGAAAAACAATTAAGAAGAATGGATAATATATTATAATGCCAAGTAAAGAAATGTTTAAAAGTGTAGCTTACGATAGCTTAGATAAGCAAGTAGATGGTACACACTACAAAGGTATGAAGATACAACCTGCTCATTTTATAAATGAAAACCATTTAGAGTTTGCAGAAGGTAATGCTATTAAATATATTTGTAGACATAAATCAAAAGGAAAATCAAAAGATATTGAGAAAGCAATTCACTATCTTGAAATGATATTGGAGAGAGATTATGACTAACGAATCACAGATAACACAATTAGAAAAAAGAGCAAGAGGTTTTCGCAGAATTATCTCAGCACTAAATGATTTACCTATGTATGGTATTAATCCACACTTAGATAAAATACTTCATGTTAAGATTGATGCATTAAAAGACCATCTTAAATTAAAGATAACAAGAAACAATGATAAGTTAAATGAAATGTATACTGAGAGTATAGATAGTTTAGCTGATGATGATGGACAACAAGGTGAAGTAGCACCTGTTGTTGTAGAAGATATACATAATAAAAGTATTCCATTACCTGATAATAGAATGGATTTTCCACAAGAATAATATGACAAGTATAGAAGATAGAGATGTTGATGCAACTTATGAAAATGAACAAAGTACTGTTACTATCTCATTAAAAGAATATGATAAGTTAAAAGAAAAACAACATTATATTACTGATAAAGATTTAATTTCTTGTATAGATAAGATAGAAGAATTAGTTAGAGCATTAAGAAAACATATAGTAAGGACAGAAATATGACAGATAAAATTGTAGGATTAAATGGACAGCCAGTTAAACCATTAGATGGTGTTTACCATTTAAGACTTTGTTTAGTAGGTTCAGATGATATTGATATTAAAAATGTAGAAACATTTGGTATAGCAGAGGATGGTTTCTTTATGGTTAAGTCTTTAAACAATAAAAGATTTCCTATCTTTATGACTAATCCTGTTAGAATAAAAACTATTGAAACATATAAAGATGGTCAAGAACCTTTAACAAAACTTAGTGCAGAAAAAGGTGATGACGACTTTCTTGTAGACTTACTTAGAAAGAAACATGAAGACCAATCGAAAACTTAAACAAAAGAAAAGAGTTAAAAAGAAAGAAGCTTACTTGATGAGTTTCAATTTACTTATTAATAATCAAGGACAATTTATAACTGAGTTGTCTAAATATCCTATGGATAAAATAACAGCCCATTTCAAAAAAGAAAATGCTGGTGTGATTAAAGCTTTGTTAAGAGAGTGTGATGCTAAATTTAGTATGCTATCTGAAGACTTAGAAAAAATTGCTTCAGATGTTTTTCATTCTTAAATTATTTGTTCAGGAGTACACATATACTTAGTTGCTAACTGAGCTTCATTAACATCTTTAATTGTTTGTGTATCTAAAAGTTCTTTAGATATTCTTAAAGCTGCTACAGTACAATCTTTCCATGAATCATACTGAGTTTGTATTTGTACTGGTGGTAAACATTGATTGTTTATAAAAGAACACAGACTCATTGTTAATATAAATTTCATTTCTTTTTATTTTTACCACATTTACATCTAGGTGCAAACACTTTAGATAATATTAATTTTAACCACTTCATTCTATTATAATTTTTTTAATTGATTTCTCACCCATATATATTTCAGTTTCAACTTTTGCTTTTAAACAATGATACTCTATATGTTTACTATTATTATTACGCATTGCAATTCTCTTTCCTTTTAAACATTGCGACATACTGTCTTGTATTCTATGTTCTTTTATCTCACCATTAACAATCATTAATAAAGCTACAACTATCTCAACCATGTCCATTACCATTTGCTCTAACTTTATCTTTTAAATTTTCAATATCTTTTAAAGCTTTTTCTAATTGTTTAGTTACAAATTCTATGTTAATTTTATTATGCATCATATCTTCTATTCTTTTTTCAATCTTCTCAACTGTCTTATATAAATCTTCTAGCAACATAAACTGTTCTTGGTCAGTCGGCAACTGCTCAGACTTTTTAAGCAAGTCTGCTTGAAATAATTCTCTTGATGTTTCTAATGATGTTAGTCTTGCTGTTACTTCTGTATAGGCAAACACACCCATTGCAACAGCAACTACAATACCAATCATATTTTTAATTGGCATACTTACTGATGTCTTATCACTTACTTTCATATTAATCCTTTGGTATTGGTAGTACTATTTCTTTATCTGTATCTTCTGTTAAATATTTTGGTATTACTAATTTCTTTTTGTTAGTTATAAATTTATCTCCCATTAAAGTAATATCAGGATTTTCTTTTTTATAATTATCTTTTAATTCATCCCAATGACTTTTATCATTTTCAGGTCTAGTGTTATCCCTTGCAGGAGTAACACCTCTACATTTTGTAACCAACAATCTAAAGTTTTCATTGTATGCAAGACTAGGATTACTGTTAACTCTACCACACATTTTCATTAATTCTAACTGTTGTTTAATTGCTACATTTTCTTTTGTAGTTTTACAATCTGTGCCTAAATATTTTCTGTAAGTAAAACTTAATCTATAATTATCATCATCATGACGATAGTTATTAGTATCGTTATAATGATTATATTTACCATTTCTATCTTCTGCTTCTATTCTAGTTTCAAACTCTCCACATCTTACACCATACTCATTAAGATATTCGTTTCTAGGATATGCAGGTTCTACAAATAAAACTAATATTGTAAAAGCTAAAACAAGTAATCCTGTGAAATAATAATTCATCCTGAGAATCTCCATACATTACCTGTTTAAATCCTTAATGTCGTAGCTGTGTTCTCTAACTTGGTCTGCTAGTTGTCTATATAAATTTTCTGCCATTTGCCATGTAGCTTCAGCAGAAGAAAGTCTAGTATTAATATCTACTAATTCTTTTTTAACAACAGATAAATCTCTTTCAAGATTTGTTAGTCTTTGTTCATTTGAATTAATAGTATCTGTAAGATTAACAATATAACGAACACCTGTAAATGTTCCAACAACTAAAGAAGCAACAATAGGAACCATAACAATATTTTTTTTTAATAATTCTGCAATGTTCATACCTTCTTACCCTTGTTAACTCCTTCTTTAATTATATATGATTGAGTGCCATTTGCTCCAGTCTCAACTTCTTTCTTTAACTCTTTAACAAAGTTCATTTGTTTAGCTTTCTTCTCTAAAGATTTAATATAATTAATTATTTGTTTATTTATTCTTCCTACCATGTCGTCTCTTTCTTAGTATATTTACTCTTGAATGCCAACACCAAGTAGTTAACTTAATTGCATAAGTTTCTACTTTAGATATTGCAGTATCGAGTCCACCAAAGAAATTATATAACCACTTATCTAACATATTATTTTTTAACTAACGAACCTCCAAAGTATAAACCAATAATAGCTGATACTAAGTTAGTATCTAATGGTGTAATAACAAAACTATTAGATGATAGTGTTACCCATTTCATTATTTCTTTTTCTGGTATAAAGAAAAATGAAGGTCTAAATTCTAAATAACCTACAATCACACTTGTATCTGGTGATAATATAGGCATAAGTTTTGGTAATAGTACTATAGCAAATACAGCAGTCAATGCTATAATTCTTCTAGTCCATTGGAAACCTTTGTTATCATATTCTCTAGCTTCTTTAAAACCTTGTTGTTGTACTTCTGCTCTTTGTATAAGCATCTTTTGTTCTGCTTGTTTTGCTTTAATGCTTTGCGACCATATACTCATTACTCCTCCGAGTACTGTAGACCCTAGCATTGTTATCATTTCAAATGGCATTTATTTCTCCTTGTTGTTTTTTAATTTTTTAAAGAAAAATTTTGCAAACTCTTCATTTCTTTCATCAAGGTTTATAAAATTTTTTTTATCTTTATCTTTGTAATATCCTCTTTTATATTCTTTTCTTATTTTATTTTCATCACCTTCAAATAAACCTGTTCTAAATTTTTCAAATAAAGCTACCATTCCTGAACCACCATTAAATTGAAAATCAATAAGCATTTGTTTTTTTCTTTTATCTAATGAAGTATATTCTTCAGGATAGTTATTAAGTAATTCCAACTCTGCATTTTCTAAATCTCTTCTTAAAATATCATCTTGTTGTTCTTTAGTTAATTCACTTATTTTATATCCATAAATCATTCCTGTTTCTTTTTCATTATCAGTAAGTTTATGTCCATAAGCTACAGTATCATTACCACCTTCAGCAGATGGATGAACTAATTCACTTTTATCTCCTACTCTTAATTTATTGTTTTCTACTATTTTCATATATTTTACAAATTCTTTATCATCATAAGTTTCAGATTGAGAAACTATTGTGTTTTCTTTTGTTGGTTCTGGTTTAGCTATAGGTAATATTACTTCTTTAGCTGCTATTTCTGCTGCATTATCATGTGAACCACCATGACTATATTTTTTTCTTTTAACAACACCTCCTGTTGAAAACATAATTTGATTTCCCATTGTTCCACTACCTGAAGTAGTTATATTTTTATTAGAAGATAAAAATAATTTAGCAAATGTTCTTCTCCAGTTAGGAAGAGGAGCAAGTCTTTCACTCAAAATTCTTATAGCTCTGTCAGTATTACCATTCCATGCAGCTTGTGCTGCTTCAACTGGTGCTGATGCAACTTGTGCAGCAGGTGGAAATAAAAACCAAGGCTCTCTAGCACCTGGTCCAATAAATCTATTTGCAACTAATTCAGGTAAGTATCCAAACATACCAGATAATCTAGCACCTTCAGCCCACCATCTATTATTATTAGCATCGTAGTCAGTTATAACTTCACCATGTTTTGCTATTTCTCTTAATGATTGAACACCAGAATAAATAGGTAATACAGCTAAAGTTTTTACTAAAGTTTTAGCATTACCATTTTCCATTCTCATTAAAATTTTATTTGTTTGTGCAGATTTAGCCATAGCCCATGATAAAAATTGACCCATTAATCTTACCCATTGATTATTACTTTGTGTAAATAATAATCTATTAGACACTTGAGGTATTAATGCATCTCTATTTGCACCTATAACACCTGCTTGATTTAATGATTTTTTATTGTTACTAACTTTAAGTGCTTCATCTAAATTTTTAAACTTTCCTATTTGTAAAGCTTGATTAGCTTTTATACCATAATTATTTTCTAAAAAATATGTAATTTGTTTTGCTTGTCTTTTTTCTAAATTACCCTTAGTTGCTAATTTATTTAAAGTTTTTGATAAATAATATGCATCAGCAGCAGCAGTATTGTATGCAAATCTTCGAGCATAACCAGTCAACCATTGTAACCCTAATGCTTTAAACATAATGTTATTAACTTTTTGTGTAGGAGTTTTACCTATCCATCCAGCATTTAACATTATATTTTTACCTTCAAATCCAGCAGACCTTTCTAAACTAGATGCAATAGCATTATCTATATCTTGATTTAAAGCTTTAGCTGCCCCTGTCTCTCTTCTATTTGTTAATGCTGTATCTTTAAATCCTTTAATAACACTTCTCCAGTTAGCAGAGTTTTGAAAAGGTTGAACAATATCACCTAAAGAAGATATAGTAACTCTACCTAGCATATTTAAATTACCAAGTGTTGCTAATATACTTGCACTAGATTTTGCAGCACCTGTCATAGCTTTTCCATATCTATCGAAGTATGCATCAATACTATCAGATACTAATTTTATTTCTTGAGCAGCAGCATTTGTAGCTTTATCACCTTTTAAATTAGACTTTAAATATTTATTTTTTATTTGTTGCATTAAAGGAGTAAGTAATTCTCCATTAGTTCCAAACTGTCTAGCAAAAGCTATAGACTTAACTGAATCATTTACAACATTACTTAATATAGAACGAGCATCATTTACTAAATACCCTTTCTTTTCTAATACTTCTTCTACTAATTTATAAGGACCAACTAATGTTCTTTCTTTTTCTATATGGTCTGATACAGGAGTTTTAATAAAATTTCTATTTGTTAATTTATCTTTACCTGCAAGTATTTCTTTTAATACACTACCATTAAGAACAGTATCTTCACCTGCTGTATGTCCTTGATAATATCTTTCTGCTGCTTTCTTAGGGTCTTTATATTTTAAACTTCTATATATACCTTCTAATGTTTTTAAAAAAGCTTTCTCATCTTTTTTAATTACATCATAATTTAATAATCTAGGAAAATAATCTTGTATTTCTTTTTTAGAAAAAAATCCTGAACTATTATATAAATCTTTAAACTCATCCATATAACTTCTTAGGTCTTTAGATAATTTTTCTACATTACTAGGAGTATCTTTTGTTAATTGCTTACCTCTATTAATAGATACAGCAGCAGCAATTTCATCATCAGTATATCCTTTAGTTATATCATTAATTTTTCTAAAGTAATATCTTTGCATCTGTTCAGCAACAGCTATTGCTGATTTTTCTTGAACAGGAGAATCAACTTCTCTAAATAACATCTTACTTATTTTTTCTGTAGCACCACCATAAGAATTTAATTTAGATGAACTTGTTCCTGACATTAAGTCTCTAACTTTTTGCATAGTTAGTTGAGTAAACTCTCTATCAATTAAACCTAGTACTTTTCCTTTTTCTAAATTAGTACCAAACTTAGAACTTCTTTGAATCATTTTTTGCATTTGACCTGCCATTGCACCAGCAGCAGTCCAATACATTAAATCAGTTTCTTCATCACCAAATAAAATACCACCAGTTGCACCCATACCTGCACCAACTAATGGTCTTACAGTTGCAGATAATAAACCTCTTACTGCCCAATCAAATTTAGTTTCATCTTTCTTTAATGCTTCTAATATTTTAGTATTTCTATTAGCAACTAACTCACTCCATTTATCTAATTTTTTAGATTGTTTATCTATTAATATTTTTTTAGCAGCTTCACTAGCTTTTTTAGCATCGATAATTTCATTTCTAATAGCTATTATTTGTTTACTTAAAGGTTCTTGCTTTAACATTCCAGGAACATTAGGCTTAGGTTTTTTCTTACCTTTTAATTTTCTTATTTTAATTAGTAAATTTCTTTTTTCTAATAATGTTTTTTCTAAAGTTTTAAATTTACTTGTTTCTGCAGCTATAGGTCTAACAAAGTTATTAGTCCATTTAATTAATTCTTGACTAGCAGTTTTAACTTCAGTATTGTTTGCAGCTTTTTGAATTTTTTTTAATTGAGGAATGGTAAGATTATTTTGTTTAGCTATCTTATTATCAATAAATTGTGTTACTAATTCAACTTCACTTTTAATTAATTTAGGTGCATATTTACTTATTACTTTACCACCTATAGGAATAACAGCCCCAACAGTAGCAGCAATACCAGAACTAACAGCAACATTACCCCAGTCTACTTCACCATTTTTTGCTAAGTTATCTATAATAACATCGCCACCTACTAACAAACCATTAAGTGTTGCTGCACTAACAGGATTAGTCATAGCTTTTAAACTAACAGGATTTAAATAACCAGCCAAATAGTAAGGGTCTAATAAAGTAGATAATACTGAACCTGTAGTTACTATACCACCACTTTTATCTTCATCAGTATTAAACTTCCAATGTTCTTTTTCAAAAGCATTAATTCTTTTTTTTTCATTTTCAATAATAAAATCTTTAAATGTTTTATCATCATCAAATAAATCTTGTACTTTAGCTTTACCTACTCTAAATAAATTACCTAATACCATGGTTTCTTTATCCCAACCATATTCTAACTTTTCTAAATTAGATATTTTTATTTTTTCTCCACCTGTAAGGTTAGAAGTTTCTTTATCAAGTAATGTAGTTGTAGGAGTTTCTATTGTAGAACTAAATTGTTCTATTTCAGCAGTTGAAAGAAGAGTACCACCTGTTAAAGGTTGCTCTTCTGTTTTAGGGATTGAAGTAGAAGTATCACTTATTAAAATGTTTTGCTCTTCATTTGTTAAAAGAGTACCACCTGTTAAAGTCTCTGAAGACATAATATTTCCTATGCTGATTCATTACCAGTTAATTTTATGGAAGAACTTTCTGGTACTAATTTTATTTCTTGTTTAGAATTACTAGATTTCCATTTATCATATTCAATTTTTTCTTCAGCAGTTAATTTACTTTCTTGTTTTGAATTTTGAATATTTTCCCATGTAAACTTTTCATTTCCTCTAACAAAACCAGAACCATCAGGTAATAATTTAACCTTAGTTTTTATTTCTTTAGGTTTATTATCTTGTATAGTTGTTTCTGTAGTTGTATCTTCTGTTTTTACTACATTACCATCATAAAAATCTTTTACATTTTTATCATTAGCATATAAATAATTTTTAAAATCATTAATAGTTTGAGCATTACCTTCAAACAACTCACTATATACAGCAGAAACTTTTGATTGACTATCTAAATTTTTATTATTCATACTATCAGCTTTAACAACAATAAAGTCAGCCATTAATTTACTAATATTTTTCATTTGTTTTTTGTCAACAGTTAAAATTCCAGCATCACCTAATTTAATTTCTCCTTGTTCTCCTACAACAGACAAAGGAACAAAAGTAGTTAAATTATATTTATTCTTACCATCTGAACTTATTCTTCCATCAATATTTGTAACTCTACCTTGATTAATAACATTTGACATTTCATTAAATACAGTATCATTATTAAAGTTTTTAGCAATTGATGTTGGTTGTTTATTAACATTATAAGCAGTTACAGCATCTTTATTATCTCGAATTGTTGTAAACATTGCTTCCATAGCTAATAAATTTGTTATAGAATTTGCATTTTGCCCTACAATTTTACCATCTGTTTTATCAAATTTTAAAGATATTTCATTTGCTCCACCCATACTAGAAAATTTATTTAAATATTTAAATGATTTATTATTTTTTGCATTTAAATCAAAATTAACTTTATCATATGCTGTGTTCCATGCAGTATTATAAGTTGAAGAAGGAGTTGCTAATCTATTAACTTTTTTTTCTTCTCCATACTTATAAGCTTTATTAGAAGTATCTACTTCAGTAGCTATTTCTTTAGCTGCAATAGCTCCAGTTTCACCATCTTTATTTTGTTCTACAACTAATTTAATTTCTTTATCTCTTTTGCCTAAGATAGCATTTATTAATTTACTATCTCCTCTAGCATTTTCAAGTGCTGTTTTATATCCAGCAGTAATAGCATCAATATCTGTTTTTAATTTATTATCTAATGCATCTCTTGTATTAGTAGTTTTAAAATTTGCATTAGCATAAAGTGCTAATTGGTCTTGTAATGCAGCAGGATTATCTTTAAAATCTTTTTGCATTTGATATAATAAAGTTGGATTAGTTTCTTGTAAGTAAGCTGCTCCAAATTGACTTTTAGAAGCATCATCTCCTACTTGAGATTTAACAGATTGAATAGCTTTATATTTTTTATCTTCAGCTTCAAATGCTTTTAATTCAGACTCATACTTTTTAGTCTTCATATCAATATATAATTGTCTGTCAGCTTGTAACTCAGCTCTTCTATCTT
>Ga0209634_1003285_pt1 | contig 10964 bp, 15 predicted proteins | sample LinPmetageLP40_FD_184043 | JGI IMG/M metagenome (GOLD analysis project Ga0209634, IMG submission 184043) | Marine viral communities from the Pacific Ocean - LP-40 (SPAdes) (version 2) | ecosystem: Environmental > Aquatic > Marine > Oceanic | place: Pacific Ocean | collected 2010-08-26 | reverse complement strand
AAACAACAAATTTTGAATATCATTTTTTGATATATAACTTTTAATAGTATCTTTAATACTTTTATTACCTACATAATTATCTATATTAGTAGGTCTATACTTTTCAACTAGTAGGCTATGCTTTTTCATAACGTAAATATACGAAAGTTATTTTGGGAAAACAAATTACTATGCACCTTGTCTAAAATCTCCATACATACTATATTCTTTAGGTTCATCAGGAACTATTTCTTCTTCATGAGACATAATAGCATATAACTTACTATCTAAAGGAGCTAATCTAAATTCACAAGCAGTACCTGTGTTTTTAAAATGTGCTTCTAAAGCATCAGTTAAAGTATCATGTACTACTTTTTTCTTATCATCTACTAGAACCCACTTGTCTCCAGGTGGTACTCTAGTAGCAATAAGCTTATTATGTTCTGTTAATTGTATTTCCATATTACATTCCCATCATTTGTGATGGATCCATTTGTGGTTGTTTATCATCTTTTGGTTCATCTACTACTATACACTCTGTAAGTAATACTGTACCTGCTACTGCAGCTGCATTTTCAAGTGCTGTTCTAGTAACTTTAGTAGGATCAATAATACCTTCTTTTTTCATATTAACTGTTTTATCAGTTTTAATATTATATCCATTCCAAGTATTTATTTTTCCTTCTTTAGCAATTAAAGAACGACCTGTCATTTGAGCTTCTACTGGTGCATAACCTGCATTTGTAAGTATTTGTTCAAAAGGTTTACCACATGCATTGTAAACAATATTAGCACCTATACATTCACTACAAGATGGAATTGTTTCTCTTGCATATAGTAAAGCAGCTCCTCCACCAGGTACAATACCTTCTTCAATAGCGGCTTTGGTAGCATGTAAAGCATCATCAACTCTATCTTTCTTTTCATTCATTTCTGTTTCAGTATAACCACCAACATGAATAATAGAAACTCCTCCAGCCATTTTAGCTAATCTTTCTTGTAATTTTTCAGCTTCAAAAGGTGTAGTTGCTTTATCAATTTGAGTTGTTAGTTGTTCTAATCTTTCTTGAACATCTTTTTCCTCTCCTTTACCATCAATTATAGTTGTTTTATCTTTTCCTATAGTTACTGTACGAGCTTCTCCAAACCATTCCCAAGAAAACTTATCAAGCTTCATTCCTTTATCCTTATCAAATACTTGACCTCCTGTTACAGCAGCAATGTCTTCTAATATTAATTTTCTTCTTTCACCAAAATCTGGAGCTTTAACAGCAGCTACTTTAATTGTTCCTCTTGCTTTATTAACAATTAATGTTGCTAAAGCTTCACTATCTACATCTTCAGCTATTATTAATAGAGATTTATTAGTATTAGAAACAGCTTCTAACATTGGTAGTAAATCTTTAACTTTAGAAAGTTTTTGATTTAAAACTAAAACATATGGATCTTCTAAAGTACAAGTCATTGTACTATTATTTGTAACAAAATAATGGGATAAATAACCTCTATCAAACTGCATTCCTTCAACAGTTTCAAGATAAGTGTCACCTGTTTTAGATTCTTCAATATGAACTACACCTTCAACTCCTACTTTATCCATTGCTGTAGCAATTAATTTACCAACTTCTGGATCATTATTAGCTGAAATTGTTGCTATTTGTTCTAATTGATCTTCAGATGAAATATCTTCTGATATTTTTTCTCTAAGATTTTTAACAACCTTTTTAACTGCTTTATCTATACCTCTTTTAATTTCAACAGCATTTGCACCATTAGCTAAATGTTGTAACCCATCATTAATCATTTCTCTAGCTAATAAAGTAGAAGTAGTTGTTCCATCTCCTGCTTTATCTGCTGTTTTAATAGAAGCTTCTCTTACTAAATTAACTCCTAAATTTTCTACAGGATCACTTACTGATATATGTTTGGCAACAGTTACACCATCCTTAGTTGATATAGGAGATTCATGTTGTCTTTCAATAACTACATTTCTACCATTAGGTCCTAATGTTGACACTACAGCATCTGCTAATATATCAATTCCCTTTACTAATTTTTTTCTCCCCTCAGGGCCAAATTCTATAATTTTACTCATTGTCTTCTTTTTTTAATTTTGCTAATATTTGATTTTCAGGTCCTACAAAATAATCATCTCCATCATGTTGTAATTTAGTAAACCCTTGTGTAGGTAATACAACAATGTCTCCTATCTTTGATTGTGTTTCAATAAATGTTCCTGATATTGTATGTTGTCCAGGTCCTACTGATACAACCTCTCCATGTTCATTTTTATCTTTTCCCATATCTGGTACTACGATTGAACCATATTTTGCTTCTTCAGCCTCAATTGGTTTTACAATAACGGCGTTAAATAGTGCTTCTAATTTCATAATTCGTTAAATTCTGTTAATGTTTTTAATTCTAGTTTAATTGTGTTCCATTCAGCTAAATATTCTTTAACTGAATTAAATTCTTTGTCTCCTCTATTAAGTTTTGCTTTCATAATAGATTCCAGAGCTTTCCCAAAGTCCGTATAGTGGCCAATTGGTTTTTCATAATTTTTACCCTCACTGCCTTTTTCTAAATATTTAGCTTGTGGGGTTATTACCTCATATGCTGTGTAGCAATGAGCATCTTTACCTATAAAATAAGGTTCTAGTAAATCATCTTTGATAATAGTCATATAACTTTTTTTATTAATATTGACATCAATATACGAAAAATTTGTTAATAAACCAACCTAAGGGCGATATTTGGTTAATTGATTTTTAAAACTTTTGGCATTGATTCTTTTGCAAATGGGATTGTCACAATTAGTAAACCATCATTAAAATTAGCATGTGCCTTCTTAAGGTCGAACTTAGTTCCCACTTTATATCCTAAATTAAAAGAACGTTTTGCTATTCCTCTATGAATATAATTTCGGGAGGGAGAATCTGGTGTTTTCTCCTTATCGTAGTTAAAGGTGATCATGTCTCCTTCTAATTTAACTTCAATGGCTTCTTTAGGAATGCCAGTACAAGCTAACTCAAAAGTTAAACCTAGATCATCTTCAAATATATTAATTGGGTATTGTTGTTTGGCTTCTCCAGCCGGTGTAAATGTTGCTCCTGTTTCAAACAGGTTTCGAAATAATAGGTCAAACGGATGGTGTGACCTCTCTAAAAAATGTGTACTCATATCACTTTGTTTTGTGCAGTCTATAAGATCTGCTGGTTATTAATAATGTAAAAAAACTTACGCCCTTAGGTCAATTTTATTATACATATGTTGAATCTTCTTTTCTTACCAAATAATATAAAGTTTTTATGTCTTCTGATTGAAACTCTAATTTCATAAATCCATCTTCAGTTAAAGAAAGTGTGCCTTTTTCTAAATCTTTATTAGCTACTAATATATTTTTAAATGAATCTGAATTAAACGGTAATTTTAATTCATTTTTAATTTCTACATTTTCATCTATAATGTACTTAATTTTATTAGAAAAATTATTAAAGTCCCCAAATGCAAATTCAACAACTTTTCCTTTATCTTTATCAAATTCAGTACTAATTAATACACTATTAATATCAGTTAATGCACTTTTAGCTTTTATAAAATTGTTTACAATTTCAGAAGTTAAATTAATAATTACATCATATTTGTCTGGAAATTCTATTTCACGTTCCCTAGGTATTAGTAAAGTATCAGCTAATGAATACGCTACATTAAAAGACATATCTTGTATATGCATTTTAGAAAATATTTTATGTTCTTTTTCTAAAGTAAGTAATAATTCTCCATTTGTAACAGATATTAATTTGTTTAATTGAGCTGTATCAAATATTGCTATTTCACTATCTTCTACAGGAGAGGTGTCACATACTAAGTCTCCTGCTATATCTTTAGCTTCAGATACAAAACTAATACTTAATTTACCTTCTTTAGTTAACCATCTAACAGATTGAACTAGCCCATTTAAATAATACTTTGAGATTATTGATTGTAATTTTGATTTATTTATCATATTTAAAATTTAAAAAATTTATTTCTGTGGGGATTTAAACTTAATGACCAACCTAGATCATTATAAAATCCTTCTAATTTATTTAATAAAATACTGTCAAATACTTTTTGTTTATCAGCATATTGTTCAATAAATGTACGAATTTGTTTTGGCATATCATAGTCTAGAAATGCAATAGCATCAATCCTATATGGATTATTTTTTAAATAAATCCATTTAATTTTTTCACCTTGTGTAATATAATTATATTTTTTATCTAATTTCCAAAATTTTATTAAATCATTATAAATAATAGCAGCTTTAACAGCAGCAGGAGCTCCTTTACCTATTGGAGAAAACATTTCACCTGCTCTAGCTTTACGTTCAGTAAATTTATTTAATTTTTTTACAGCTTGAGGATTACCTATATCAGCTAATGGTATATCACCTCTTAATATTTTATTTCTAAATTCTAATAATTGAGCATCTATTTCTGGTTTTGGTACTCCTTTAAGTACTTGTTCTAAACAACTTTTAAAAAATTTACCAAATACTGGTGGGAAATTTGCTTTTTTAAATTCTAATCCTTTAATATCTAATGTTTCATTTTCAATACCTTCTTGTTTAGTAATCCACTGTGCATATCTTCTTGTAGCTCTAAAATAAGCTGATCTAATTACACATTCAGTTTTCATTTCTAATCTATGGGATTTAACATTAAAACAATCCTTTGCTAATCTATCATAATCATCTGTTATAATGTCCTGGTATTTAAGTGCTTGTTCTTCTAAAACAGTATCTCTTTCTTTATCTGACATTTCATCAAAATTAGGATATAAATATCTTAATAAAGGTTCCGCATTAAAGTAATTAGAATCTGTATCAACATAAGCACAATAATTTACATCACCTGGATCACAAATCCACCAAGGAGTTTCTTCTAAATGTTTCATATTTTTCCTTTAATTACTTTATTTATATGTCTATTAGCACATAAAGCACTTTCTTGTATAATACGCTGACCACTTAAAGTAATGGCCTCAGATAACAATACATTACCATACCTAAACGCACCTAAAGCAGTTGCTCCATATAAACTATTTAGTAAAATTTTCATAGTATATTGTTTCATATGGTAAGAAGCACCTAATTCTTTATCCCCAGATTTAAATGCTGTTTTCATTTTATTTTTATATAAAACTCTTTCATCAAACCATTTATTTAAAATTGTAGATAATACAGATTCACGATCTGTTTTAAACATTACTCCATTAGCTGATATGGCCCAATTTCTTTCTTCAATAATTTCAATTAAATCCCCTATAGTTATTTTAGTACGTTTACGTTTAGAATTTTCAATTAATATTTCTTCTTTAGGATCCTTTGATTTTAAATCATTTAACCCTAATCTATTATTTCTATCATCAGCATCTAAAATCCTTCCCATCATCGTTTCTTTACCAATATTAATTGTCATAATAATTGAAGGATACAGTGAAGTTAAATCTTCATCAAACATATAATTATATAAACCAGCTTGGGGACAAAATAAATACCCACCTGCATAGGACATTTTATCTCCATTTTTATCTTTTTTTACATAAGGATTTACATCTTTTGGGGGTGGAATTATTTCTTGACTTAATAAATAAGCTGAAATTGCTCCATCTTGGGTCTTTGTATTTGCGTATACTTCTTGGTAATTATGTTTTCCTTTATGGGCTAGATTATAAGTTAAAGCTAAATAACCTAATTTTTCATCTAATAATTTTAAAATTTCAACATCAACAAAATTATACTTAATAAACTTATTTATATCAGATTTAAATAAATCATCAAGATTTCCTTCATATTCAATTTTATTCATCCCAACATATTTTTCTCCAATAGCATCTAACCTCATTGATGGTTCATCTGCCCAACTATATTTTTTATGTAAACACATATAATCTAAAGATTCAACACCTATTATTTGAATATATTGACCTCCATTTCTTCTATTATTATACCAAGGAGTTGGCCTTACTATCCCAATTGGAGATAAATAATTCATAGCATCTTTAACCCCTATTACATTACACATTCTATAATATAAATAAGGAATATCAAAATAATCACTATTCCACCCAACAATAACATCAGGATCAATATCTCTAAACATTTCCCCAAAAATTAATAATAACTCTTCTTCTGTTTTACAAGGAATTATTTCTCTACCATTTTTACTTATAGTGTGATTTAATTGATTTTTTTCATCTAAAATAACAATACCCCATTTAGGTTTTCCTTCTTCTGCCTGTTTATTATACCAAGCAATAGAAGTAATTCTTTTGGGGGCTGATTTAATATATTCAACAGTTAAAGCATCTCCCATTTCACATTCAATATCAAAAAATAATTCTTTATGGGTAGTAGAAGGCGTATCATCAATACCATATTTTTCAATTAAATATTTTTGATGAGCAGGTATATCATGCCAATGTAAATTTGGTGTATTATTTTGAAAATATTGGCTATCTTTATTACTTGTGTATTTATAGTTTGATATTCTTTTTAAATACTCCCCATTTAAACCTCTTGCAACATGGTTATCTCTATCACACTCTACATACACTATATTATCCCAAATATCCATTTTATAACCTTCATCAGTCCAAAGGTGTATTAAATGTTGGTTTTTCTTTAATTTAAAGGGTAACTCTTTAAATGCTGGGCTTTGAGGATGATATTTACTATAACTTTCTGCAAATATTTTTTTATACATTCTTTAATTCGCTTTCTGTAAAAAATTGTTTTAAATTAGGTTTAAAGTAATTAATTGATTTCATTACTTTTTTATCTCTAGTTCTATAAACAACATAATGATTACCTACCTTTTCCCAATGACAAGCTTCACCTTGTTCTTTAGCTCGTTGAGTAACAGTTAATCCAGCTTCGATTTCATCTACACAAGCTTTAGACATGTTTGATGCTTGAACTTCTTGATATGCTTCCCAAATATGACCTTTTAAACCATGTAACATAGTACCATTACCTAAGGAAACATAAGCAATATCACATAATGCATCTAAAACTTCTACTATATCACCTTTTTCACAAGCTTCTTTATATTCAGCTAATTCTTCCTGAATAAAATCATAAACAAACATCCATTCTTTTTTTTCAGGAATGGTTGGTTCATAATTATTTGGTTTACCAAATGTTTCATTGAATTCTTCTACCTCATTTACAAAAGGTACATTCCAATATTTATTACCTAATTTTTCTTTTTCTTTGCTCATAACTATTTTAATTTAAATTGATTTATATTTTGATTTATATATAATTTTCCATGTTTAATATACATTTTACCTACTGGGATATAATTTAATTTTTTACCTAATAAATCATACACCTGGTCTACATCTGAATACCATCTTACTCCATCTTCCCATATTACAAATGTTGGATTACCCATACTTAATAATATATAAGTACTATCAGCATAATTAAATACTAATGAATCACAATGAGTACATATTATTGATTGATTTGGGGTGTATATAAAAGCATCATAACAAAACTTAACTGTGTCTGTCATGTTTATAAGGGGAAATGATGGTGGGTTTCCTACAGAGGAATAACAAGTTGTTGTGTTACAAGCTGTAAATATCCACTCAATTGAATCTATCATATTAATAATTCCATTTGTATTCCCATACACTGTTAAAGGTAAACCTTCTACTACTGTATATGTTAATGAATCACATAAATTATTTTGTGCTTGTGTTCTTGTTGATGTTAATAAACATATTGTTAAAAAAAATGCTGCTACTATTAAATATCCTGTACTTGTATTAATTTTTTTCATAATTTTAAATTTGATGTCCTCCATTATTAATTTTTAAACTATCAAAGAATTCTTTTCTAGCTAAGTTAGTATTTTGTCTAAATACACCTGATGCCTTAGTAGTTACCATACCTGCTCCTTGATGTTTAACTCCTCTACAACTAACACAATTATGTCCTGCAACTATAGTTACTATAACACCCCTATTTTCATCAGTAATTTTATCTACAGCATTATGTATTGCTGATGTTAATTGTTCTTGTATTGCTCCTCTACGACCAAATAATTCAACGATTCTATTAAGTTTACTTAAACCAACTACTTGACCTTCTTCTCCAGCTATATAACCTATATGAACTACACCACTAATTGTTTGATGATGATGAGAGCACATCGATGTTAGTGGAATATTTCTTTCTATAATAATTCCATCATAACCATCTGAAGGGAATGATGTAATAGGAGACATTGGGGTATATCTACCTGCCCACAAATCATTTACATATGCTTTTGCAACTCTTCTTGGTGTATCAGATGAATTAGGATCATTTTTCCAATCACAATCTAATGCAGTTAAAAATTCTCCATATGCTTTAGTTGCTTTTTCAATCATTTTTTCCTTTTGTTTGTCATTTAAAGGAAAATTAGTTGCAACTCCATTTGCAAAACCTTTTTGTACAACTTCTAATTTTTCGTGAATTTTACTTTTATTTTTTGACATTTTTATTTATTTATACGTTAAATATACGAACACTTTTTGAGGAAACCAAACTATTTTAAATAATCTTGTATGGTTTCGCTATCATCTCTTTCCCAAGGATAAATTATCCATTCATCTCCTTCATGTACAAAAGAATACATGGTAGGTTCTAAACATGATGTATGAGGTTTGTAATGTAGTACTGCTGTAGTACTTTCTTTATATTTACTAAGAGTTTCTCCACTATCACATATATCATCAATTATTAAACACCCATCATAGAATTCAGGTGTGTCTACATATTTTAATCCCAAAGTATGTGAAATTAAAACAGCAGGAATTAGTCCACCTCGTTTTAAACCATGCACATATTTAATTTCTGGATAGTTTGTCTTAATTTGATAACATAAATCATCTACAAATTCTTCAATTGCAGACCACCCTATATAAATTTTCTTTTCCATATTATCTTTTTCCTCCAAAATATTCTACAGCATGTCCCTCAGTTATTAAAGTTTTATTAACAGATTCTTCTAAACCATCTACTAATAAAGTACCTAAACATCTACCATACTTTCCTACACCATGAGATTGAAGAGTAAATATTCCTCCCTCTAATAATGTTTGAAGTCTTGCTTTTGCAGCTAAGCCTAATTTTTTTTCTTCTAAATCTCTAGTTCTAGACTCAGGAGCATTCATACCCATCATTCTAATTCTTACTTTTTTCCAAGTATCAAATCCTAAGTCTACAAGAGCATCAACAGTATCACCATCAACTACTCTATCTAATTTTGCGTTATATTTATACATTTTTTATATATTCTTTAAGTTTATCTATTAATAATAATACTTCATCTGGTTCCATAGTTACAGCGCAACATATTTCTACATTTTCTTCTATTTCTTCTAATATTTTTAACGCCTCCTCCTTAGACACCCCTTTGTGTATCAAAAGCAATAATATGATCTCTACCAGTCATATTGTAACCTTGTTCAGCACACATATTAAATACTAAAGGATACATTTTAATTAATTGTTCTCTTGTATCTCCTGCAGGCATAATAAATGTTTTATATTTAGGTATATTTAATTCAATCCTATAGTCTTCAATTTCTTTTAAATTTCCCTTTGTTCCATCCCATACAGGTTTATAATGATAGTCAGAATGAAACTCCATCATTTTTTTAATTGCCTCTGTATTTAATCTTTTTCTATTATGAATATCTATGAATTTTTGGTCAACAACTTTCCCAGCAGGAGTAACAGCTCCAATAACAGGAACACTATTAGAAAATTTAGGACTAAGAGAAATAAGGTTAAGAGGATAATCGGTTTCAATAAAAGCAGATCCCTCAGTTTCAATAGTAACAATAATATTTCTTTCATGTGCAAAGTATGTTATTTCATTAATTAATGCTGCATGCATTGTAGGTGACCCCCCAGTTAACATCATTTCTTTTACATGAGGATTTTCATCATATATTTTTATAATGTCATTAAATGTAAAAATACCTTTTTCGGGATGAATACTAGTGTACCAACTATCACACCAACCACCTTCTCCAAAATAACATCTATGAGTACAACCAGTTGTTCTAACTGCAATAGTTGGTCTACCAATTCTACTTCCTTCTGATTGTACACAACGATATACCTCTACTATGGGTAATCTTTTGTTATAATCTTCTATCCTTTTTAACATTTGTTAATTTTTTTAAGTGGTTTTTCATTCACTGTTATACTCCTATTCAATATAATAAGCTGCATTTTTACCATGTTCCATAAATTTAACTTTGGTAACTCTAACTCTATTATCTGTTTCAGCCTTTACAAACTCATTTATATTACTATAAATATATTCAGCAAATTTTTCTGCACCAGTAGCTGGAATTATTCTTAATTGTAAGCCACCTTTATTATTATTTCCTAACTTGGGAAAATTATTTAACATTTTAAATTCAGATAATAAAGGATCATCTTCAGCAATAATTACTGTATGGTCAAACATATAGTCCATCCATGCTTTGGGTTGTTTACCATCTATAAGAGTATTTGCTCTTTTCATCCCCCCAAAATCCCAAACCCAATTTCTATCGTCTAATTCTCCTTCAAAATATATTTTAAATGATATAGCATAGCCGTGTAGAAATTGACAATGTGTGGTTGTTGCTTTCCATTGGCGAAATACACAACTAAATCCATCAAATACTTTACTTGATTGATATTTTCCCATTATGAGTGAAACCAAGTTAATACTTGTTCTTTAGTCCACCCACCAGCTTGGATTCTTTTAATTTCATTTCCATTTAAGTCTGTTAATACTAAAAGTGGAATACTTTTAACTTGATATTTTTCAGTATTCATAGCATCATATTCAGTATTTATGCTTTTTATATTTATACCTTCTTTTGCAATTTGATCCATTACTGGTTTTAATACTCCACAAGGCTCACACCATGGTGCATTAAAA
>Ga0209634_1003282_pt1 | contig 10974 bp, 10 predicted proteins | sample LinPmetageLP40_FD_184043 | JGI IMG/M metagenome (GOLD analysis project Ga0209634, IMG submission 184043) | Marine viral communities from the Pacific Ocean - LP-40 (SPAdes) (version 2) | ecosystem: Environmental > Aquatic > Marine > Oceanic | place: Pacific Ocean | collected 2010-08-26 | reverse complement strand
ACTTTGAAGCTGATGATTTTTGTTCATTTGCATCTCATATACTAGAAGAATATGATTATATATTTTATGTTTCACCTGAAGGGGTAGAAATTGAAAATAATGGAGTTAGAGAAACGGATGCAGAATACAGAAAACTGATTGATCAAAACATACAACTTTTAATTACTAAATATAGACATAAAATAAAAAATTTAATAGATATTAATGGTTCAACAGAAGAACGTATAAAATTAGTTAAACAGGCAATTTCTTTTTGATATTTATAACAAAATACTCTTACAATGAAAAGATCAGAATTTAAAAAATCAATTAAAGAAGAAATATTTGATATACTAGAAGCAGTAACTCAAGATGATGTTAAAGCACAACAAGATTATAATGTTGAATTAGCTAAAACAGCTAAACTTTCAAAAGAAGCTGGATTAACAGAAAATGTTAATCCTGAGGTGCATAGATTAGTAAATGGGTTTGTTAAAAAAGTAGCTGATAGATATGATTATTCTCTTCAAGATGCAGTTAATGCTATGATGCAAGTTTTAAAAAGTCAAAACTATGATGGTGTTAATGAAGGAAATGACACAGATAAATTTCAAGATGATGGTTATGTAGACCATAAATACGATGATCAAACAATAGACAAATATAACATTCCAGTAGCTCCTACAGCAGTATTTGAAGATGAAGATGAAGATGAACCAACAGCCGCACAGTTAAAAAAAGAACCAATATCTAAAATTGGTTATAAATTAGCTGATACACAAAAAGAAATGAAAAAAGTAGTTAAAAAATGGAAAGATGCTGAAGGTAGTGAAAAAGAAAAATTAACAGATCGTTTAAGAGAATTAACTAAAATTAAAAAAGAGTTAGAAGCTTTATTAGAAACAAAAAAATAAGTTATGAGTAAAATATTTAAAATTATTTTAGCAATTGGAGGAGCTATTGCTGGTGCATTTGCTTTATTTGCATCTACCCAGAGTAAAAGTAAAAAAGATTTTAATAAAAGAACAAAGGCAAATGATAAAAAATTAGAATTTATTACAGGTGAAGTTGATAAAGTAAAAAAAGAAAAAGATTTAAATAAATCTAAAATTAAAAATACTACTAAAAAAATAGAATCTTCAAAACAAAAAGTAAAAAATACTAAAAATGCTAAATCTACAATAGATAAGTTTGAAAAAAAATATAGAAAAAAATGAGGAATTTAATTCTAATAATATTATCTTTTATAACATTAAATTGTTATAGCCAAGAAATAGTAGAAATTCCTCAAGATGAATTAGAAGAATTTTTTCAGGCAATTGATACTCTTAAACAACAGGATTCTATAAAAACTATATTAATTAGTGATTTAGATCTACAACTAAAAAATTTTAAATTATTGTCTACACAAGATAGTTTAATTCTTAATTATAGAAATCAAGAAATATCTATATTAAAAGATCAAATTAAATTATATGATGGTAGATTAAAACAAGTAGATAAATGGTATAATAAACCCTGGATTGGGGTGGCTAGTGGAATAATTGGAACTTTAGTTACAATCCATATAATAGATTATTCATTACCTAAATAATTTAATGTCAGATATAAAACAAATAATAAGAACAGAATATATAAAATGTGCTCAAGATCCTGCTCATTTTATGAAAAAGTATTGTAATATTCAACATCCACAAAGAGGAAGAATATTATTTAATCTTTACCCATTTCAAGAAAAAGTATTGCATTTAATGCAAGAAAATCCTTATTCAATTATATTAAAATCAAGACAGTTAGGTATATCAACTTTAACAGCTGGGTATTCTTTATGGTTAATGTTATTTCATAAAGATAAAAATGTGTTATGTATAGCAACTAAACAAGAAACAGCACGTAATATGGTTACTAAAGTAAAATTTATGTACGATAGTTTACCATCATGGTTAAAAATACCTGCTGAAGAAAACAATAAATTATCACTTCGACTTAATAATGGATCAATAATTAAAGCTACATCTGCAAGTAGTGACGCAGGTAGGTCAGAAGCCGTTTCTTTACTTTTAATTGATGAAGCTGCTTTTATTGAACAAATTGGTGAAATATGGGCTTCTGCTCAACAAACTTTAGCTACAGGGGGAGGAGCAATAGTACTATCTACACCCTATGGTACAGGAAACTGGTTTCACAAAACCTGGGTCTCAGCAGAAAATAATCAAAATGATTTTTTACCTATCAGATTGCCTTGGGATGTTCATCCTGAAAGAGATCAAACATGGAGGGATAGACAAGATGAACTATTAGGAGATCCTAGATTAGCCTCTCAAGAATGTGATTGTGATTTTAGCACATCTGGTGACATAGTATTCCATTCAGAATGGATTGATTTTATATCACAAACTACAGTACAAGATCCTTTAGAAAGAAGAGGTGTAGATCAAAATTTATGGGTTTGGGAAAATGCAGATTATTCTAGAGAATATATGGTAGTTGCTGATGTAGCTAGAGGAGATGGTAAAGATTTTTCAGCATGCCATGTTATTGATATACAAAATAATACACAAGTAGCAGAATATAGAGGTCAATTGCCACCTAAAGAATTTGGATATTTTTTAACAGGTTTAGCTACAGAATATAATAATGCTATGTTAGTAGTAGAAAATGCTAATATAGGTTGGGCTACTTTAGACGCAATTAGAGAAAGAGAATATAGAAATTTATATCAATCTCCCAAATCAGATGCTTTAACAGCAGAATCTTTCTTAAGAATATATGAAGGTAATTCAGAAATGGTTCCTGGTTTTACTATGTCTATGAGAACAAGACCTTTATGTATTAATAAATTTAGAGAATTTGTTGGTGATAGATCCGTAATTATACGTTCTAAACGACTATTAGAAGAAATGAAAGTGTTTATATGGCGTAATGGAAGACCAGAAGCTCAAAGTGGTTATAACGATGACTTGGTTATGTCATTTGGGATTGGTATGTTTCTACGAGACACATCGTTAAAATTTCAACAACAAAGTTTAGATATGGCAAGAGCAGCGTTAGGTAGTATAAAAAGTAATAAAGTTGGATGGAGTGGTGGATATAATACCAATTCAAGTGTGGAAAATCCATACAAAACAAAAATAGATGGCAAAAACCACGATATAAGTTGGTTATTATAATATTTATAACAAATTAGAATATGGCAAACACAGGTTTATTTTCAAGACTTAGAAGATTATTTTCAACAGATGTAATAATTCGTAATGTTGGTGGTGATCAGCTTAAGGTATTTGATGTTAATAAGGCACAGCAAACCGGGGATTTAGAAACAAATTCATTAGTAGATAGATTTAATAGAATATATTCAAACTCTGGAACATCAATTTATGGTCAACAGGCAGCATTTAATTATCAAACAATGCGTCCTTTACTATATTCTGATTATGATTCAATGGATATGGATGCTATTATAGCTTCTGCATTAGACATTGTTGCTGATGAAGCAACTTTAAAAAATGATATGGGTGAAGTTTTATCTATTAAATCAGCAGATGAAGACATTCAAAAAATTCTATACAATTTATTTTATGATGTATTAAATATAGAATTTAATCTTTGGTCTTGGATTCGTAATATGTGTAAATATGGTGATTTCTTTTTAAAATTAGAAATTGCAGAAAAATTTGGGGTTTATAATGTAATACCTTACACAGCTTTTCATATTGAAAGGTTAGAAGGACAGATTGGAATGGATGCAGACACAGGAAAAGAAAATAATCCCCAAGATGTTAGATTTAGATTTCAACCTGATGGGGTTTCAACTTCAAGTTATGGTTATTATAATGTCCCTAATTCAGGAGATCAAGCAAGTAGTATAATATTTGACAATTATGAAATGGCTCATTTTAGATTATTATCTGATATGAATTTTTTACCTTATGGTAGATCATATATTGAACCAGCAAGAAAATTATTTAAACAATATACGTTAATGGAAGATGCAATGTTAATTCATAGAATTGTACGTGCACCTGAAAAACGTATTTTTTATATGAATGTGGGGGCAATACCACCAAATGAAGTAGATGCATTTATGGAAAAAACTTTAAGTAAATTAAAGCGTACTCCATTTGTGGATGAAAAAACCGGTGAATATAATTTAAAATATAATATGCAAAACATATTAGAAGATTTTTATATACCTGTTAGAGGAAATGATCAAGCAACTAAAATTGAAAATTTAAATGGTTTACAATGGGATGGAATTCAGGATGTTGAGTATTTAAGAGATAAATTATTTGCTGCTTTAAAAGTGCCTAAACAATTTATGGGGTATGATGAGAATTCAGATGGTAAAGCTACATTAGCAGCTCAAGATATTAGATTTGCTCGTACTATAGAACGTATACAAAGAATTATTGTATCTGAATTATATAAAATTGCATTAGTTCATTTATACACACAAGGGTATAGAGATGAACAATTAGGTAATTTTGAATTATCATTAACTAATCCTTCTATCATATATGATCAAGAAAGAATAGCATTAATGAAAGAAAAAGTTGAATTAGCTGCTCAAATGGTAGAAACTAATTTAATGCCTACTGATTGGATTTATGAACATATATTTCATTTAAGTGAAGATCAATTTGAAGAAAATAGAGATTTAATTAGAGAAGATGCTAAACGTAAGTTTAGAATTGATCAAATAGAAGCAGAAGGGAATGATCCTATAGAAACAGGAAAATCATATGGTACACCTCATGATTTAGCTTCACTATATGGTAGTGGTAGAATGTATTCAGATCCAGGTAATGTACCTGATGGGTATAAAGATGGAACTAAAGACAAAACACCATTAGGTAGACCAGCTGAAAAAGTATCTAAACGAAATACTCAAGATGATAATTTTGGAAAAGATAGGTTAGGCGCAGCTGGTATGAAAAAAGATTATAATGATACTAATAAAAGTCCTTTAGCTTTAGAAAGTAATTCAAATTACTTACAACATCAAAATATGTTAAAATCTATACCTACTGAAAAAAAGTTAGTATTTGAGCAAGATAAGGCGAAAAGTTCGCTTCTTGATGAGTCAAATATCAAGGAACAATAATTTTAATATATTTATACTAAAATAAATATTGATGTATATAAAACACTCAAAATTTAAAAACACCGGTATTCTTTTCGAAATATTAGTAAAGAAAATTACTGGGGACACATTATCAGGGAAAACATCTCCGGCAATTAAGATAATTAAAGAATATTTTGTTAATACTGAATTAGGAAAAGAATACAAATTGTATGAAACTGCCTTTAGTAATAAAAATCTTTCAGAATCTAGAGCTAATGTAATATTAAATACTATATTAGAACAATCCAAAAAATTAAATAGAAGAAAACTAAAAAACGAAAAATATAATTTAATAAAAGAATTAAAATCTCACTATGATGTTGAAGATTTATTTAAAACTAAATTAGTAGATTATAAATCACAAGCTTCTTTATATATCTTATTAGAAGTATATAATTCTTCTAAAAATATAAACCCACAACAAGTAATAGATAATAAAGTTAATATATTAGAACATATTACTACTAAAGAAATAAATAAAGTAAAAATTAAAGATACAGTATTAGAAGAATTTAAATCATATGATAAAGATTTACGTACTTTAACTTATCATGTTTTACTAGAAAATTTTAATACTAAATACGATAATTTAAATTCTAAGCAAAAATTAATCCTAAAAGAATTTATTAATTCAGCTGATAATGGACCTCTATTAAAAGAATTTTATAATAAAGAAATTGTAAACATTAAATCAAAAATAAAATTAGAGGCAAATAAGATTAAAGATCAAACTACTAAAATTAAATTACAAGAAATTGATAAATTAATAGTAGAAATAAATAAAAGAACAGTAGTTAAAAATAATCACTTAGTAGATTTATTACAATACCATTCATTATTAGAAGAATTAACTATAACTAATGGGTAACATAGTAAACAAAATATTTAAATTAGTTACAGAAGCTAAAAAGAAAATTGATCCCCAATTAAAATCGTGGATTGAAAATAAATATGGTCCGTGGGATAAAAGAGATTTTATTTCTGATGATGGTGATACTTATTTTAAATATGAAAAAACTTCTGAAGGTGGAGGAATTTCTCATACAATTATCCGATTACCTTCTTTTGGAGAATTAATTAAACAATTAAAAGATTCTAGGGATGCAGCAAATGATTTAATTAGAGGTGAGTCTGTAAGAGATGATGAGGTTTTAAGAAAAATATATGATGAACAAAGAGAAACATATAATAAATTTAGAACACATTTAAGAAAAGAATACCCAGCATTTTACGCTCAATTAAAGGGACAGTTAACTGAAGAAGAAATAGATGAAATGTCAACATCTGGGGCAGCAGGTGCTTTTTTAACACCTTATGCATTTAGAAAACCTAAAAAGAAACAGGAACCTATACCTGAAAATTTAAATGAAAATATTAATTTAGATGCATATGGGTATAAATTAGTTCCTAAAGATAAAGCAGGGAATTATGTACAAAAGGGTTCAAAGTTAGATGTAAAACAATTATTTGAAGATCAAAAAGATTATCAAGATAAAAGAATAGCAGCATTTGATGTAATTGAACAAGAAATGAATGATATTTATAAGATGTTGAGCAATGCTAAAAATGAAACAAGTGATTATTATAATGATAATCCTTCATCATACTCAGTAGTTAAACCAACAGATTTAGTTTTAGACTATATAAAAGATATTAAAGACTTATTAAAAGGAGAATAAAATGGCAAAAACAATACAAGAACAGTATAACCAAATAAATAAAGGAAAAGGTAGTAAAGAATTATTCCTTAAAGAGGTTAAAAGAAACTATCCACACATGATAGTTAATTCTGCTACTTATAAACAAGCAGAAGAAATACTATTAAATAGATCTGTAATAACAGAAAAACTAGTTGGAGTAGTTAATTCAATAAAATCAAAAGATTGGTTTACAATATTTAATAATAATATGAATATTGTTAAAGAAGAAACAGCAAAAGCCAAAAAAGATGAAGCTATTAAAGCAGAAGTAAAAGAACCTAATAAAGATGTTGTTGAATTAGAAACAAAAGGATTTGATTATAAAGATAACAAAAACATTGATAATTTAAATGGTGAAGAATTTAGATTAGGGGTTAAATTTGAAATGGACAAAGTTAGAGAAACAGTATCAGATGCAGATTTAGGGGAAGCAATAGAAAAAGCAGAAAAATTAGTTGCTAAAAACTTAGCTAGTGATCCTTTATATTATATTAAAAACGCAGCATTTGGAGTAGATGGAATAGGATACACAGATGAAGCACCGGGTTTAACAGCGAGTAAATCTGACCAAATGGAAAAAGTTAAATTAAAAGAAAACAAAATGATATCATTAGTAGATTTATTAGAAAATGGACCATTAGGTGAAAAACCAATGGCTAAAAAGAAAAAAATTAAAAAAGAAACTTTAGATAGCAAATTAGCTGAAATAGATAAGCAATCACAAGTTGTAGCTTTAGAAGCTAAAATTGCTCATATTGATGAAATTATAGAAAAGAAAAACACAAGACTTTCTATGGTTACTGAAGATGAAAGTCTATCAGAATTAGTTGATAAAACTAAAATAAAAGGGATGCAACGTGAAGTAAAAGATCTTGAAAGAAGAAAAATGAAGATGGAAAAGCTTTATGAAAAAATGTGCGGTAAATCTTACAAAAAAGAAGAAATAGTTGATGAAGATTTAGAATCATCTAACTATGCAGGAGCTTCAAATTCAGATACTTCAGAAACAGCATTTAGAAATAACAGTAACGAAGAACTGCCTAAATAAAAATACATGAATAAACAAGTACTTGTTGAGACAAGGCTGTTTACAGCCATACCTGCATCTCTATCAGAAAATAATATTTCTAAAAGAGGTAACCCATTAGTTGAAGGAATATTAGCTACTGCTGAAGTAAAAAACGGTAATGGTAGATACTATTCTAAAGATTTATGGGAAAGGGAAATTGATAAGTACAGAGTATTAGTTGATGAAAATAGAGCTATGGGAGAATTAGATCATCCAGATAGTACTATAATTAATCTTCAAAATGTTTCTCATAATATAGCAGATATGTGGTGGGATGGAGATAATGTAATGGGTAAAATAGAAATATTACCTACACCATGTGGAAATATCTTAAAAGCATTAGTTGAAAGTGGAATTACAGTTGGTGTATCTTCTCGAGGAATGGGAAGTTTAAAACCAATGGGTGAAGTACAAGAAGTACAAGATGATTTTGAATTATTATGTTGGGACTTTGTTTCCACACCCTCAAACCCAGATTCATTTATGCATTTAGTAAAAGAGGGAATCGAAATCCCTAAAACTAATAAATTTAAAAAATTAAATTCAATAATAACAGAGATACTTTGTGCAAATGGTTCTTGCCCTATAATATAACAATTTTACCCTGTGAACCGGAATTAGCGCTCTCTTTTTTAAGAAGCGCTTTTTCTCATTTAATTTTAAATAATCCTCATATACGTATAAACATAATATGTCATTTCTGATATGACATTCGAATAATATAAATTCTTATTACGATTCCAAATAATCGTACTTCCAAAAAAAATTAAGGAAAATGAACAGAAACTTTTTAAAAGAGGCTATCGCCGATGCAAAGACTGTAAAAGAATCAGCCATTGCAAATGCTAAGATTGCTTTAGAAGAAGCGTTTCAACCACAAATCAAATCTATGCTAGCTGCAAAGTTAGAAGAAATGGATAAAGAGGATATGGATGAAGCTGTAGAAGATAAAGTAGACGAAGCAAAGAAAGATGATGCAGAAATTTCGGAAAAAAAAGAATACATGACCAAAAAGGAAAAGGCAGAAGGCGACGATCGTAAAAGCGATAATAAGGCAGAAGCTGACGCAGAAAAAATGCGTAAAATCAAAGAGGAAGATGTATCTGATTTAGATGAAATTTTAGCAGAGTTAGAAAATGAACTAAATGAGGACACTTCAGAAATTGACGAAGCAAAAAAAGACGACGACAAGGACGACATCAAAGAAGATGAAAAAACTGACGCCGAAGAAGAAGGCTACGAAGATGGTATGAAGGATGAAAAAGAAGACGAAGACGAGGACGAAGATATCGACCTTGAAGATATGTCTGAAGAAGATCTCAAAAAGTTTATCGAAGACGTAATTGAAGATATGGTTGGAGCTGGTGAATTAGAAGCCGGTGAATCCTTTGAAGATGACGTTGACGTAGATGTAGATGAAGATGGAGAGTTAGAAGTAGAAGATGATATGGAAACTGCGGTTGACGTAGAATTGGACGAAGCAAAAGAGGAAATTGATGAAAAGAAAAAACAAGGGTACGATGCACGATTAGACGATGCTGAAGGCGCTAAACATGGTAAGAAAAAGCAAGACATGAAACAACGTAGAGCTGATTCTGAAAACATGGAAAAAGCCTTAGGTGGAAGAAAATTTGCTGGTGATTCTAAGATGAAAGAAGAATTAGCAGAAGCTTATGCTACTGTTAAAACTTTAAAATCTGAGTTAACTGAAATTAATTTATTAAATGCTAAGTTACTTTATACTAACAAAATATTTAAATCTAAAAACTTAAATGAATCTCAAAAGGTAAAAGTATTAGAAGCTTTCGATAAAGCTGGTACTGTAAAAGAAGCAAAATTAGTATTTGAAACTGTAAACACAGGATTTAAATCAACTAAAAAACACGTAAATGAAAATTTAGGTAGAGCTTCAAAATCAATATCAACTCCATCAACTCCTAAAACAAAACCGATTGTAGAATCAAATGAAATGGTAATGAGATTCCAGAAACTAGCTGGCATTATCAATTCATAACAATTAATTATTAATGACTAAAAACTTTAAAAAATGTCACAATTAAATTCTTTATTAGAATCCGCTAATAACTACAAATCACTACAAAGTGATTCAGCAAGATTAGCGTCCAAGTGGGCCAAAACAGGTTTACTTGAAGGCATGGAATCCGAGCAAGACAAAAACAATATGTCTATGATCTTGGAAAACCAAGCAAAACAATTAGTAACAGAGAACACTCAAACAGGTGGTGGAACAGCAACTATGACTGCTGGTACAGGTGCTGCAGGTCAGTGGGCAGGTGTTGCTTTACCATTGGTAAGAAAGGTATTTGGACAAATCGCAGCAAAAGAATTTGTTTCGGTTCAGCCAATGAATCTTCCTTCAGGTCTAGTATTTTATCTAGATTTCCAATATGGTGGAACGCAAGTTAACTCTCCACAAGCAGCAGCTAACTTAGCTAAGCAACCATTTGCAAATGGTAGTTCATTATATGGTACTGCTACTCCAGCTAACCCTAACCCAGCTAACACAGGTGGATTTGGTAACGCTGCAGCAGGTGGTTTATATGGTGCTGGTAGATTTGGATACTCAACTCAAAACTCAGTTGTAGCAGGTATTACAAATGCACAGTTTTCAGTAGGTAACGCAGATTTTTACAGAGATGTAAATGCTGATTCATCTTTTGCTTTTACAGTTCCGGCTGCAGGAACAGGTGTAACTAATACTACTGTAACTAACGCGCAGAAAGTAAATTTATTAACTACTGCATTACCAGCTACTTATGATAGAACTGCAATTGAAGGTTTCTATTTACAAGGTGGTGTTATTGGTGCTCTAGCAGGTTGGACAAATGCTCCATCTGGTGGATCAAGACAATTTCCTGCATTCACGAAATTAACTTCAGGTGGAATTCAACCAGTTCCAGTTGCAGGTGTTTCAACTATTCCAAACGGACAGATTGCTGGTGCTCAAGGTGGTGTTGCTAATGCTGTTGATTTAAACGTTGCAGCTACAACTACAACTTCAGTTGCAGGTGTTGGCGCTACATTTAACTTTGCAGTTAATGGAGCAGGAGCTGTTACAACAATTACAGTTAACAATCCAG
>Ga0209634_1003281_pt1 | contig 10976 bp, 13 predicted proteins | sample LinPmetageLP40_FD_184043 | JGI IMG/M metagenome (GOLD analysis project Ga0209634, IMG submission 184043) | Marine viral communities from the Pacific Ocean - LP-40 (SPAdes) (version 2) | ecosystem: Environmental > Aquatic > Marine > Oceanic | place: Pacific Ocean | collected 2010-08-26 | reverse complement strand
GTTCAAAAAATATAGATTCTCTTCCTGGTTCTGATGCTAAAAAATCTGTTGCTCCCACAATACCAGCACCTTCAACCATTCTTGATGCTATCTGACTAACTTTTCTAGCTTTACCACCTTTGACAGCGTCAGCTGCTTTTTTCATTCTAACAACTGAAGGTATTCTTCCTGCAATTTTAGCAATACCTGTACCTGGTATACCGTACTGTACAAGCAAAGAAATAATTTCCCCTCTCCAAGTTTCGGGACGAGTGGGTTCTCTTTTCTCCATAACTTTTTCAAAGTCAGATAAAAAATCTGTGTTAGCTGCAAGGTCTGTACCTGCAAATAATAATGAACCTATACTATTTTGTAAACCATATATACCTGAGCTAATACCTTTAGCTATCTCATCAAGACCTGTTGTGTAATCTCTTTCTTGTGTAATCTCTTTGTTGTTAATTCTAAAACTAGGAGCTTTTGCATCCGGTAAAGCTTGAATATCTTTCATTGAATTAAATTTAGTGTTAAGAGTTATTGGACCAAGTTTTAGATCTTCACCTTTAGTCATAGAAGTAATTGCTTGTCCTATATAATTGTTAGGACTTAGTGTATTATATAATTCTAAAATATTTTTAGGGTCAGGCATAGCCAACCACTTCACAGGTTTTTTAGGTTTAGTTTGTGAGGATAGTTCTTCTTGTATTTTAAGTTTAACTTGATCTAAGTCTAAAGGTTTCTGTTCTTTAATATCAACTTCAACAGCTTCTTCCTTGTCAGGATCTTTGAGAAATCGTTCGTAGGCAGTATCCGCCATGTTACGCCTCCGCTGGTAATACTAAATTAACGCTATATTTTCTATTGAATTGATCTACATCTGCTTGTGTTGAAATCATGGCAAAGTCTTCTAGTGCTTCTGCACTGTTAGTCATAAGTTCTACAATATCATCTGTAATCTCTGCTGGTAATCTTGCTCTTAATTGATCGTAACTAATTAAATTGTTATTTGCATCACCCATTGGTTTGGGGGCCATGGTCTCTGTTTCAGTAACCTGTTCTTCAACCATTTCACCGTTCGCGTATCCTGCTCTACCACCACCGGAAAACTGACCAAGTATTTTTTGAATTTCTTTAATAGCATCTAAAATTAATTGTGTATCACCTTCTCCACTATATTTACCTTCGTTCTCGTCTTGTAGTCTTTCTTTTATTTGTGCAAATATAGTTTGACCATCAGGTGACTTAATAAATATATCTATAGCACCCTCTGTTACTGGATTGCTTTTAGTAAAGTTATTTTTTTGAGTTTTTAATATATCTAACTGTATTATATCTTCATCAGTTGCTGTTCCGTTATCAACTTTAGCTTGTATCTCGTATATTTTAGGAATAATTTCTTCTAATTTTTGTGATATTATTATGTCTCTGTATTGTTTAGATCCACCTTCTGATCCAAGTATATCAGCTTGTGCACCAATTAATGTTTTAAACATATCAGATTCGCTATTGTACTTGTTTATAGCTCTATCATTTATACCTTTGTTGTAGGCTGCTCTGCTTGTTTTAAAATTAGAGAATGGTTCTTTGGCTGCTGCGCCTGCAGTTTGAAATATGTTTCCACTTGGTGATCTTGATATTAAATCTAAACCAAAGTCTATCTTAAAATTATTTAATGAATTGTCTGGTTGCATAGGGGGTGCTTGAAAACCATATTGTTTTGACATATCCATAAGTTGTTGCAGGTTAGCATCTCTAAACTGTACTTTAGATAAATCGTTTTGCTTTACAGTGTTGTCTTCGTTTGTTGCATAACCTTGTCTAGGAGCAAGGCCTGATGTAATACCTTCACCGGCACTACCGCCTTTTCTAAACATAGGTCTTCTCATTATTCTATTCATAATTATACATTTTTAAAAGCACCGTCAGGAACTTTAGTGTTCCCAAAGATACCACTTAATATAGTACCTGTTCCAAGAGCCGTTTGTAATGGTGTTGGGTTAGGTGTAACCGTTGACTGATTACCAAATGGTGCATTGCCAGAGAATAGACTTGCAACTCCAGAACCATACGTACCTAATCTTTCATAAGGTTCATATGTTTCTAATCTATTTGCTTCTCTTGTTGCATCAAGACCTGCTTGTGCTTGTAGTTGATTCACGCCGCCCAATCGACCCAACTGGTTTATGTCTGCTGTTTGAAAATTTTGTATGTTTGAACCTAGTTGTCCTTGTTGATTAAATGCTGTCTGTGCATTTAAATTAGACTGATTAAATCCTTGTTGTAATAATTGTGAATTTAATAATGCTCTGTTAGCATCTTGGTCAGACATATAGTTTGCTCTCAGTACACCTTCTCTACCGCCGCCTAGATTACCAGACATAGCAGCGTTTTGTCCAATACCTGTTAGACCGGCTTGAGTTTGTTTGTCAAATTCTGATAGTGTTGCATCAATTACATCTTGTTGGTAAGGAGATTGAAATTGTTGATAAGCTTGTGGTCCTGAGTATGCTGCTTGTTGTGTAAGAAAAGGTTCGTATGCTCCAACACCTGAGCCTGCTAAATTATAAGCTTGTGTTTGTAAAGGATCTTGCGCTGCAACTTGCGGTGCAAGTCTAGCTGTATCTATTGGTAATGATGTTAATCCTGCTAATTGTTTTCCGTAATCAGCACCAAGGTCTGTTACGTATTGTTGTGGTAAATTTTGTTGTTGTGTTAAAGCCATTATATTACGTCTCCTAATCGTTCTGATGTTGCAAACATATCTCTAGCACCTTGCATTCCTTGTGACTCTTCAGATACTTGCCCACCTTGTTCTAAATGTTTCATCATGTTCTCCATAACTTGTGCTCCCTGATCTATATCTCCACCACCTGCGTTTCTAACAGCATCTGCAGTAAATACAAACTCATTTACACTTAATCTTGCAGGCACATCATCTGCTTTTTCTTGTTTTCCTATAGGTACAAACCCACCTTCAGCTCTGTAATCTTTTTCCATACCACCAAGGTCCATGATTCCACCTTCGGCTTTCATGTTTTGTTGACTTATATAATAGTTTTCATACTCTTTGTGTTTAGGAGACATAGCAGCTACATCTTTATTAACTTCATATAAACTTTTCCAACCTCTATATTCAGTATCATTTTCATAATCAATTACTGCATTACCTTCGTCGTATCCTATTCTCCCACCATTAGCTGCTGCTTGTGCATATGTTTCAATCATTTCTGCTGGTGAATATTTTCTAGCAGCATCTGGTAATGCAAAATTTTGTCCTGCTGCCATCATTTGTTTTTCATCTAATATATTAAGACCTTTTGTATATTCTTGTATGTCCATTGCAGTTTGATCATTTACTTGTCCGAAAGTGCTTGCATCTTGTCCACCACCTGCACCTTGTTGACTTTTAGTAAACAAACCTGCTCCAATACCACCGATTACTGGTACAAGATTTTTTGTTAAACCTGATGTTATATTGCCAAGTGGAGATTTTCCTTGTGTTGTCATTGGCTTATTTGTTTTAGGATCTATTACAACTCTTCCTTGTGTATCTCTCTCTAATACAGGGTCAGGTCTTGTAGTTAATGCTTTTATACCTTTGCCTAATATAGAGTCTTTAAAATCACCTCTGTCTCCAGTATTTTGATATGTATTATATCCTAAAGTTGCTGCTGTTGCAGCTAGTAATGGATTTTTTTTAATTGGATCCATAATTTTTTCCTGGAACCATGATCCTATTCCATATTGTTTTCTACCATCTAGACCCATGATACCACCATACGCTGCCATTTGTCTGTCAGGTAATACTGGTCCTTGTGGTTTTGGACCAAAAGGATTTATAGGATCTTCATCACTTGGTAATATTGGACCTCTACTACTCATTTGTCCTTCGGCCATAGCTTGTTCTATAAATCTTTGCATAGACATAGGTTGAATACCTTGTTCTTCCATTTCAAATACGTACTTAGCATACTCTTCTTCTAAAGAAGCCATTATCATTTTCTCCATCTCTTGCGGAGATTTAGGACCTTCATTCCCACTATATTTTATAGATGGTACGTTAGTCTCTAGCTCTTCTGAAATTTGTATATCTTCTATTCCCATGGTTTTGCTACCTTACTTTGTTTTACTGAACAAATCAAGAGCTGGCATGATAACTTTTACATCCTGTGCCATCTCTTCTGCTTTATAACCTTTGACTTCCCAGTCTTTTCTTGTTTTAAAAACCTCACCTGTTTCCTTGTGTCTGTAAGTTTCTTCTACTTTTGCTTGTTTTATTTCCATTACGTTGTTACCTCTTTCTTAATGTTTAGATAGCTAATAGCTACATCAAACGAGTCAGTTGTGCTTGATTGTACTGTAAAGGTTTTACCACCTTCTACTATTAGTGGTTGGGTTAATAATTCTGTTGTAACATTAGCTGTTAATGCTGCTGATTTAATGGCTGTAATACTGTTGTTTGTTACAGTCACACTAGGTGTACCAGCTGCTGTAACTAATATTGATTTAATAACTATGGTTTCATTAACTGCAGGAACACCTGAACCAAAAGGTGTAAGGGCACTACCTGTTGTACTATTATCTACACCTACAAATTTATATTGATTTACTACTGCCATTATTCTAAAAAGAAACTTCTAGCTTCTATCTCCTGTTTTAATTCTTCTTGAAATGTAGTGTTTAATTTCTCTAACACTGCATCTAAATCTCTAACTAAGGACTGAGCAACATCTGGTTCATACTCGTTACTTGCTCTGGTTAATGTTTGTACTATTTTAGCCATTATATTCCTAATTTATTTTTTAACACATTATATCTATTTCGTTCTGAGTCAGAAATATTTCCTGATTGTAATTTTTGTAGTAATAATATATACTCATCATAACTAGATGCTTGGTTTGCTAGTGATGCTATTCCGTCTCCGTCACCACCACCATCATTGTTAGTAGTTTTATTATTTTTTGATGTTGATTTAGATGTAGATGTTTTATTTCCGCTAAACATATTAGCAATTGGATTTTTAACATCAAAAGTACTAAGTATGTCTGTTTGATCTAAAAAATCTTTAGCAACTTTAGCACTTTTAGCAATTTTCATACCTGTTGCAAATTTAGGTCCGAATATTTGAGGTGCATAAAACATACCAATACCTTTTACAAATTTTCCTAAACCACTATCAAAGAAAGGTTGTTTATAATTTTTAGATCCACCTCCATAAGGTGTAAATTTTTTCCCTGTTTTTGCTGCTTCAATTGCATTATTAGTATTTAAAGTTTGTACAAAATCTCTAGCAGCAGATCTCATTTCATCACCAGTGGCTACAGATGTTTTTGAAGTTCCTGAATCTGTGTGAGGATTATGTCTTGTAGTTTCTGGTCTATCACTACCTTTATTATTGTTATTATTTCCACCACCCATAGCAGCACTTTGTGCTTGATTAGATGCATTACCCATGTCCATTCCACCACCTCGAAAACCAACTCTTTCAACTAGTTTACCTAGTGCATACATCTGTCTAGCTTGTTGTAATCTTGTAATTGACACTATCGTCTTCCTCCAGTTTGTATATCTAATCTAAAAGTTCCTAACTTCCAACTAGTATCAACAGCTGTATTAGATATTGTAAGAGCTATAGCTCTGCCTCTAGCACGTGTGTCTACTTTATCGGTTGTAGATGTTACAGTAAAAGGACCCAGTGATGAGCTAGCTGCTGTATCGTTTGGATAATTTCTTAAATCTAGTTGTACAATAGCGCTTCCTTGTTGAGATATAAAGTCAGGTATAATTCTACTAACTCTCATAATGTTTTCACCATCACCTCTAAGATCACCTAAGTTTGTTGCAGCACCTCTTACAACTTTTTGTGTAATGTCATAATCACCAGATGTAATGTTAGCAGGAATAGCTACAGCCGTGGTCCCTGCTTCTTGTTGATTAACTCCTGTTTCATGTTCAAAATATATTGTTATACCTTCTGTGTTTCCCTGAACATCAAATGATACATCATCACTTGGATTGTATTTTGTTGCATGTGGTAAACCAAATACAGATGAATCTTCCCATGTACTTCTAGGAAACAAAGAACTTGCATTAGTAAACCATATAGGTCGTTTAGCAGTTGAGTCTAGATAACTATATGTAACCGCTCGAGTGTTTACGTTAGATGTAGACGTTGGATAAAACCAAGTAATCTCACCAAACAAGTTATTAATACCACAATAAATTAATTGATTAGATGTAGTGTTAAGATCGTCATAAACAAAATCTTCTACTAAACAGTCCATTGATTCTAGTTTACCAGTATACCTAAAAAAACCATTATCAGACATCCAGTATGCAGCACCATCAACTTCTACAGCTGCATTCATACCAATCAATCCACAGTTAGTTCCTGCCTGTTCAAAAGCAAATGTAAAAGGAGTTCCAACAAATCTCATAGTAAATAAAGAAGTATCAGACCAAATGTATATTGCATTTCTACCAAGTTTAGCACCCATGATCCGTGATCCGGCAGCCAGTCTTTGTGTACCAGCACTATTCTCAGCTGTTGGTGTGTAGTCTTCTATATTTTCTTGAGAAGAAAATCTTATAAACATATCATCTTGTGTAGTCTTGTTACCAATAGTTGTTTCTGTTCCAAAAAATACTAAGTGACGATCGGGAGTTGACACTAACATATCACGTGACGCTGTTGGTGCTCCTGGAATAATTATAGCTCTTGTTGATGTTGCATTTGCTGCATCACCATCCCATTTAAAACATTCACCATTATGAATTAAAGCAATAAGTGTTGTACCTAAATTATCTAATGACCATAGACCAGGATCTGTTACTTGGTCAGTGTTGGCTGCAGGTGATCCCCAACCTGTAAAAGATGAAGTGTTAGTTACAGTAGCACCATTGCTGTGCGCAGCTCGTGTTGAACCTCGCGCAGCTCGTGTTATACCAGTTAATTTACTAGCTGTAATTCCTGTGTATGATATTTCCTCTGTTCCTACTTGAATAAAATTTGTACCAGAACTTGGAAAACCAGTAGTACTACCTAATGTAATTTCTGTAGCCGAACCATTATTACCGTTTGTGTCGTCACCCAATAAACCATTTAATGTAGTTGTTAATGCACCTAAAATGTTACCACCCCATAGTGATATACCCCAACCAAACGCACCTAACTGTTCAGCAGGTCCTACATGAAAGTATTGATAGTATTTTATCCCACCTGATGTTGTTGCACCACTACCTGTTTCATTAGAAGGCATTGTAATAGTGATTGTGGTAGTTGTTGGTACACTTGTTATCATAAATTTTTTATCATTAAAATCTGCGGCAACAAAATTAGAATTTGTAATTGTAGAAAAATCACTAAATAAAATAATGTCTTGAGCTTGAAAAGTATGTGGTGCTGGAAAAGTTATTGTAACTGTTGGTGATCCATTAGTTGTGCTAAACGCACTTGTAAGTGCTGTACCTGTTGGATTAACTAAAGGATGAATGTCATAGTAAACACCACCAGAATATATGTATAAAATTTTGTTAGTTCCTATAGCTGCAAACTTAGTTGATGATTTGTTTACAAAATGATGAAGACCTCTAGCTGCACCGGTAAGTTTTGATTCACCTAATTGATTCCAGCCACCTATTTTTTCAGGTGTACCATATCTAAAACGAACGTTTTCTCCGTCTATCCATTGTGACTCTGCACCCGTAGATGTAACCTGTTTATTGAACCCTGGTAGGAATCCTAATTTTTGTAACATATAACCTCATTATAATACTATTTTACACCTGATGGTAGGCCTAGCTTAGCTCTTCCATCAAATCTATTTTTGTCTGCAAATGGGCCATTCACATGATTATAATGTAGAAATACCTGACCGCAAATGTTCCCGTCAAAAGGCTCTCGCCAATGTTCGAGTTCACATCCACTATATACTAGCATATCCCCGACTTCAAGCAAGACTTTCGTGCCTGCCGGAGCGTTAGGTTTATGTATATTCTTGTATTCATCTATTACATTGTTAGCTCCTGTGCCATCTATAAATATTGGCCAAGGATCACCACCTAGATTAACTGTTGTAGATATTTCACAACTAGGTCTGTCTTTATGTCTTCTAAGTTCATCACCTTTTTTATAGGCTCTTGCATAGGAATAAGTAGGACATAGGTCTAGGCCAGTGTGTTTTTTCATTACTGGTAACATTTTAACCATAAGAGTTTCCATAGCAAAATCAGCATAACATGAGTAGGTATTAGGTATTTGTTGATCGGTCCATGTTCCAAGTATCGGGGACTGTGCGTGTATGTTATGTTGATACATATAACCTACTGCATCTCGTTTAAGTAAGAAGTAATTAAGTATAAAATTAGCTAGATCATAAGATACAGCGTTCTTTATTACTTGATATTTATTAGTTTGAAAACTCATACTATCATACACTTTTGTAAAAAATTAAAAGACACTGATATTCTTATATCATTAGAATTGTTAGGATCAACACAATGCATTAACCAAGATGGAAACATAATACATTTTCCAGCAACAGGTTCATAATGTGTCTCTCTCCATAATCTTGCAGGTTTTTCTCCATCTTTTTGTCTTGGTCTAGACATACAAGCAACTGATCTAGGGTCATCTATTTTTAAATAACCTGAGTTTTTAGGTGCTTTTATATAATAAACTCCTGACCATAATGAGTTTGGATGTTGATGTGCTCTATTCATTCCACCTGGTGGATTAATGTTAGCCCACATATTACCTAATACAGGTTCACTGTCTAAGTGTTCTTGGTCATAAATAGTTTTTTGACAAGCATGTAACATATCAACTAATTTTTTAAATTGAGGTAGTTCATGCATATTAGTAGTTGAATGCCAACCTTGAACATTAGTTCTAACCACACCTTTATCTTGTTTAGACCAAGCTACAATATCTCTCTCCAACTCTTGATTAAGAGTAGGGTGTTCTATATCTGCAATATAAACAGGTGTTGGAAAATGTAATTCTCTATGCATTATTTAAATGGTGTGCCTCCAAACCACATAACTAAAGATTTTCTGTTGCCACGTATAACTGGTTTAACTCTATGTCTAATAAAAGATGCAAAGAATACTGCGTGTCCTTGTTTTATTTTTGCAACTTTACCTTCAGCCATTAATTCTAAATCACCACCTTCAAACTCTGATTCAGGAGAAAGTAAACAAGTCATAGATATTTTTCTAACAGGTGGTTCGTGTTGCATGTTCACATCATTATCAACATGCCAATCATAGAATCCTCCTTCAGGGTATTCTGTGTATTGTGCCATCTCAGTTATAGTCATTCCATCAAAACCAAAATGATTACCATTAGTAGTTTTCATAATTTTTTCTATATCTTTATACATGTCACCCATTTTTTTAAATGGTATCCAACTAATATGTGAGGTTCTAGTTTTGGTATCTATAGTTCCACCTTTAATTCCTTTGCTACTTCCAACTTCTGCATCATTTCTAGGTTCCTCACGTCCGGCTGCAATAACCATTTTACATTGTTCAGGTGTAAAGATTGGTTTTGTAGTTTCAACTATAAAAGATCTCCAACGTGGTTCTGTTATCATATTAATATCCGTACTCTACCCATCCCGTTATTATATATTTGTCATTTGATAAAGGTGGGTTGCCTCTATGAATGTGTGTAAACTGTGATGGCCATACCATCAATGTATTCTTCTGTGGTTTAAACCTACATTTTTGATATAAAAATTCTGTCTCTCCACCTTCGGTTACATCATTAAGATAAACCATAAAAGCTAGTATCCTATTTCTAGCTTTCATCTCTGCATTTTCGCAGTGCCAAAAATGATAGCCTTCACCTATTTTAGTTTTTTGTATTTTAACTTCTAGTATGTTGTGTGTAGCTAATTTTTTTAAATAAGAATATTTTTGAGTATACAATGGATATGCTTCTTTAAAAAATAAATCGATAAAAGGTTTGTTGTTATAAGTTAGTGCAACATTAGTATCTCTTATAGTATTAATTGCATTGTCAGATACTAACATTTCATCTTCTCGTCTTGGATATACTGCACCTTGTTCTTCACATTTATTAAAATAATTTAAATAACTATCTATCATCTCATTAGGCATAAAGTCTTTAAACATACCTATGTGATCATCTCTTATTAAAAATTGTTTGTCCATTACGTAGCTCCTCTGTTTCTAATTGGATCAAACTGTACGTCACAGTTTGCAGCTAGAGTTCTTCTAGTCTCATTAGTTCCATTAAATGGATACACACAGTGCCTCATATCATACGGAAATATATAAAAATCTCTAAGGTCCATTGGTGGTTGATAATCTATTTTAGCAAACTGACCATTAGCTGCTCCTAATATTTGTAGTCTACCATTTTGTTGTATGTGTTCTGCTGAATATTCTTTACCATAAGTTGATGGTAATTTTAAAATCATTACACTTGATAGCCCTGTAAATAACATACCTCTATGAATATGTGCAGGATTGTATTCATGTTGTTTCATTTCATTAACCCAAATAGAATTTAAATGAGTTTCATATTCTTTAATTTTATTAAAAGCTAGATAGTGTTTAAACACAGTTATAAAATAATTTGTAACATTTTGAGGCAACATGTTATGGTTCTTCATTTTAGTTTGATCTTTACCGTGATAAAATAATGAGTGTTCATTTTCTATTTTACCTACTAACTGATCATTAGCTGGTGCAAGGTTATGAAAATTTTGTTCATAGATCTGATTAATCGTAGTAAATATATCAAGCGGTACTTGATACTTTAAAATAGATTGACCTAAAAATACAAAATCAAATTTAAGATTTTGGTTTTCCATGTTGTTCAATTTGTTCTTTTTCTTTATAACTATTTTCTAATTCACCAGACTTTTTAATTCTTTGTAATGAATTTAATTGTCCCATTACATTAAATATTTCAGCCTCTGATGAGTTAGCATTTAGTGTTTTTGCTTTCTCGTGATACTGCATAC
>Ga0209634_1003280_pt1 | contig 10977 bp, 8 predicted proteins | sample LinPmetageLP40_FD_184043 | JGI IMG/M metagenome (GOLD analysis project Ga0209634, IMG submission 184043) | Marine viral communities from the Pacific Ocean - LP-40 (SPAdes) (version 2) | ecosystem: Environmental > Aquatic > Marine > Oceanic | place: Pacific Ocean | collected 2010-08-26 | reverse complement strand
ATAATCGTAAACTATTAATTCGGCGAATGGCTTGTTTACGATTATGATGAAAGGTTTTAAATACATTACCCGAGCCACTATTGTACGCACTGATAATGCAATAAAGCTGACTCGTCGGATTGTCTATTTTGGATAAATAATTATCCCTTAGGATCGTCAAATAGGCACTACCAACCGTAATATTATTTTGCGCGTTGAACAAGTAATCGCGATTCGGCTGACCCGGTTTCTTTAATACTTTTTGAAATACATCGGCCCCCGCTGTCGAGGGAATAATTTGCATGAGTCCATATGCATTGGCATGGCTAACGGCAAACGGATTAAATCCACTTTCGGTTTCAATAATCGCAAGTATTAATGACTCAGGTAAATTAAATCGATTACTGGCTTGAGTCACCCAGCCTCGAATATTATTTGCTGCTACCTGAGTATGGTTGCTGACCATCTCAATATTCACAGAATACCTTAAACCTTGTGGCGTATCCTGAATGACCAGTCGCTGATCTATTAAATATTGTGCATATTTTTTTGCACGCCATTCATAATGAATGGCTTCACCATGATGATCGAGTACCTGGCCTAATAAAAAAGGTTTGCCATTGGCGGATATTTTACGAGCAGAGAATAAGTCCACCTGAGCGGGGTCGTCAGGGGTTAATAATGCCGTGACAATTGCATTTTTTAGTTGTTTTTTAGGTTCACTATTAGCAAGGGTTTCAATAATCAATATCCCTTTGTCAAAATCCACAGTGGCCCGACTGAGGTAGTCATCTAAATATTTTACATAGGCTTTTTGAGACGTAAAACTCGCTTGATCGCCCCAGCGCTCATTCACCTGGTTGCTAAAAAAGGCATATTCTAATAATAGCGCCTGTACATCTTCTGGCAGAAGGGCAAAGTTTTTTGGCAACACACTGCCATTAGCCGTTACTTTTACAGCAAGGCCAAGAAATATAATAATCAGTAAAACAAAAGCGGGTTGTCTCAAAGCGCACCATTAAGTGGGTGGGTCGGTGCACATATTTATACCATAAAAAAACCCTAGGGGCGCCTAGGGTTTTTATTCGTACTAACAATGCGTCAAAGCTTAGCGAGCTTCACGACGTAACGCAGATGAACTGAAATCGCGGCGTTCAAATTTCACATCCACATTAATGGGCGAGCGTTCATTATCAAGGCCTTCAGCAAAGTAACGGCCTTCTTCTAAATCATAGGTAACTTCCAGTGTTGAGTAGACCATAGGCACTTCATAATAGTTAACCGTATGAGCTTCCGTTACTTGAACTAACTTACCATCTTCATTGTGTTCTTCGGCCAATACAATTTGCCAAGTATCTTCATCAAAGTAATAGCGACGCTTAGTATAAATGTGATTCATACCGGTACGAAGAGTGGCTTCTACGACCCAAACGCGGTGAGGTTCATAGCGTACAAGATTTGGATTAATGAAGTCTTTTTTAGCGATGTCCGAGATACGCAGGTGACCACCATGCAGCTTATAAGCATTGTAAGGAATGTACTTCTCTTGCTTACCCACTAACGTCCAATCATATAGATTTGGTGCACCGTTAAACATATCTACTTGGTCGATGGTACGAATACCGTTGCTATCAATGTCGGCGGTATCGTAAGACAAATCCGGTGTACGGCGAACTCGACGCTGACCTGGCATGTAGATCCAAGACTTACGAGGTGAACGGATTTGGTCCAGTGTTTCATGTACCAATGTCATTTGGCCCGATAACTTAGCAGGACTTAAGGTTTTGCGCTTAAGGTAGAAAATTTTATTATCAATTTCTGGCAGGGTCACACCTGGCTCAGAGTAGGCGAAATAATACTGATATTCGCGAGTCGTAATACCCTGATCGCCAGATTCAGTGGTATTAAGCGTTGATGAGGTAAATTCCCAATTTAAACCACGGTAACGTAATGTGTGGTTCCATAATACTTCCGCGCCACTAGCAGGCAATGGAAAAGGGCTTGCCATGATGGTATCGCTAACGCCGGTACCGTATGGCTGAAGTTCTGCCGTCACGGCATTCTTTTTCACCGCATCATAAACAAACTGCGGATACGCGGCACTACGGTGGCTAGGGTAAACGTTAATAGAATATTCAGGGTGACGCTGTAATAACGCAACCTGGCCTGGTGTTAAAAACTCTTTGTACTTATTGACGTTTTTCCCGGTAATAACATGCATTACACGATCTGCTGCATATGGGTCAGGATGAAATTGGCCTTTATTAAAACCAGGAATAGGTGACGTGATGCCGCCTTTCCAAGCGGGAATACTACCAGAGGCATTACCGGCTTTTTCAGCCCCCATAGGGGTTAAGTCCATACCGAGACGGTTGGCTTCTTGTTGCGTCACTTTTGCCCAAACCGACGATGCGGTTAAAACACTGAATAATAAAACGGATAAGCTAATAGCGCGGTTCACAGTCGCTCCTTTTTTTATATTTATCCCCATAAGACATAAAGCCTTAAGGTTAAGTATATGCTGCAATTTTTCAGTGGCGCACTTTATCATAATTCATACCTAAGGATTAGACTTACAACGCATAAATCTAACAACAAATTGTTCCCCTAAAATGCGAAACGATGGTACCAATAGAGTGAGCAACCGCTTACTTCTAATGAATAGCCTACAAATTAGACAGTTTATGGATGTGAACTCGCCTGACTGTTTTGCTCATGCATTATTTAGTTAAGATTCCCGAGACCAAAAAAGCAAAGTAACATCACACAGGAGCATAACTTGACGCTAGATAGAGGGATTTGGGGATAAAAAGCGGCAGAAAATAACCTCAGTCATCATTCAAAAATAGACCGATATATACTTTAAAAGGCTTCAAAACGCATACCTAAGTGGTTTCATAATGAAATTATGGCAAAAACGACAGCTTCACAATATTTGGCCTAGGGCGCTTTAAATGTGCTCGCCTAATATTCGTCGGAAATTTTCACGGCTGTGCAGTAAAACCGTTTCCACGGGCTGATCACGTAAGCGGGCAACATATTGTGCAATTTTTGGCACATTTAACGGGGTATTTTGCTCATGTCGAGCAAAGGCAGGGGGCATGTCCGGGCTATCGGTTTCTAGTGTGTAACCGTCATCGGGTAAGGCCGCTACCATTTTATGCATGGCTTTCGCCCGCTCATAGGTCAGCGCGCCACCCAACCCTAATACAAACCCATGTTTTAAATAACGGCTTGCCTGCTGAGAACTACCAGAAAAACCATGAATAAAGCCACCGGCTTTAAAGGCCGCTTGAGAAACCTCACGGGCAAGCTGGTCATGGGCTTTACGACAATGAACAACCAAGGGCAAATTATACGTGTTTGCTAATTCCAGCTGACCGCGAAAATAGCTAAATTGCTGTTCATGTGTAGGGGCCTCTAACAAGAAATCTAGGCCGCACTCCCCTATAGCGTCAGGTTTAAATCGATTAATAGCGCCCTCTAAACGTGATAAGTCGTCTAAACAATGCTCCGACAAAAAATAAGGGTGCAAGCCTAGGGCAACTCGAACCAGCTCAGGGTATGTTTGCTTAAGGGACATAACACGATCAAAGAAACGCGCCTGCGTTGCGGGAATTAAAACCCCTTCGCAACCCTGTGAGCGTAACTGTGCAAACAATGCTTCTTGATCAAAATCGTCAAAATCCAGATGACAATGACTATCCACCCAACCCATCTAACACTCCTAAAGCACGTTTAATAACAAAACCCTAAAAGACAACCAAACCCTAGGTTAACTCGTATAAAAATTGTACAGACTTGAAGTTTAACCCTTTGCAACTATGTTCAATAGATATTGACCAAGCAAAAAGACTAAACTGTCCATTGTGTTGGTCGATAGTATTAATAACATGAATACGCTTCCATAAGGGAGTATGTTATTGATATTGCGGGACTCGGCAAGGTTTTTGCTTTTATATAATTGAAGTCAATAACTAGCCGATCCTAGGGCGCCCGAGGAGGTAAGCCATGGATATCAGCAAACAAGAGCTTAGAGATCAAATCATTCACCCCACCCTTGAATACTTAGGCAAGGCAGGGACCGCCGTCGAAAATTTATTAGTGGCCATTGTCACTCAAAAACAGCACACCCATTCAGGGTCTCAACACAACCATAAAGGGTTAGGCCCCTACGGCATCGATACCTCCACTCACCAAGTGGTTTGGGATAAATATCTAGCTTTTCACCCTGATTTAGCCAGCCGCATTCGAGGCCTGGCCTCTCAGCGGGCTTTTCTAGAAGACCCTCACAGTGAGCTTGTGACAAACCTATGTTATGCCACGGCCATAGCCTGGGTGATTTATATTTTGCACCCACAAGAGCTGGCCCACTGCTTCTCATAATATTTATCTAACGATGCAAGCCCATAAAGCTTGCATCTAGGTATCTATTATACCTTTGCGTGAACACGCTTTATAATACTCGTTTTTTTAAGAAGCACCCTTTTGTCTAAACACGTTTTTCACTTTAAACAATTCTCCATCGCACAAGATCAATGCGCCATGAAGGTCAGCCTTGATGCTTGCTTGTTCGGCGCCTATTGTGACACGCAAGATGCAAACATGATTTTAGACATAGGTACCGGCACCGGTTTACTGGCCTTAATGCTTGCGCAAAAAAGCCCTGCTCATATTGACGCAATTGAAATCGATAAAGCCGCCGCCCAACAAGCCCAAGAAAATGTTACTGCCAGCCCATTTAAATCACGTATCCATATTCATCACAGCAGTATTCAAGATTTTCAACGTACTGTTCAGCCCGAAAAGTATGACATGATTATTTGTAACCCTCCTTTCTTTAGTGACCATCTAAATAGTCAAAATACTCAACGTAACCTTGCTCGTCACAATGAAAGCCTGAGTTTTAACGAACTAGCCAGCGTGATGGATCAGTTATTAACGGATAGTGGCGCAGCTTGGTTATTACTGCCTCAAAATGAACATCAAAATTTTTTAAATGCCGCAGGCAATACGGCATTAAACCTTACAAAATGCATTGATATTTATTCTCGCAAAGACAAACCAAGCAAATTAGCAATCTGGAAATACTCTAAGGAGCAAAATTGCAAAAAAACAACTGAATCCATTACCATTTATAAAGCAAACAATAATCAATATAGCGATGAATTTTCGACACTTTTGGCCGACTATTATTTAAAACTGTGAACTGCTAGACTATTCTAAATTCCTAAAGGTACACACAACATGCAGATGATACAGGGCAGTCTTCTAATTCTTATTTTGGTTATAAGCTTTATGGTAGGTTTTTTATTTCCAACCACACCCTATATGCCAACTCACACGCAAGGCAGTGCGTTTGACCTGAACAGTAACATTCCAGATTTCTCAACGTATAAAGATGTGAATAAAAAGAAGAATGATTTCTTTGCGTTTTTATTGCCTAAAATAAAATACGCCAATGACAACATCTTAAAAGAACGCCGCCAAGTATTTGCATTAAAATCCGCATTACCAAACCTATCAAGTTCTGACGTATCAGTACTTAATAAACTCAAAGAAAAATATGAAGTTTCATTGACTAACCATCAAGAGGCAATCAATGCACTTTTAATTCGTGTAGACATCATTCCTGCACCATTAGCCCTTGCACAGGCGGCGAATGAATCCGCCTGGGGAACATCCCGCTTTGCTCAACAAGGCAATAATTTATTCGGCCAATGGTGTTATGTAAAAGGCTGCGGCATTATTCCAAAGCAGCGCCAAGGAGAGCAACGTCATGAGGTGGCAAAATTTGATGGTATTCAGGATTCTATTGCAAGCTACATGCGCAATTTAAACTCACAAGCTGCCTATGAAAAACTGCGCACCTTACGTGCTGATGCACGAGACGACGAAGATATAATAACGGGGTTAGAATTAGCCAAGGGCTTGTGGGCTTACAGCATTAGAAGGGAAGCGTATGTTCATGAAATTCAGGCTATGATTAAACAGAACGGCCTACAGCAATACAACCGCCCTGTTTCAAATACCCACTAAATTATTATTTAAAGCGCCAGGCAATGAATCGACTGATTTTATTGCCTTGCGCCATTTCAACAACATCAAATTCTGCAGATACTTTTTTTAAGCTCTGCTTAAGTGAAGATAAGGTTTCTTTTTTAGAGACCAAACAGGTAAAACACCCAACCTGATTGGCATAATCCTGTGATTCGAAAATCATGTTCTTAATGAACTGTTTTTCACCGCCTTTGCACCACAACTCATTACTCTGCCCGGCAAAATTAAGCTGTTTATTCGTTGCTATGGCATTTATGTTTGAATGTCGTTTATTTTTATTGCGATTAAGGTTTTTATTTTTTCGCACACTACCCGACATGGCCGCCTCTTGTGACTCATGAAACGGCGGATTACACATACTCACATGAAAATAGTCATCCGGCTGAATGATACCGCTAAATATCTTATTACTGGCCGTCTGCTTGAGAAGCTGGATATCCAAACGGATATGCTTATTGTTATTAATAATTGTCTGCGCACTATTCAATGCACCATCATCAATATCAGACGCCAGCATTTTCCAATTCAATAATTGATTAGCCAGTATCGGATAAATCAAATTTGCACCCGTTCCAATATCCAAAGCCGAAATACCCTTTGAAGAATCGAGATCTTGTTGAAAATAGTGATTCTGCTTGAGGTACTCATCAAGGTGACAAAGGTAGTCCACCCTACCTGGAATAGGTGGGCATAAATACCCGTCAGGAATATCCCAGTACTCTAAACCATAGTGATGCATTAATAAGGCTTTGTTTAAAAGCTTCACAGCATCAGGGTTTGAGAAATCGATGGTTTGACGATTATGCTTACTTAACTGAAGATAACCCGCCAGCTCAGGTAGAACCTGAGCCAAGGCTTGCATATCATAACCATTTGCGTGGGGGTTATTGTGATGCATTAAATAAACGACACACCAGTGCCGCCTAAACCGCAGTAACCATTTGGATTTTTATGCAGATATTGCTGATGTGCGTCTTCTGCGAAATAAAACTCACGGGCTTTTTTGATTTCCGTGGTAATACTTGGAAAACCTGCCTTAGTTAAATTAGCTTGATACATTTGTTTGCTTTTTTCGGCAAACATTTTTTGCATGTCATCTTCCCAGAACACCGCTGAGCGATACTGGGTGCCTTTATCGTTACCTTGCGCCATTCCTTGGGTAGGGTCATGGCTTTGCCAGAACGTTTCAAGCAATGTCCAGAAGTCAGTCATTTCTTGATTAAACACCACCATCACTGTTTCGGTATGACCGGTTAAGCCGGAGCACACTTCTTCATAGGTTGGGTTTTTGGTAAAGCCACCCATGTAACCGACAGCGGTACAGTACACACCCGGTAACTGCCAAAATAAACGCTCAGCACCCCAGAAACAGCCCACGGCAAAAAATGCTTTTTTTGCATGTGTTGGCCAAGGGCCCTCTAAGCTTCGACCATTTACCGCATGTTTACTGGTAATTGGCATTCTTTCATTGCGACCAGGTAACGCCTGATCTTTTGTAATCATTTCTTGCATACCCATGGATATCACCTATTAAAATAATGAAAACTGTGAATCATCTGTAGGCAAAGACGAGGATACGGCCTTTGCTTTAGGGTTCGATTCTATCTGCCACAAACGCTGTCGCAAGCCACTGGCTCGCTGTACTTTACGTTGTAACGCTTGCTGAATAATGGCGCTCTTACCTATACAGGTTAGCTGCTTTTTAGCCCGAGTAATGCCGGTGTAAATCAGCTCTTTGGTTAACACCTGGGTGTTATGGTCTGGCATTACAAACGCACAATGAGCAAACTCGGAGCCCTGACTTTTGTGTACCGTCATGGCGTAAACGGTTTCATGAGCAGGCAAGCGAGACGGCTGTAGCCAGCGCACCTGTTGGTCACTGCCAATGAATACCACTTTTTGCCTGACCTTGGCATCATCGCCCAGTTGAGGGAGCACCAAGCCAATATCGCCATTATACAGATTTAAGCCATAATCGTTCTGCATAATCATGATTGGTCGCCCTAAATACCAGGTTTGAGTATCATCAATCAGACCTTTTTGTTTAAGCCGTCCTTGTATCACCTCGTTTAAGCCAGCAACCCCTAAGCGTCCTTCGCGCAATGCACATAAAATCTGAAACCCATTAAAGCGTTCATGTACTTCGACCGCTTGTTCGTCGGTTAAACCCTTGCCCTCATTGAGCGAATGAATGTGCTTAATGTAGTTCGCATATTGATCAGCGCTTTGCCGCACAAATTGATCAAAGTGCTCTTCACTGAGCTCTGAAACAGCCAAGTCAGCAAACCCTTTTGCCAACACCTCTTGCCAATGGCCAAAATCACCTTCATTTGCGGCAGCGGATAAGTGACCAATGCCACTATTGGCATCAAAGCGATAGCTTTTACGTAAATGACAAATATGATCCCGCAACCGCGCGCCATTCATTTCAATCTCATGGTCCAAAGACACATGCGTCAGTTGGCTCAGTCTTTGTGCCAAAGGCTGTGAATAACCATGCTGGGATTCACTGTCACAAATATCCGCCAACACACTGCCGGCTTCAACCGAGGCCAACTGATCTTTGTCTCCTAATAAAATCAATTGCGCATGACGGGGGAGTGCATCCAATAACTTAGCCATTAAAGGCAGGTCAACCATGGAGGCTTCATCAACAATGAGCACATCTAAATGCAAAGGATTAAACCGGTTGTATTTAAATTCTCCCTTGCCATTGGATTTTAATAGTCGATGCAGAGTACTCGCTTGCTCCGGTATAGACTGTTTTAGCTCATCACTGACATTAAGCCCCTGTTTGGCAGAGCGAATCGATTCCGTTAAACGCATGGCCGCCTTTCCTGTTGGCGCCACCAGTTTAATAATTGGATTCGTCTTCGTTTGGGTTTGGTATAACTGAATGAGTAGTGCAAGTAACCGAATAACCGTTGTGGTTTTACCGGTACCCGGTCCCCCACTAATAACACTGAACCCCTGCTGCACGGCCACACAGGCGGCAATGGCTTGCCAATTTATTTCGTGTGCCGGTGACTCGATATCAAACAGCTGCTCAATAAAATTTTGCTGACGACTTAAATCCCAGTCTTTACTGATCAGCTTTTGTTTAATGCGAGCCTCTAATTGTGTTTCATACACCCAATAGCGTTGCAGGTATAAGCGCTGTCCGTCCATTACCAAAGGCTGAGCACTATCATTAATAGTATGGATGTCTGCTTGATGTAAGTCTGATTGAGCATGGTACACAAGCTCACTGGATTTCAAGGCTTGCTCTAGGGCCGTTAGCTCATCTAATGATAAGTATTCATGAGGCTGAGAGAAATCCAAACACACATGACCCATGCCTAAATGCGCACTGAGCACAAAGCCAACTACTTCTAAGGCACGATTACTGGGTTCAAGTTCTTGTAAAAAATACGCAAACTGTTTATCCAACAACCGAATATCATGAGCGTTCATGCGCACTAGGTATTGCTCTAAGCTCATCATAATAGATCCCCTTGAATAGGCGCGCTGGTCAGGGGTTCTGGCGCTAAAATATCCTTTAATGCCTCACCTTTAATTAAGCGGTCTAAGCCTAAAATAAGTGATTTCTCCGGTTTACAAAAGAACTGACCACTATCACCACTGGCCAACTGCAAACCGCGCAAAAACAAATAATATCCACCACCAATGTGCGTATCATAATCGTAATCATTTAAGCGTAACGATAACAAGCGATGCAGTGCCAAGGTATAAATAACCATTTGTACATCATAACGATGTTCCGCCATGGCCCGTTCCATAGCCATTTGATCGTATTCAGAAAATTCATTTCCAAGGTGATTGGACTTATAATCCAAAATGTAAAACTGACCTTGCCATTCAAAGGTTAAATCGATAAAGCCTTTGAGCATGCCTTTTAGCTGATAAAAATCCAGATCATTCGCTGGCACTTGTAAACATGGATACGACTTCAACAATTGATTAAAGTCATCGGCGTTGAGTTTTTCTACCGGAAAATAAAATTCCATTTCGACTTTTTTCATCTGGCTTGTCAGTTGCGACAAACTCAATTGATCTGTTTTGCTATGTCGATCTAACGGTGAGTGCAACATGGTATTAAGCCAAGGTTTCACAAGATCGGCATAATGTAAATCGATACCGAATCGAGTAAGCAAAGACTCAATCAACTCATCAATTTCATCTGGCAATTGAGTGAAGTCAATTTCTTCAAGCAAGGTATGTAGGAAGTTACCCGCATGTGCGCCGCGAGGAAAACGAAATTGACCGGCTAATTGCGCTTCCTGCTCTTGGCTTAAAGAGCGCTTTTCATCTTGATCATCATCGAGATCAAAACGTGCACTAATCGGCGCATGAAGATGACGCACAAGGCTTGAAAAGCTCGACAGTTGCCAGTCACGTTTTATGCGCCCAGTAAATGGACGTGCCGATAACTCAGACATTTGCTCTGTGGGTTTAAACGGTGTTTGAGTGTCCAGTAACCCTTGAACGTCAAAACTCTCTTCATAATTTTTGGACAACTCGGTAAGCGCCGCTTGACGGTTTTCTGGAGCACTGGCAAATAGCACATGCTGTAAGGCACTGACGTCTACCACATTATCAAGACGCTTATTGCCGGTGACTTCTGGCATACTTACATAACATTTACTGGCAGCACGGGTTAAGCCAACATACAACAAGCGCACTTCTTCAGCCAAACCTTCTTGAATTCTTTGAGGGCGAAAATCATCGGCCAGATCACAAACAAGTTGATTGGCTTGATCATCATAAAACAATTCATCACTGGACTCTTTACCGTCCCAATTAAACGGTAAAAACACCACTGGGTACTCTAACCCTTTTGATTTATGAATGGTGATAATTTGCACCAGGTTCGCATCACTTTCTAAGCGTAATTGTTTTTGCTCAGCACTGTCTTTGTCTTGCATGACTTGTTGAGTA
>Ga0209634_1003279_pt1 | contig 10979 bp, 8 predicted proteins | sample LinPmetageLP40_FD_184043 | JGI IMG/M metagenome (GOLD analysis project Ga0209634, IMG submission 184043) | Marine viral communities from the Pacific Ocean - LP-40 (SPAdes) (version 2) | ecosystem: Environmental > Aquatic > Marine > Oceanic | place: Pacific Ocean | collected 2010-08-26 | reverse complement strand
ACACGATTGTGCAGCACATGTAGTTCATGAAACTTACGGTCATGGAATGTGTATCCCAGAAAAACATACTTTAATAAAAGAAGGAAACAAATATGTAGTAACTCATTACGACGTAGTTTTCAAAAAAGATAAAAAAGTAGTAAAAGATATTCCAGTAAATGAACTAAAAGTTATTACTCAAAACGAACACTGGCATAAAGGGTATAAAAAGAAAAAGAAATAATAGTATGAAAGTAAAAGATTTAAAAAAGTTAATCGAAGAAGCTTATATACAAGTTCTTAGAGAAAGTTATGATCCTGATCAAATGCAAAAAGATGATGAAGAAGATCACGGAGTAGCTTATGACGACGAAGGACGACCATTAGGAGAAGCAGAAGAACCTTCACCAGAAGACCCAGTTGGAGATGAAAAAGCATCAGAAGAGACAGTATTAGAAGATGCTACAGATACAATGTTAGAAAAATTTCCTACTCTTAAATTAACGTTAGTTAAATTAATGACAGAGGATTTTAAAGAGTTTGTTGATACAATTGATTGGGTTTCTCCTAAACCAACAACATTTAGAGTTAACTTAGTAAACGGACAAGACTTTACTTTAAAATGGACCGGAAAGAACTTCCAAGCTCATATACTAGGTAAAAGGTATATGTTAGGTAACATAAGTGAATTCCAACAAGCTTTAGATAAACTAGCTAGATTATACCAAGAAGCACCTCTCAAAGGAGCAGGTGAAGAAGGCGAAGGAGAAGCAGGAGAAGCAGACTTCGGCGGAGGCGGCGGCGGCGGAGATTTCCCCGGTGAAGAAGGTGGAGGTGAAGATGCAGCTTTTGATGATGCAGGAGGAGCAGAAGAACCAACCGACACATCAGGAGATATAGATTTCGAAGCAGGAGAAGATCCAGAAGCATAATGAACATTATAGACAGAGTTTTATTAGAATGGTCATATAAGACTACTAAAGGATATCCCGACATTAATAGTCAAGAGGATGTAGCTTTGTTTGAATCTATGTTTGGTTTTAACCTTCAAGAAATACTAGATAAAGGATATAGAGCATTAAAATTCTCAGAACTAATAAAAAGAGGAGGTCCTAGATTAGTAAAATTTTACGATATGGTTAAAGCAGGAAAGCCCTTCTTTAGTTCTAATGGAAATGAAATAAAAATTACTTTTGCATCTGAAGAATACGCTACTCTATTTAATGAAAGAGACGTAGAAGGTATAAAAAAAATAGCAGGAGGTAAAGTTAATAATTTTCCTTTCTTTTTAGATAGTAAAAAAAATTCAATCACTCTTAACGATTTGTTAAAAACTCCTGATTTTGGAGGCAAAGGAGCTGGTTCCGGTACTGTAGTAGAAGATGAAAATTTATATATTCTTAAAAAAAAATTAGATAATTTAATAGGAATAGAAGGAGGTACTATAGATGTTATAGTAGGAAGTAGAGAATATAAAATTAGCGGAGCTGAAACTCAACCAGGTATGCCGAAATCAGATTTTAACCTTCTTGATGAGAAAGGAACACCGGTAGTGTTTATATCTCACAAAAAAGCAGGAGGAAAAGGAGCAACTGCAGATGATTTTATAAGATGGAGCGGATATACTAGGTATGCAAGTCACCCCGAAGTAGAGACTTTTAACACAGCTCTTAAACAATTTTTAATTGATAATAAATTAGAAGGATTACCTAATAAAACTAGGTTCATTTCTTCAATAAAAGACAAAGAGTTAATTAGAAAATTAATATACGGACCCGAATACGGCGGTCCAGCCAGTAAAGAAAACTGTAATATAATTATTCAAGGGGAGGTTGAGTTTGAAAACAAAGGAAGCAACAAATACAAGCTTTCAGGTGAACATGTACTACTACCCCCTAATACCCCTAAAGGAGAGTACGAACCATATTTAACCGCAGCGTATAGAGGAGACAGGCAAATGTTTGGTATATTAAATAACGAAGCAATAGCAATGACTAAAGCGATAGCCAATCGAGCCTCTAATGTGTACTTACTAAAAGGTAGCAAGTTCGAAAAAATTAAGTAGTTATGGCACAAGACATAAAGAAAATAATCGCACAAGAGTATCTTAAGTGCGCTAAAGATCCGGCGTACTTCATGAAGAAGTACTGCCATATTCAACACCCTACTAGAGGTAGGATCCTTTTCAATTTATACCCTTTTCAACAAGAAGTATTACACTTATTTAGAGACCAACAGTATATCATTACTTTAAAATCTAGACAGCTAGGTATTTCAACTTTAGCAGCAGCTTACAGTTTATGGTTGATGCTATTCCAGAAAGATAAAAACGTATTAGCTTTAGCAACTACACAAGCAACTGCAAGAAACCTTGTTACAAAGACAATGTTTATGTACGATGAACTACCTAAGTGGTTAAAACTCCCAGCAGTAGAAAAGAATAAATTATCACTTAGACTTAAAAACGGTTCAAAAATAACAGCTAAATCATCTAATGCAGATGCTGCAAGATCTGAAGCAGTATCGTTACTTTTAATAGATGAAGCAGCGTTTATAGATAATATTGCAGAAACATTTACTGCAGCACAACAAACACTAGCAACCGGTGGTCAATGTATGGCTCTATCAACTCCTAACGGAATTGGTAACTGGTTTCATCAAACATGGGATAAAGCAGAATCTGGTGATAATTCATTTTTACCTATAAGGTTACCTTGGACAGTACATCCAGAAAGAAATGAAGAATGGAGAGAGCAACAAGATAGAGACTTAGGACCTAGGATGGCAGGACAGGAATGTGATTGTGATTTCTTAGCATCTGGTGATACAGTATTTGAACCAGAAGATTTAAGTTTCTACGAACAAACATACTTAAAAGAGCCTGTAGAAAAAAGAGGGTTAGACGGTAATTTATGGATATGGGAACAGCCAGATTACTCTAAATCTTATATGGTCGTAGCAGATGTCGCTAGAGGAGACTCTAAAGATTATTCTGCATTTCACGTTTTTGATATAGAAACATGCGTTCAAGTAGGGGAATATAAAGGAAAATTATCTCCTAAAGATTACGGAAACGTTTTAGTAGCTATAGCAGCTGAATATAATGATGCACTTCTTGTAGTAGAAAATGCAAATATTGGATGGGCTACAATAGAACAGATATTAGAAAGAGAATATAGGAATTTATACTATAGCGCTAAAAGTCAAATGGACACTGTAGAATCATATATGACTAAATACGAAAGAGACCAACTAGTCCCAGGCTTTACAATGTCGGTTAGAACAAGACCGTTAGTAATAGCTAAAGCAATGGAGTATGTACGTGAGAAAGCTGTTAAGATACAGTCTAAACGTACTTTAGGTGAAATGAGAGTATTCGTATGGAAGAACGGTAAACCACAAGCACAGACAAATTATAATGATGATTTGCTTATAGCACTTGCTACAGCACTGTATGTTAGGGATACTGCATTAAGACTACGGCAACAAGGGATGGACCTAGCTAGAGCACAGTTATCATCATTTACAAACCTTAATGCAAAAAACCAAGCTGTTATATCAACAGTTGCTTCCCAAGGAAATAATCCGTATATTGTTAAAACACAACACGGCCAAGAAGATATCTCTTGGTTAATTGGATAAACCATATTTATAAATAAACTGTATAGATGGCAGATACTTCACTATTTAAAAGACTAGGTAGACTTTTTTCTTCCGATGTAGTAATAAGAAACATCGGAGGAGACCAACTTAAGGTTGCCGACGTAAACCAGATACAAACCACAGGTAGGTATCAAACTAATTCTCTAGTAGATAGATTCTCAAGACTCTACATCTACAATAATAAGAATATATTTAATCCCAATCTGAATTACCAGACACTACGTATACAGTTGTATTCTGATTACGAAGCAATGGACACCGATCCAATAATTGCTTCTACCCTAGATATACTAGCAGATGAAGCAACTCTCAAGAATGACATGGGAGAGGTACTGTCTATTAAATCTTCAGATGAAAATATACAAAAAGTACTTTACAACTTATTCTACGATGTACTTAATATAGAATTTAATTTATGGTCATGGACTAGAAATATGTGTAAATACGGTGATTTCTTCCTAAAATTAGAGATTGCAGAAGAATTTGGAGTATATAACGTACTACCTTATACTGTTTACCATATGACTAGACAGGAAGGACTTGACCCAGAGAATCCAGGTAAGGTAACTTTCCAATTAGATCCAGATGGATTAGCTTCATCACAGGATCCTAACTATATGCCTAAGAGTAACAAAAAGGTAGTAGAGTTTGACAACTACGAGATAGCACACTTCAGATTAATATCGGATACTAACTACCTACCTTATGGTAGATCTTTTATCGAACCAGCTAGAAAGATATTTAAACAGCTTACTTTAATGGAAGATGCGATGTTAATACACCGTATCATGAGAGCTCCTGAAAAGAGAACATTCTATGTTAACGTTGGACAGATACCTCCTAACGAAGTTGAGCAGTTTATGCAAAAGACTATCAACACGATGAAAAAGACACCGTATGTTGACCCTCAAACAGGGGACTACAACCTACGTTTCAATATGATGAATATGATGGAAGACTTCTACCTACCGGTTAGAGGAGGAGATACATCAACAAAAATCGAAACTACTAAAGGATTAGAGTACGACGGTACAAACGATATAGAATACCTTAGAGATAAGATGTTTGCAGCATTAAAGGTACCTAAAGCATACTTTGGCTATGAAGGAGACTTAAACGGTAAAGCAACCTTAGCAGCAGAAGACATTAGATTCGCTAGAACAGTAGAAAGACTACAGAGAATACTGGAATCTGAGTTAACTAAGATAGCTCTAGTACATTTGTATACTCAAGGGTTTAAAGGTGAGTCACTTACCAACTTTGAAATTAGTCTTACCAACCCATCTATAATCTTTGAACAAGAGAAAGTAGCATTATTAAAAGAAAAGGTAGATTTAGCATCACAGATGTTAGATACTAAACTATTCCCTACAGACTACATATACGATAATATCTTCAACTTATCAGAAGACCAGTATATGGAAATGAGAGACTTAGTAACTGAGGATAAAAAGAGATTATTCAGAATTACACAGATAGAAAACGAAGGAAACGATCCTGCTAAATCAGGTAAGTCCTACGGTACACCACACGACTTAGCGTCACTATATGGACGTAGACAGGGTGATCAAAAAGGTATGCCATTTGGTAAAGTACCTCCTGGATACGAAGATGATACACCCGGTATAGGTAAAATAGGACCAGAAGGCGGTAGACCAAGGATAAAAGCATCACACTATGGAACAAATGACGGACTAGGAGGAAGAGATCCTCTTGGAAAACACGGAATGGAAGGCGGATTTGACTCAGATAACGAAAACGTTAATGAACAGGACGGTACAGCTAAAGTAGATAACACACTAGCTAGATCACTTTTCTATCAAAATAGAGACATTTTCTCTGAAAAGAAGCAAATTATCTTTGAAAGTAAGGAAAAAGAAGAGGATAAGTTACTTGATGAATCACAAATCAAGGATTTAGATAATTAATTACTATTTATAAAGGTAAGGTGTACTTCGTGTACAAGAAAACAATAGAATAATGCGCATTAAACACAGTAAGTATAAAAATACCGGGCTTATATTTGAATTGCTAGTCAAGCAGATTGCAGCAGATACCTTAGATAAAAAGGACTCTGCAGCTGTAAGCATTTTAAAAAATAACTTCACAGGAAGAACAGCTTTGGTACGTGAATTCAAATTGTATGAATTTATTCTCAAAAACAAATCAATATCACAATCTAAAGCAGAGTCTATTGTATCGACTATTATCGAGGTAGCTCGCACTATAGATAAAAAGGTACTTAAAAAACAAAAATATAGTTTAATAAAAGAAATAAAAGAGAGTTACGACTTAGATGAGTTCTTCTCTATTTCTGTTAAAGACTATAAACCATTAGCAGCTTTGTTCTGTTTGATGGAAGCTCATAAAGTTACAGATGTAATAGATCCTAATTTCCTAGTTGATAATAAGACTACTATATTAGAACACCTAACTAAAGAGCAACAAAACAAAAAAGTAGTAAGAGATACATTAATCGAAGAGTATTCAAAATACGATAAAGACTTAAAACTTCTTACATTCAAAATACTATTAGAGAAATTTAACTCTAAATACGGTACACTACTTCCAGAACAGAAAAATATCTTAAAAGAATTTATTACTTCAGTTGACTCTTCTACTAGATTAAGAAACGTAGTAAATGAGGAATTTAAGAAATTAAAAACTGTACTCGATAAAATAAAAGCAACCGTAGAAGATGAAATCGTTTCTATTAAGCTACAGGAGATTACAAAAGCAATCAAACCAGTAGCTAAAACAAAAAGAGTAACTGATGATCATCTTGTAAACATAATGCAGTATTACGAATTGATTAAGGAACTAAAGTTACTATGAAAGTAAGCGAGCTTAAGGAACTTATTAAAGAAGTATTACAGGAATTAAATGAACAAAGTGCTACCAATGCAGGTGGTGCTTCTTTCACACCCGGTACAGGAGCGCAATATGCGACTCCTAATGCTTTTTCTAAGAAAGGAAAAAAGAACAATGCAACTAAGTATGCAGAGAAACTTGGGTATAAAGTAGCTAAAATAAAAAAAAGACCACATAACACTAAAATGTTTGACTATCTAGATGAGAACAATACAAGAAAAATATAACGCAATATTAGAGGGGAACTTCTCTAAGTCTCAATTTGTTAAAGATGCAAAGAGAGAATTATCTCAATTTCTATCTCCATTTAATGGATATGAAGATACAGTAAGTATCCTTAAAAGCAAAGGAGTACTATTCGAAGCTGCAAAAAAAGAAGTACCGCACTACGATAAACCAGAACCTGGTTACTCTATCGAAACTATCGAAAGAGGAGTAGATTACGAACTAGAGGGAATGGGACTAATGTCTCAAGAAACAGTATCAGAAGAAGATTACGCTAAGGCTAAACAAAAAGCTGAAAAGAATTTAAAAAAAGATCCTAACCACTACCTACACCTTCTATCAGGAGATTCTAAAAAAGTAGATAAGCATGATCAAATGGTTCCTGTTAAAAAGAATAATCAAGTAGATACTTTTAACGGCCTTAAAAAAGCAGAGCTAAAAGAAGCTAAAACCTTACTAAAAGAAGGTAAAGTAGAAGATTTAGCAAAGAAATTAAATATTTCTGTAGAAACATTGAAGGCTGCTATGGAAAAAATTAAAAAAGGAGAAATGGCTGCAACAGATGCAGCAGCAAAAAAAGCTAAGTTCTCAGAAGATGCAGTTAATGAATACGATCAAACAGACGCAGTAGCTGACTACATTAAAGATTTTTACAGAAATCCAAAAACTGGAATTAGTATAATCGACGACAGAACTATTGACGATTTTTTTAGAACTCATCCAGAATGGGAAGAACAAGCAGATGGTTCTGAAGAAGGTATGCAAGCTGTAATGGATAACTTTCAGGAGTTTTTATCAGTAAATACCGACTATGTAGACGAAAAAAAAGGTAAAGATCATGACGGAGATGGAGACATTGATGGAGATGATTATATGATGGCTAAAGATAAAGCCATTAAAGGAGCAAAGAGTGAAGCAATAGGAGGACCAGATCATCAAAAACTAGAAGATTTGGGATATAGTGCTGGAGAAAAAGCATTAATGAGTATAGACGATAAAATCTTCAATCATCCGAACTTTGATAGTTTTGTAGGTGGTTTTATGAAAGGGTTTAAAGATCATCTGGAAGCAAGCCAAGACTATGCATCACATTCTGTTAACGAAGGTAGACGTAGAAAAATGAAAGGCGGTAAAGTCGTAACAGAAAATGATTACGAAACTGGCGGATATGTAGAATCTATGGGACCTATGTTAGATAAGGTACTTAAACAACTTATATCAGTATGGGATGAATGGAAAAGTGGACCAGCTACTGAACCAGCAATGGTTCCTTTTGCTAAAAAAGACTTACTAAGCTACGTTGACAGCAAAATACTGGAAGGAGAAGAAGTATTAGAAGGTACTAACGAAGAACATCAAGAAATAAAAGAAGCTTTTAAAGCTATAATTACTAAAGTACTTCAAGAAGAAATGATTTCAGAAGCAGCAACAGGTAACTTATCTAGAGTAGCTACTTCATACGACGATTTCGAAGGAATGCAAACAGCTGTTAACAGTTTAGAAAATGTTGTAACAGAAGTAGAATCATTTTACGCAAAGACTAAAGAAAAAATACAAAAAGTATACGATAGCTTTAAAGACATAAAGAACGTAGAAGGATTAGCTGTAGGTGCTATGTTAGCACCAGCTATAGAATCAGCATTTAAGAAAGACTTAATACCTGTAACAGAAAAAGGATTTACTAGAGGGTTAGAAATGCCAAAAGTAAAAGTATTAGAAACAGACGGTATAGCAGAAGAAGAGTTGGATGAAAAAGAAACAGTTTTTACTCCGATCAACGAAGCTTTAAATAAAGAATTAAAAACATTTGGTCCTGATTTAAAAAAGAAATTAGATTCAATGGATTTTCAATCAGCTTTATTTAATAATCAGAGTGCAGTTCCAATGGAAGCAGTTCAGAAAATTGCTAAAAATTCAAAATTAGCAGGAATATCATACTTTAAAACTCCTGATGGATTCGAACGAATTGAAGTAGCAGTAAATAGAGAGAGAATAAAAGACTTAGAGAAACTAAAAAGCTACTTTTCAACACCAGAAGGTCAATACGGACCAGATAAAGACACAGGATGGGTAATTAAAAACATTCGTAATGTAAATCCAGGAGATATATACGTTAGTAAAGTAGGAGGAACTTCCAACATAGCAAAAATAACCTACAACAGAGCAGAAAAGACTGGAAGCGGGCAGTTTGGAACTGATCAAGTTAAGTCTACAGATAAGATAGCTGCAGAAGGAAAAAAGTATAAATATACTAAAAAGAGATAAATATGTCAAATGTATTAGTAAATGTTACACCATTTAAATCCATCCTTCGAGAATCTAAGGAAAGACCCGGAGTATTCGAAGTTGAAGGAGTAATGCAAAGGGCTGGAGCTAAGAATCAAAACGGCAGGATATACGAAAAAGATCTCTTAATGAGAGAAGCTAAGAAGTATGTTGATGAATTTGTTAAAAACGGAAACGCTTTTGGTGAACTTGATCATCCAGAATCAGCAGTAGTATCATTAAAGAATGCATCTCACGTAGTTAAAGAATTACATTGGGACGGCGATGACTTAATAGGAAGAGTAGAGTTACTAAATACACCAGCAGGAAATATAGTAAAAGAGATAATTAAAGCAGGACATACCATAGGAATCTCTTCAAGAGGTACCGGTTCAGTGCAACAGACAAATGAAGGGTACTTAGAAGTACAATCAGATTTTGAACTAGTATGTTGGGACTTTGTATCTAATCCATCTACACACGGAGCTTTTATGAACCCTGTATCTTTAAACGAAGGTACTCAACAATTAGACAAGTACGGAAAGGTACATAGTATAATTAACGATATACTAAGAGCATAAGCATAAAACACCTAGTATATAAAGACCTTTACAGAGATGTAAGGGTTTTTTTTGTTTTTGTAAAACGTATATATTTATATACAAATATACAGTTCCTTATACTGTATTAGATAAAGAAAAAAACTTCACATTACGATTACAATAATCGTACGAACACACACAAATTTTATTAGAAATGGCAAACAAAGATTTATTCAAGCAAGCTATTGCTGAAGCTAAATCTGTAAGAGAAGCTGCTATTGCTAACGCTAAAGAAGCTTTGGAAGAGACTTTAACTCCTCATCTTAAAGACATGTTAGCTGCTAAACTTCAAGAAATGGATGATTCATCTAAAGACGAAGAAGTAGTTAAAGAAGTCGAAGGAGATGTAGAAGAAGGAATGGACAAAGACAAAAAAGACGAAGCAATCGAAGAAACTTTCACAGAGGAAGAAGAAGTAGTAGATGCTGAAGACGAAGCTGACATTGATTCAGAAGAATCTGAAGAGGAAGCTGAAGAAGAAGAAGAGGTAGAGGTAAAGGACATGGAAGTGGACGACCTTAAGGACCTTATTCGTGATATTATATCTCAAGAAATGGGAGCTGAAGAAGAGGAAGAAATTCCTGGAGAAGAGTTACCAGTAGGAGATATGATAGGAGCGGAAGACGAAGAAGAAATTGACTTAGACGAATTACTAAGAGAGATTACTGAAATGTCTGACGAAAAGAAAGACGAATCTATAGAAGAATTATCTATAGAGGAGGAAGGTATTGAAGAAATAGTAGATCCACTTACAGTAGGAGCAGGAGTTGCTGCTATATTCGGTGCATCTGTTGGTTTAGACAAATTAATGTCTAAATTAGAAGCTGGAGATTTTGGACCTCAAGGGGAAAAATTAGCTGCAGGTTTAAGAAAGCACGGTAAAGCCGCTGCTAACAGATATAACGAAGGAGAAATAGAAGTTTCTAACGAAACTGAAATGGAAGAAGTAAGTATGCACGATCGTACTCCTGAAAACAATGATTTATTAAAAGCAATGTCTTTTATTAGCAAGCAAGCTAAGAAAGCTGGGAAATCAGTTGCAGACTTTGTTAAAAATATTGAATTAGGAAAAATGTCTGATGCAATGAAAGAAGTAGAATTAGAAGAAACTAGTGAACTAGAAGAAGCTATGACTACCATTGAAGAGCTAAAAGGACAACTTCAAGAAGTAAATCTTCTTAACGCTAAGTTACTATATGTAAATAAAGTATTCAAAGCGAATAGTCTAACAGAATCACAAAAAGTAAGCGTTATTGCTGCATTCGATAAAGCTGAAACAGTTAAAGAAGTAAAATTAGTATTTGAGACAGTTGCTGATAACGTAGTTGGAAAAACTAGAAAAAGCACTATCAAAGAAGCTAAATTAGGTATGGC
>Ga0209634_1003277_pt1 | contig 10983 bp, 8 predicted proteins | sample LinPmetageLP40_FD_184043 | JGI IMG/M metagenome (GOLD analysis project Ga0209634, IMG submission 184043) | Marine viral communities from the Pacific Ocean - LP-40 (SPAdes) (version 2) | ecosystem: Environmental > Aquatic > Marine > Oceanic | place: Pacific Ocean | collected 2010-08-26 | reverse complement strand
GTTTGGAATCACCCACTTGTTGTTGCTAGAGCTATTAAGAAAAATTTTGCAAGACTAGCAAAAGAAAATAATATAAAAAGAGTACAAACAGCTGTAAGAGCTGACTTTAAAATAGGTTTAAAGTTCGCTTCATGGCTTGGTTTACAAAACGAAGGATTGATGAAACATTATGGTTTTGATGGTTCAGATCACTTCAGATATGCGAGGATTTTTTAATGACTTGGGTTATACCAGCAGTAGTAGGAGTATCAGCAGTAGCAGGTGTACAACAAGCAGGTGCTATTGGAAAATATACACAATCTGCTTTTAATAGAAAAGCTAAAGTAGATGAACAAAAAGCAGAAGCTATAGAAAATCAATTAACATTAGATTTATCAACATTTGATAAAAAATTTCAACAACTAGAAGGAACAACAATTGTTAATACTAACAAGTCAGGAGTTATAGAAGGATCAGGTTCTTCTCAAATAATTAAATTATCTAATCTTTTTGAAAAAGAAATTGAAAAAGATAAGATGCGTTACAATGCGGAAATAGGTAAAGCTAGAGCATTTGAAAGTGCAGCTTTTGCTAGGATTGAAGGAAGCATTGCAAAACAAAGATCACGAATGGAACAAATAAGTATAGTAAGTAGTGCTGGATCAAGTTTGTTATCAATATTAGGATAATTATGCCAAAGATACCCACATATATATCTCAAGGAAAAATAACAACAGAGACTGCGAGTGTTGGTAGTGTTCCCAGAATATCACCAGGTGAAAATATATTTAGAGCAACTAAACCTGTTACAGATTTTTTAACGAATGAATATATAAAAGAAAAAAAATTAGAAGCTGACAATAAAGCATATAAAATATTATCTGATATGTATATTGATCAAAAAGATAACAATGGAAATACTATTGTAAAAGGTTTGTTTACTATTCAAAGTGAAACTAAAAAAAATGGAAACCCAACAGATGCCGCTTCAATACACGATCAAGATGTAAATAGTTTATATAATTATTTTCAAAATAATAAATTTGAAACTTTAGATAACTTTACAAAAAAAGCTATAGAAAAAAAGTTTTATTCAACTGCTGGTATTTTAAAAACAAAAGCTCTTGAAGGATCACGAATAGAACAAATTAAAGTATCAACAGATGTAGATGAAGATTATATTGGTAAAGAAGCTCTAACATTAAAAGAAGTTGGACCAGTATATCTTGATATTTATAATAGTAAAGTCATAGATAAAATAAATGCAAATACTAATTATGATGGAGGTCAGAAAAAAATATTAATTGAAGACTATCAAAAATTTGGTGTTACTACACTTGCAGATAGTATGTCTAAAAGCCAACCATTTGCTTTTAAAAATGCTTTTGAAAAAGGTGATTTTGATTTATTAGGTTTAGAAGAAAAAAATAAATATCTAGCAGTTGCTGAAACAAATATATTAGAAAGTAAATTTCAAGTTCTGACAGGTTCTTTAAATTTACCACCTGATGCTGATCCATCTCTTTTAACAATAGCTTACGATGAAGTAACTAGAGGTACATTTGGTGGAAATCAAGAATTAGTAAAACTTTACAACTCCTTATCATTAACAGAACAAAGAAAATTTAAAGAGTATTCTAATAAAAAAGCAAGATCATTAAGAAGTGATATGCAATTTCAAATGCTTTCAAATCAACAAATTATAAAAAATCAAGTAGCAAATGAATCTAAAGAATCAATTTTGCAGATGGATAAAAATTTAGGTATATATGATAAAAATATAGAAATATTATTTGGTAATACACCTGAAATTATAGAACAATTTAAAACTTTAAATTCACAAGTGATAGCAACAGAAGGTAAAACTTTATCAAGTTTTGACACCAACAGTCAAATTATAGATTTAATTATAACTGATGAAATAAATCAAGTAAGTGATAAATTTACTTTACCTGGAGAAACTGAATCTAAATCAATAGTCGAAAGATATGAATCAGGAGTTAATATGAAAGATTTAGTATTTCTAAGTACAATGATTGATAGTCAAAACAAAAATCCTGAAACGTATTCTGATATGAAAACTTTTTTTAATTTTATTGATTTTTATAAAATGCCAGTTCAAGGAAGTCCTGTGTTAAAAGATATTGATCTAGGTTTAGATAATAGACTTAATAATTTTAAATATACAATGTATGCTAGATACGTTAATGGTATTGAAAAAGGTATACCCGCTAAAACTTTAACTGATCCTACTAAAAAAGAATTTATAGGTAAAGATGTTTTAAACTTTATGCCTAATGCTAATCTTTTATTTAAAGAAATTGTAGATCAAATTAAAAAAAATAAAGGTTTTGTTTCCACAAGAGATGCTAAAAGATTACCTAATGAATCACCACAAGACTACTTAAAAAGAATAGGACAATTATAATGTCTAGTCTTGCTGAACAAAATGAAACATTAATTAAAGGTGGGTTTTCACAAAAAGAAATATCAAATTGGAAACAAGAAAAAATATTTTCATTAGAACAAGGTGGATATGAACAAGAAGAAATCCTTAAAGAGTTTGGTTATCAACCTATTGAAAGAGGACCAATAAAAAAAATATGGAATAACATTATTACTTTAGGTAAAGAAGAAAAAAAATCAACATACGAAAAATTATTAGAAGTAGAAAAAAATGAACCTGATAATATTTCTTTAAAAGAAAAATTAGTAGGTGAAACCTTTGAGTTTGAAAAATATTGGAATAGAGGTTTTAATATGGGTATTATTGATCTTGTGCAAAACTATCATCAACTTCCTGGTAATTCAGGCACAGGTTTACCTGAAGGTTATGTTGCAGAGCCTTTTGAAGATACGGGTATCATAGAAAGAAATGTACAAAATCTTGCAGTCATTACAAAAGATTTACCTGTTTATTTAACAGGTGCTTTACTTACAAACCTTTTAACTTTTGGTCGTGCGGGTAAAGTAGGTACTGCAGCAGCAACTGGTTTCTTTGCGGGATCAATTAGAGAAACTTATTTGAATATGTTGGAAAGTGGTCAAGTTCATAGTTGGTCAGAGTTTTGGGATATTTATACAAAAGAAGGAGTTAAAGCTGGTGGAAAAGAAGCAATACAATTAGGTGCTGCTGTAGGTTTAGGTGGATATGGAAAAAATTTTATATCTAAACTTTTGTTAAGAGTTGCTGGATTTGAAGGATCAGGTGCAATCATAGAACAAGAACTACCTAGTAAAGATCAATTAATTGATTCTACAATATTATTTGGTGCATTTGGATTAGCTGAAGCGGGAGGTGCAAAAGTTGTAAATACAATTAAAAGAACAAATAACAATGCTATTGATATTGCAACAGACTACATAGCTGACAAAACAGTGGTTGAAGATTTATCAAGTAAAAATATTGATATACCTCGAGCTTATAAAAAACCTGAAACAAAAGTAGTAAAGGAAGATGCTTTTAAAAAAGATATAAAATTAGATACAGAAGCAGAAAATACTATTTTAAATAAAATTAGATATGCAAAAGAAGAAGTAACTGCACCTGGTAAAGCGAATAAATTAACTCAAGGTTTTGTAGATAGGCTACATCCTCTTTACAGAATGGTAAAAGAAGTGGATAAAACAAAAAGTAGAACTGGTAAATTAAGTGTTTATGAAAGATTTAGAACTTTAGTTGGAATGGAACACAGAGCAGGACACTTTATAGAAGTAGGAACTTTAAATAAAAATTTAGTAGAAAATGGTAAATCATATAAAGAAATACTAAAACCGATTGGTAAAGATAAAAAAACATATTTAGAATTTGGTGCTTATAAAGTAGCAAAAAGAATAGTAGAATTACAAGAAAGAGGTATTGATCATGGCTTTGATATTAAAGCTGCTAAAGAAGTTGTAGCGAATAAAGAATTAGTAAAAAAATATGAAAAAACATCTAAAGAGTTTGATGATTATAATTTAAGAGTTTTAACGTATGTTAAAGATAGAGGTTTAATTACTCAAGAAGCCTTTGAATCTATGGTTGAAGCAAATAAAAATTATGTTACTTTTTCAAGAATTAAAGATTCTGCACCAGGAGAAATTGGTTATACAAAGAATGTAGTAAATCCTTTAAAAAGAATTAAAGGATCAAAAAAAGATATTATTGATCCTATTGAAACTGCATATAGTAATACTTTTCATCTTGTAAAATTAGCAGAACGAAATGCTGCTCTAATTGAGTTTTTTGATTTTGTTGCAAAGAATCAAAAATCATTTCCTGACATACAAAAAAGTGCAAGAACAAGACAAATAAAAATAGAAAGAAAGGAACTTGAACAAATATTAGACGATACATCAGCAAACTTTATATCTGATAAAGCTGTAGAAAATTTTAAAGTATTTAGAAAAGAATATTTAGAACCAACAGAAACACAAGTTGGTGTTATTAGAAATGGAAAATTTGAAACTTATGAGGTTGGAAAAGAATTAGCTCAAGCATTAAAAGATTTTGATCCAAAATCATTAGGAGATATTACAAAAATGTTTAAGTTAAATGCTCCTGCAAGATGGTTGAGAGCAGGTGCTACAGCATCCCCTGACTTTGTATTTCCAAATATTTTTAGAGATACAGTAACCGCTGCTGTTTTTAGTAAATATGGCTTTGTGCCTTTATGGAGTTCATTGGAAGGAGCTGTAACTTTAGCACTAGGTAAATCAGGTTTAAGTAGAAACTCAAAAGAAATTTATAATAAATGGTTGCGATCAGGTGGTATGCAATCAACTTTAGTTTCTATTGATAGAAATATATTTGATAAACCAGCATTTGAAATTTTAAATCGTGGACCAATAAGAAATTCTTTAAAAACACCATTAGAGTATTTAAGATTAATTTCTGAATTTTCAGAAAACATGACAAGAATATCAGAGTTTAAAAGATCTTACGCAAAATCAAGAAGAAATGCCATGACAGAAAAAGAAGCTATTGAAAGAGGAGGGTTTGAATCAAGAGATATAACTATTGATTATGCTAAGATGGGTTTATATATGAAGGGATTAAATCAAGTAGCTGCTTTTTATAATGCTAGAGTTCAAGGTTATACAAAAATTTATGAAGCCTTTAGAGATAGACCTGGTAGAGCTATGACAATGATTACTGCTTCTATAATATTGCCATCAATTTATTTTTGGTTTGCAAACAAAGATAATGAAGTTTACCAAAGACAACCTGAATGGGTAAAAACTAATTATTGGGTTATTGTTAAAGATGGAGTACCTCACAGAATATCTAAACCTTTTGATTTAGGAATTGTTTTTGGCACAGGAACAGAACAACTTTTAGATTGGTTAAACAAAGAACATCCTGATCAACTTAATGATTTTTTATATGACTTTGGAATTTCAACTTTAAAAAGTTTTAATCCAACACCTACATTTGGAGTTCCTATTCTTGAATCAATATTTGATAAAAGTTTTTTTACAGGTAAACCTTTAGTTCCTGATTACATGGATAAAAAGTTATTATCAAAATATCAATATACTACTTACACATCCGAAGTGGCTAAAAGTATATCGAGAGCAATGAATATTTTAGTAGGTGATCATACTAAATTAGATAGTCCTATAGTTATAGATAATTTTATAAGAGCTTGGACTGGTAGTTTAGGTAGATTTGTAGTTCAAATGACAGATAAAGGTTTAATTGAGTTTGGTATTATTAAAGACCCTATCAAACCAACTGACAAATTGACTATTATACCTGGTATCAGAGCTTTTAATTTAAGAGACCCAAGCGGTCAATCTGAATTTATTACTGATTTTTATAAAGAATTAAACAAGATAGATAAAGAAGTTAATAGCATTATAATTTTAGAGAAAAGAGGTGAGTTCAAAGAAGCTATAGAATTAAGAGAAAAAATTAACATGAAAAACAAAAATGTGTTACAATTACTAAGTATTAGAGATGCTCTTTCAGGTATTAATTACACCATAAGAAATATACATAATACTAAAAAATATACCGCTGATGAGAAAAGAGAATTAATAGACATACAATATTTGTTAATGATTAAAACAGCAAAAAGAGGTTTAGATTACATGAATTTAAAGGTTGATAAGGAAAATGAAAGATAATATAGAGAAATAGTATGACAGTATCTAGCACAACAGTAAAAAACAGTTCTTCAGGAAATGGTAGTCAAGCTACCTTTGTTTATAGTTTTAAGATATTTGCCAATACAGATATACAAGTTATTATACGATCTGCCACAGGAACAGAGACAACTAAACAAATAACAACTGATTACACAGTAACAGGTGTGGGAAGTGCTACTGGCGGTAACGTAGTTTTTGAATCTTCTGCCATACCAACCGCTACAGAAACAGTTGTTTTAATTAGGAATGTCCCGCAAACTCAAGCGATAGATTATATCGCTAATGATCCATTCCCTGCGGAGACACACGAAGAGGGTTTGGATCGTGCAACTATGACAACTCAACAAATGCAAGAAGAGTTGGACAGATCATTTAAAGTTTCAAGAACAAACACAATTGCATCTTCAGAATTTACAGATAGTGCAACAACAAGAGCTTCTAAAACTTTAGGTTTTGATGCTGATGGTAATTTAACAACAGTAGCTGATTTCTTACCTGCAGGTGGTGATTCAGCTTTATTTCAATATTCAACAACAACAGCAGACGCTGATCCTGGAGCAGGAAAATTTAGATTAAATAACGCAACGATTGCTAGTGCAACTGAAATGTACATTGATGATTTAGAATTTAATGGAACAAACGTAGAAGCATGGGTTCAATCTTGGGATGATGTTACAGGCAACGATACTAACAGAGGAAGAATAAGAATTTCAAAAGCTAACGCATTAGATACATGGATGGTATTTAAAGTAACTGGTGGAATAACAAATGCTACTGGTTATAGTAAAGTTTCATTAGTCTATATTGATAGTGCAGGAACTTTTACAAATGATGATAAATTTTTTGTTGCATTTGTAGCAAGTGGAGAAGATGGTTCAATACCAGGATATTTCTATAAATTTGACACAGGTACATCTGATGCAGACCCTGGTGCTGGAGAGATAGCATTTAATAATGGCACTTATGCTTCAGCTACAGTAATTTATATTGATGATGCTGATGCTAATGGTGTTACAGTTGTAACAGATATTCTAACGTGGGATGATTCAACTTCTACTATTAGAGGTTATCTAATGATCTATGATATTAACGATAGATCAACATACGCAAGATTTAAAATAACAGGTGCTTCAACAGATGCTAGTGGATATGTAAAATTAGCTGTAGCTCATTTAGCTTCTAATAATACTTTTTCAGCTGCTGACGAACTTTCAGTTACCTTTGTAAGAAATGGAGATACTGGAGATACTGGAAATACTGGTTCTACTGGAAACACAGGATCAACAGGTTCAACTGGACCGTCAGGTACAAATTCACAACTTGCAATGACTTGGTCAAGCTCAACTTCTGATGCTGATCCAGGTGCAGGTAAATTAGCTTTTAACAATGGTACAATAAGTTCAGTATCAATTTTATATATTGATGACACAGATGATGGCGGAGCAACTATATCTAGTTTTGTACAATCATGGGATGATGTTTCAAATGGAGTAGCAAGAGGTATTGTTACTGTTACTAAAGAAGGAACACCATCTACATTTGCACTTTTTAAAGTTACAGGTGCAGTAACAAACGCAACAGGTTATAGTAAAGTTATTGTAACTCATGTAGTTTCTAATGGTACATTCTCAAATACAGATGGTATTGGAGTGCATTTTAGTTACTCAGGTGTTGATGGTTCAGGAAACGTATCTACAGATGGAGTACAAACTTTAACAAACAAAACTTTAACATCACCAAAAATAAATGAAGATGTAGTTTTATCTTCTACTGCAACTGAATTAAATAAATTAGATGCACTAAGTAGAGGAAGTATTATTTATGGTAATGCTAGTGCAGCTACAGCAGTTTTAACTAAAGGTGGTGCAGCAACAGTATTAACATCAGATGGAACAGATATAAGTTGGGAAGCAGTTTCTAGTGGTGTTGAATGGCAATCAAGTATTGTTACAGCTTCAACTTTATCATCAGCAGTTAATAGAGGATATTGGATTAATACAACATCTAATGCTTGTAATATTACACTTCCTGGTTCTGCTTCAGTTGGAGATCAACTTATTTTTGTAGATTATGCTAGAAAATGGGGAACAAACGCAATTACACTAACTTTAAATGGTTTAAAATATCAGAATGGTACTAGCAATCCTGTTTATGATACAACTGGTCAAACAGTTAATATAGTTTATTCAGGTGCAACAAATGGTTGGATTCCTATTTCAGATGATGATGTAGTTGATGAAGGCGCTCCCCCACCTTATAGTGTAGATTTTTTAACTATCGCTGGAGGAGGTGGAGGTGCTAAAGGTGTTGGAGGAGGTGGAGGTGCTGGAGGGTATCGAAATTCTTTTTCAAGTGAAAGTTCAGGTGGAGGAGGTTCTTCCGAAACTGCTTTAGCTTTAAATGTTGGTATAACTTACACAGTTACAGTTGGTGCTGGAGGTGCTGGTGGTACTTCTAATGCAGGAGCTAGTGGAGCTAATAGCGTAATTTCAGGTTCAGATATAACATCTATTACTTCTATTGGAGGAGGTAAAGGTGGTTCTTTAAATTTAAGTATATCTGGTGCTGATGGTGGCTCTGGTGGTGGTGGTGGAGGTGGTGGTACAGGTAATAATGGTTCAGGAACTTCCAATCAAGGTTTTAATGGTGGACAAGGTAATAATTCAGGGGGACAAGCAGCTTCTGGTGGTGGAGGTGGTGCTTCTGCTGTTGGAGTAAATGGTTCAACTTCTGCTGGTGGTGCTGGAGGTGCTGGTTTAGCTTCTTCAATAACAGGTTCTGCAGTTACAAGAACAGGTGGCGGAGGAGGAAGTGGAAGAAATACTGGTACACCAGGTTCTGGTGGAGCAGGTGGTGGTGGAAATGGTGGAAAACTTACTACTTTAGGAACAGTTGGAACTGTAAATACTGGTTCAGGTGGAGGTGGTTCTCATGATGTTAATGGTGCTGCTGGTGGTTCAGGAGTTGTTATTTTAAGTATGCTTGATGCAAACTATTCAGGAACAGTATCAGGTAGTCCAACAGTTGCGACAGGAGTTTCAGGTAAAACAGTTTTAACATTTAATAGTTCAGGAAGTTACACAGGATAAATTATGGCACACTTTGCAAAATTAGGAATAGGAAATATAGTTGAACAAGTTGAGGTAGTATCAAACGATATTGCTACAACAGAACAGGCTGGTATAGATTTTTTAAATAATTTATATGGCACTAGAGATGTTTGGAAACAAACCTCTTACAATAATAACATTAGAAAAAATTTTGCTAGTATTGATTATAAATACGATCAAACTAGAGATGCTTTTATACCCCCAAAACCTTACCCATCTTGGACTTTAAATGAAACAATTTGTCAATGGGAATCACCCATTATAAAACCTAATGATGGTAATAAATATAATTGGAACGAACAAAATCAAACTTGGGATTTAGTTACTTAAGATATAGTCTTAAAAATTATATAAATTATAATTCATATCTGTTAATAACATAACATGAAATTTATGTTAATATTAAAGGTATGTTCTGCTATACACATGAATTGTTTACCCTCAATGAACGATAGTTTTGTATTTAATTCTTGGTCAGAATGTGCTAGTGCAGGTTATCTACGTTCTATTAAAATAATAAATAGTATGGATAGTAATGTAGTGAACGCAAATAAAATAGTTGTAAATTTTAAATGCGTACAAACAGAGGAATCATAGGAGTATATATGGATAAAATGATAGGAATCTTTTTAGAAGAAATAACAAACTTTTGGAAAAAAGTAAAAAGCTATGTCAAAAACAAAATTAAAAAAATCGTCTGCAAGTGCAAATGCACAGAAAAAAATTAAAGAGTACGCAGAAAAAAACAATAGTGTTCGCATCTCATATCATGAGAAGGTGTGTGCGGAACGTATGAAAACTTTATTTAAAGCTATAGATGAAATGAGAATAGATATAAAAAATCTACACTCTGATATGAACAAAGGAAAAGGTGTTATAAATTTCCTGGTTGTTATTGGCGGTACACTTGCTGTCATTCTAGGTTTTTTTAAATGGGATGGCTAGACGCAGACAAACAGCTTCTGTTGGTTTATACAATGAACTTATTGCACAAGCTAACTTTGCTAAAGACCCAAATCAAATTGTGTTTGTACCTGCTATGGGTAAAGGTCCAATAGACATGGTTGTATTAGATATAACTACGGGAGAGTATAAAGCATACGATGTTAAGAGTGCAAATTATAGAAAATCAGCATATACTCCTAAAGATACCTACAAAAGAAGAGCAGGTACGTTGATAAATAGAGGATTGACAGACGAGCAAAAAAAATTAAAAGTTCAAATATATTATAACAAATGAAACTATCCAAACACTTTAACCTAGAAGAATTTACCAAGTCTATGACGGCTCAACGTAAAGGTATTGATAATACACCAGGAGCAGGTGATATAAAAAATTTAGAAGATTTATGCTACTGTGTATTAGAACCCGTAAGAAATAAATTTGATTTACCAGTCACAATAACCAGCGGTTATCGTAGCGAAGAATTGTGTGAAGCTATTGGTAGTAAAAAAACATCACAACACGCAAAAGGAATGGCAGCAGATTTTGAGATTGCTGGTGTACCTAATATTAAAGTAGCTTATTGGATTTCTAGTAACTGCGACTTTGACCAGCTTATTCTTGAATATTATAAGAAGGATGATCCAGCGGCAGGTTGGATTCATTGTAGTTATAATGAAAAAGGTAACAACAGAAAACAAATATTAACTTATGATGGTAAAAAATTTGAAAATAATTTACCAGATATGGAATGGAAAGATGGTAAGGTGGTAGAGTAATGGCAAGAGATTACAAATCAGAATATAATAATTATCA
>Ga0209634_1003276_pt1 | contig 10983 bp, 9 predicted proteins | sample LinPmetageLP40_FD_184043 | JGI IMG/M metagenome (GOLD analysis project Ga0209634, IMG submission 184043) | Marine viral communities from the Pacific Ocean - LP-40 (SPAdes) (version 2) | ecosystem: Environmental > Aquatic > Marine > Oceanic | place: Pacific Ocean | collected 2010-08-26 | reverse complement strand
TACTTCCCTACGGAAACTGAAAGACAAACCCTAGAAGAGGGGTACTTTTCAAATCACTCGAAAAGTGTTAATTCTGATCAATAAGGGCGTATTTTACACAGATTAAAAATTTAGTCGGATGTCAGTAGTAAAAAGCTTGAAATTTGATAATAATCAAATTTTTTTGTTCCTTTTAAAATTTACTCGGATGACAGTAATAAAATTTCAGTTATGCTAAAAATGAAATGGTGAGAAAGGTGTTAAACCATTGCGATCAGCAAGTACATGATCGATATGTTAGTATTGATGCAAGCGGATAATTCACAATACTGACTCAATACAATTCAATTTTATCACAGACGAAGTCTTGAATTAATTGATACAAACCTCTACTAATGTCTTGTGAAGTCTCAAACTTTCGAACGTCATGCTGAATTCAGTTCAGCATCTCATTGCCAATCAGTAGATTCCGAAACACCGTGCCTGCGGGCAGGCTGGAGTCTAGAATGAACTGTGCTTAAAAACAAGGTTTCTGGAAATAATTTTGATCAAAGTCTTGATGCCTTTGTTGGTGTTCTTCACCAACAAATGTGATCAAGGATCACAATACAGAGAAATCCAGCATACAAGATCAATTACAAAGTTATTCCGCCTGCCCATCACCAAGGTTCGTGTCCTCACGAACATTATTCTTTGTCCCGTGAGGATATAAACCAAGGCTGTTGACAAGCTTAATACCCACAGCTCTCCTCTCCACACAGACCCTGAAACAAGTTCAGGGTGACTACATTGGGGGAATATGAGTGTGGAAAAACATCCCTTTTGGTGATTGGTCACGCTCTCCATAGAGTCATTCCACTCCATAGTCTAAAAGCTTCACACCTGTTGAGGTCATTACTAGACTAGCTTATGCCCACAGCCCCTCTCTTCGCACAGTCACCCTGAACTTGTTTCAGGGTCTTTCTCATTTCAAGGTGATCAGGGTTAAACGTTCGTCCTGAAATCATCTGAAACTCAAAATCTTTTCTCTCGACAATCACAATAGTATGATTATAGAGTTTTATGTGCCAAATTCCTTTTGTGGTTCATATGATGGTTTTGATCTTAAAAAAACCTACTATTGAAAATCTTGTTGCATATCAATTTTTAATTCACACAAATGAAATTTTTGACTATTGCTGCTATTGTTGTCTATCTTCTTGTACCTATTACAAATGTACAAGCTCAAACTGATTTGGCCGTATTGTCTGCATATGTGACTAAATTCCATTCGCGAGAAAAGTCAGTAACATTTTTAAAGCGGTTTGAAAATTTTATTATAGATCAGCAGATAGATGCAGAAGTAGCCACTGGACTTAGTCCTTATATCAGTAATGGTTTAAGCACAATTTTCAAGCTTAAAGACTCTGATTCTTATACAGGTCTAAGTGAGTACAAAACATTATTAGATGAATATAAATTAGCTCCTACACGTTTGATTTTTGCTCTTGAAAACCTTTCCTTACTGCCCTTAAATGACTCTGAAGCAAAAGCTGACTATCGTTTGGGTCAGGCTCAAGTACATTTTATAGATGATTTTCTAGCTCTAGAAGTAGTAAATCCTGTAAACAACACAGCGGCTCTGATTAATGCATTTCAAGTCATAGAAGATGTAAAAGGTTTGGCTATCGTAAGAGTTTCATTTTTCAATAATTTTTTTGGAAGTGGATTTGGCACAGGCAAAGCAAAATTAAAAGCCACCGTAAATGTTCGTGTTTATAACCAATTTGGAGAAAAAGTATTCAATGGTGAAATTGCAGGACTAAGTAGTACAAAAATTATTGTTGGAGTGGAAACTGAATATGACATTCATGAAATTAAAAATGGTTTTGAAGAAGCAACTATTAATGCTTTGAAAAGAGCGGACAAGAAATGGTCTAAAAGCATATCGAAAATCAAATGGCAATAGATATGGTTATTATACTCTTAAAGCGCATTTTTTGTTACCCAATAGCGATATCCAATAATGGCCTGATCTAGTTTGGAGAGTTTGGTAAGATCTTTTTTGCTGTACTTGGGAAGTATGACCTTGTTGATTTTGGCTAAAATTTTGAACATAGTTTTGAAATAATGGTCACAATGCTATCGTTTACAAAACTAAATCATTCTATTGATTTGATAATCAACGGATGTGTACTAATTTGAATCCTTTATTTCATAACCTAACTCAATGATCAAATGGAGAATATCGCTTACATAGAATTCCTGAAATGGTGGCATCAGATAATGATAATTAGCTCCATTCTTACAGTCGTATTGTCGGCAGTGATTTATGCCTTTCACAAAATTAAAGTTTCTTCCATAAAGGAGTACAAGGATAAATACGACTATATCAACCTCTACGAGATCAAAACGTATAAGTGGTCTTTTATACTAGTGGGTGTGGCGATGGCCATGTACGCCAATACCTATAATGACATAACAGCGGCCAAAAGTATCGTTTGGTTTTTTGTTAGGTTTTTTATTGCTGGCTCTATTGGTACACTCGTAGGATATATTGCTGCATTGGTTCTAGAATACTACTATCCTGGGAAGATGCAAAAGAAACTCGACAAATGGAGATACATGCCTAGGGTGAATCCAAAAACAGGTAATAAGATGACTTTACTTAGTGAAGAGGAAGAGGACGTACATTTAGATGAAGGGATGCAGGCTGAAGAAAATGTATTTTCTATCGACTATGATGTGTGGATAGAAGAAGCAACTGGAGATACCAGAATAGAGCGATATGAAGGTTATATGGAAGCTCTTGAGTGTGGATCATGTGGATTTACCACCTTAAAAATTGCAAGAGAAGAAATAGTAGAACCTGCAACTGTTTCCACAGAAGGGGAACTATTGAAGCATTATGAATGCAAGTATTGTGGATCTGTACGGGTCACTCAACATGCTATTGCGAAACTCACCAATGCAGCCGCTGAAGCAGAAATGGTGAAAAAACAGAATAAACTAAAACAACAGGAGGCAAATGCCAACAAGGTAGTAGATGCTATAAAGATTCAGATACACGATACAACAGGTACAACAGAGATATATGAATTTCACTCAGTAAGCCAGGCTAGAAATTTTCTTGATGAATATAACAAGTAACCTGACCGGGAATTAACAGAACTTTGATGAGTAAAAGAATATGAGAGTGTAGTTTGTCAAATTGACCGCTTAAACTATTATATAGCATTTGGCACTATAATGGTAATCACTAGTCTGTTGAATGCCGTTCATGTGGAAAGAAATTGAAAATATTATGAGAAAGATTTTGATATTGAGTTTGATGATTGTTTTCAGTAGCATTTTATTGGCTGGAAATCAACTCACAGTAAATAATGATAGTACCAAACTACTTCCTGAGCCACGCCATGCCAAGGAAGCCATGCTGATCACACAGTTATTGGAGTATCACCACTATCGAAAAATGAAATTTTCGGATTCATTGTCTTCGGCTATCCTTGACTCTTATATCAAAGTACTGGATCCAAGCAAAGGCTATTTTCTTGCAAGCGACATCGAATCATTCGAACCATTGAGATATCAGTTGAGCAAGGAAACCATCAATGGCAATGTCATGCCAGCTTATGACATATTCCATGTATTCAATAAGCGCTACAGCGAGCGCATGAAATATATCAATGAAGTGCTGTTAAAAACACCATTTGACTACAGCAAAGATGAAGTACAAGACATTGATCGATCTGACAATGAATGGATGGCTTCTGAGGGAGAACTCAATGACCTTTGGAGAAAAATCGTTAAAAATCAAAAGTTGAGTCTAAGGCTCAATGGCAAATCTGAAGAGAGCATCAACGATGTGATCGAAAAACGTTATGAGCGTTATGTCAAAACCATTTCACAATACAAAAGCGATGATGTATTTCAGCTATTTATGAATGTCGTATCAGAATCCTTTGATCCGCATACCAATTATTTTTCTAAACATACTTCAGATAACTTCAAGATCAATATGAGCTTGTCATTGGAGGGGATAGGAGCAACATTACAGACAGACAATGATTATACTAAAGTAAACAGAATCGTTCCAGGTGGGCCAGCAGACAAGTCCGCTTTGATTTATGCTGAGGATAAAATTATTGCTGTTGGGCAAGGAGAACTAGGGGAAATGCAAGATATCATTGGTTGGCGTATTGATGATGTGGTGGAGTTGATTAGAGGGCCGAAGGGAACCAAGGTGCGTTTGGAAATCCTCTCGGCCAAGGAAGGAATTAATAGCCATGCTGAAATTATCACGATCATCAGAGATAAAATAAAGCTAAAGGACCAAGAAGCAAAAAAGGAGATCATTCCAATGACCAAGAATGGGAAAGAAATGAATATGGGGGTTATCAAAATCCCGAGTTTCTATTTTGGATGGGAAGATTATCAAAAGGGAAATGAAGATTACGCAAGTACCACCAAGGATGTCAGAAGACTTATCAAAGAACTGGAAGAAGAAGGAATCGATGGATTGGTCATTGATTTAAGAAATAATGGAGGTGGATCACTTGCTGAGGCCATTGAATTGACCGGCATTTTTATTGATAACGGACCTGTGGTACAAGTGAAACCTTCTGATCCCAGAAAACCAATAGAAGTGGGGAGAGATACTTTGGATGGAGTGGCATATGAAGGATCTATGATGGTGCTTATCAATAGATTCAGTGCCTCTGCTTCAGAGATTTTTGCAGGAGCTATACAGGACTATAAGCGTGGAATTGTCGTTGGTGAGCAAACTTTTGGCAAAGGTACCGTGCAAAGTATGGTTGATTTGGGAAGGTTTATGCCTGAATCAAGAGGAGAGACTGGTCAACTCAAATTGACACTACAAAAATTCTATCGCGTAACAGGAAGTAGCACACAACACAAAGGGGTAAGTCCAGATATCAACCTGCCATCAGCATTCAGTGCTGAGGCTTTTGGTGAAAGCGCTGAACCCAGTGCATTGCCTTGGGATGAAGTTGCATCGACAGACTTCTCAGCGACCAATGATGTGACCAATGAGATGATCCAGAAGCTCAAGAAAGTCTATGAATACCGCCTAAAAACGGATAAGGGCTTGCAGCAGTTTGTAGAAGAGACCAAGGCATTTGAAAAAAACTTGAACCAATCAGAAGTATCTCTGAATCAGTCAACGCGACAAGCCCAGCGTGATGAGCAGGATCGACTAAAGAAATCTACAGATATCTCTGTAACTATCGTAAACAGCGAAACAGGTACTCCTGTGACAGATGAACTCAATATTGACGATCAATATCTTAAAGAAGGAATTTTGATTTTGGCAGAATTGATTACAGGCAACATTGGTTAATTCAACTAATTTATTTGTATTTTGGTTGCCACCTATATACCTAATCAATTAAAAGAATGGATCAAGATCTAGAACACTTCAGAAATTTGGTATCGCTAGCTGCGATAGATGGAAAAATCGAAGAGATAGAACGCATCACACTATCCAAGATAGCCTATGAGAGAGGAATTTCTGTGAATAGAATGAATATAATGCTCAAGCACGCAGATGAGTATGTGTATCTCATACCACAAAACCATCAAGATCGAGATAAACAACTTCGTGAGATGATAGAATTTGCAGTAGTTGATGGAGATTTTGCTGAAGCAGAAAAACGCCTTATCATTACCGTTGGCGAAAAATTGGGTTTTACAGGTCAAGAACTCAATCAAGCGATCAATCAAAAGATTATTTAGAAAATCAAGAGCACTCCAGTGAAGATCACCAGCCCCACCAACATGACTATAAAGCTGTAGGGCAATATATCCTTGGCTTTTAATTGGGTAATACCCAATAAAGGCAATGCCCAAAACGGTTGTAGCATATTGGTAAGTTGATCTCCATAAGATAACGCCATCACCGCCTTATTGATTGGAACACCCAATACCAATGCCGCATTGCACACAATAGGTCCCTGCACCGCCCATTGTCCACCACCACTAGGGACAAAAGTATTGACAATAGCTGCGCTCAGTAAGGTGAATACTGGAAATGTAGTAGGTGTAGATATTTGAATAAAAAAATCAGAGAATATGAGCACCATGCCCGAGTATTTCATAATACCCATAATGCCAGCATATAACGGAAACTGAATTATAATGCCTGTGGCGCCAATCACCGCTTTTTGCATGGCTATCAAAAAGGTATGGATCGTTCCATGAGTTATGAGGCACAATCCAAATAACACAAAATTGATGTAGTTCAAATTGATAAAGGAGAAATTGCTTTGGTTGGAAGAAATAATTTTATACAAGGAGAACAACAGGATAATCCCTCCCAATCCATATGCCAATAATCTAGAATGATCCAATTTTTCAGCACCTTTGACTTTTATGAGGTCATTAATTGATGGGGGATGAAAATCGGGTAAGGCAGTCGCGCTCGACCTACTTCCGAGATAGTAGAATAACGATGGAATGATGACCATCAACAATCCCCAGGCGGTTAAATTCATTGGAGACAGGATAGTTTCATTGATGGGAATCTTACCTATGGTTTCAACCAGAAAGTGATTACTCTCAGCTACTTTGAGCGGTGCTGATCCTGAAAAACCACCGTGCCAAGTCATCAATCCACTATATCCTGCTGCTCCAAGCAGTGGATAGTTAAGGGCTAGAGAATTGCGTTTGGCATATTCACCCACTTTTCTTGCAAATACGGCACCTACAATCAGGCAAAGACCCCAATTAAAAAAACTCACACCTATCGATAATAAACTCACGATGGCGGCAGCAGAAGCAGTACTAGTGCAATATTTAGTCAAGGTATTGAGCATGTGATCTGCGAAACTGCTCAATGCCAAGGTATGTCCCAGCACCAATATCAAGACCATTTGCATAGAGAATGAAAGCAATTCCCAGAACCCCTGTTCCCAAAATCCCAATAATTGAATCGCATAAGGTGTGCTATCGTCTTGCGAATCAGTCATGAGCCATGCCATCACATAGGTCACCAAAGTCAATACAATTGCAATTGAAAAAGGAGAAGGCAATAAACTCTTAACCAACCGAAGATATAAGTGATCTTCCTTCATTTACTTGATTATTAAATATTAAACTACTGACATCCGACTAAATTCTTAATCTGTGTAAAAAAAAACGTCCCTATTGATCAGGATTGATACTTTTTCAGTGATTTGAAAAAGCACCCCTCTTTTAGGGTTTGTCTTTTAGTTTCAGTAAGGAAGGACGAATAAATGCTCGAATACGCCATACGATCACTTTGAATTTTGAACCTTAAACTTTAAACGGACGATAGTAATATTAAACCAAAAAGGGCATTATAATTATGATTATCCGTAATGTTATATTTTTCTTTTCTGCCCTTTATAGATTCCTGCATTCAGAAATGACGTACTCTGTTAGCTTAGAACGTCATTCTCACTTGTCCGACCTTTGGCGGACGCAGGCGGGAATCTAAATAATAGGCATTGTGATGATTGCGGACAATCATAAGCTAATTTAACGAAATCAAAAATGCCATAACATCTACATCATCAGCATAGTCTGTCAATGAAGGGTTTTGAGCTTGCCCTAAAGACAATCCATCATCGTACCATCCATCTTTAGAAACAATGCATTGTATCTTATCCTGATAGACAGATAGCAACTCTTCAAGGTGTGCTCGGTCATTATATCTTTCGTAAAACAGCACCGAAATAGGGGAGACCAGAGCCGAGTCTTCCGTCAACAACAAAAAGCCATTGTCATAGTGATGTACAATGTTTACGAGGTATATGGATTTATTATAGTCATAGTTGTTGTGGTATTTGTGGTGAACAGCTATTCCTTCGTGATTATTGAGGTTTCCTAATAGAGATTCGATTTTATAGTCCTTTGGGAAATATACCTTGGACACATTTCTGCAACCCAATCCATAATATCTGAACATATCTCGTCCCAATTGATCAATGTCTTCGGGAGTTTCTTGACCATTCAGTATGGCGCAAGAAGTTCTGTTCTTTCGGATAATGTGGGGATACTTAGCAAAATAATATTCAAAGTACCGAGAGGTGTTGTCACTGCCAGTGGCTATGACGGCATCTACATCCTTCATCCTTTCGATGAATACTATTTGAGGTGCCAAATCGGGTTCGATTTCAAGCAGAAGATCAACAACATATGGCAGCAATACATTGTCTTGGCTACTTAACTTCATCTTGGCGACATGACCACTGATGATGATCGCAAGGAAGTCAGTAAAGCCAACCATGGGTATATTCCCCGCCATGATGACACCTATCGTTTTGGGCGAAGAGTTGGAGAGATCATAAGTATCAACCCATTCCAACAGAGTATCTTTATTGAGCAGCTGGGCCAAGCTGCTGATAGCAAGTTCGATATTTTCTGGAGTAAACCAATTATTCTGTTGTTCTGCCTTAAATATAATCTCTGAAGGAATACTGCCTTGATTTCGAATCTTTTCACCAAGTAGTGAAAAGGCGTTGATGCGGTTATTGATGTCCATGTAGTGATGCTGACTTTTTTATCAAGGATATCTGTTTGAACACAACAGGATGTTGCATATTTTTGTGCAAAGAAACACATAGTTATCATTTAATAAAAATAAGCATCATATAATATGGCAATAATCATCACAGATGAATGTATCAATTGCGGTGCATGTGAGCCAGAGTGTCCCAATACAGCGATCTACGAAGGTGGCATCGAATGGACATGGTCAGGAGGAACTGAACTCAAACAAGTGGAGCTCGAGGATGGGTCGGCAATAGATGGGAATGAAGAGCAAGAGCCAGTATCTGACGAATTTTATTATATAGTATCGGGTAAGTGTACAGAGTGTATGGGGTTTCATGAAGAGCCCCAATGTGCGGCCGTATGCCCTGTGGACTGTTGTGTTCCTGATCCGGATTATGTAGAAGAGGAAGAGGAGTTGTTGACGAAGCAGGCATGGCTACACAATGTCTAAGCCTATCCTGGGCTTAAAAATTGTTGTTCAGTTGATAGTTATAAGTCATTCCTTAAGGAGTCTTTACCATCATTTACAGTTAGTCAGGTCGAAAGACCTGACTCCCCACCTCAATCCTTGTTTCGTGTCCCCACGAAACAAATAACAAGGTCCGTAGAGCATCAACCCCGTTGTTTGAAACCTTTTCAGTGATTTGAAAAAGCACCCCTCTTTTAGGGTTTGTCTTTCAGTTTCAGTAGGGAAGGACGAATAAATGCTCGAATACGGCATACAGATCACTTTTAATTTTGAACCTTAAACTTTAAACGGGCGACAGCAAATAACTTTCAATTATTACCTCATTTTTGATCTTTTGATCAAGTAGTTCTGCAGGATCACATTGTAGTCTTGATTGATATCAACTTCAACAAAGTCAATTTTCAATTGACCACATTTGATTTTTAGCTGATCATAAAAGTTAGCAATTCCACTTTTATAGAATTCCTTCACTTCAGATGGCTGAACTTTTATTTTTTGGTGGCTTTCCAAATCTATAAATTCATACGGGCGATCCTCAAATTCAAAATCTACTTCCGTTGCGTGATCCTTCACATGAAATAGCAATACTTCATGTTTTTTGTGCTTGAGATGTTGAAGTGCAAGAAACACATCTTCCGGATCTGTACTATTCAGCATGTCACTGAAAATGACGATCAACGATCTTTTGGCAGATTTCTGGGCTACCACATCGAGTATTTTAGCTATGGACGATTGCTGCCCTTTCTCACTATTCTTGATAAGCTGTTGAAGTATCACCAGTACTTCATTGAGGTGAATGTTCGTAGATTTTATGGCAGTTTGCACATTGATATCATCAGCAAATGCAGTAATTCCAAAAGCATCACGCTGTTTCTGAAGAAGGAAGCACAAGGAGGCTGCTGCCATGAGGCTAAAGGTAATCTTTCCATGAGTATCAATCGGATAAAACATTGAAGATGAGCAGTCTATGATCACCTGACATCTAAGGTTCGTCTCCTCTTCGTATTGTTTGATATACAATCGATCCGTTTTGGCATATGCCTTCCAATCTATGTGTTTGGTGCTTTCACCATTGTTGTATATCCGGTGTTCGGCAAACTCTACAGAGAATCCATGGTAAGGTGATTTGTGCAATCCAGTGATAAACCCTTCTACCAGCTGTCTTGCTAGCAATTCAAGATTATCGTATGATCGGATATAGTCTAAAGATAATTTCATTGATTATATATGTCCATTTTTAAATTTCACAAAAACCATTCGTTTCTCCATCACTATCAGATAATTACAAATACATCTCATGCAAAAGGCTCATAGCCTCTATGTAATAATACGCAATCTAATTGACAAGGTATGGTCTTCGTTGCCGTTCATATTCAAATTGTTTAGAGGGCATCCACTACAACTAAATGCCCCAAACAATTTGCAATAATGTAAATTATTATACTATATTTAGGCGTGTTTTTTAGTTAAATAATATTAAAAATTAAACAATAGGATTGTGGAAGAGAACAATGCAAATGAGAGGGAAGAGATTTTCTCGGAAAGAGTTAGAGCTGGGAAGAGAACGTATTTTTTTGATGTGAAAGCGACACGTTCTAATGATTATTACTTGACGATCACCGAAAGTAAGAGAAAGTACAAGGAGGATGGATACACATATGAGAAGCACAAAATCTTTTTGTACAAAGAAGATTTCAACAAATTTGTGAATGCATTGAACAGCACCGTTGGACACGTTAAAGATGAACTATTGCCGGAGGTAGATTTTGAACAATTTGACAGGGAACATAATCCTGAAGAACATACTAGTATTAGCACGAACGAAAGTACAAAAGAAGAAGCAAGTGTAGATATCGACACTGAATTGAAGTGGGATTGAGGTAATAATCAATTGAAAATTACTGTCGTCCGAGTAAAAAACGTACTATTATGTGTTTCTGTGAGAACAACACCCCTATAATCCCCTCAAGGGGATACTTGCGATTCTCCCCTTGAGGGGAGACACAGAGGGGTGTTTTTCA
>Ga0209634_1003274_pt1 | contig 10990 bp, 4 predicted proteins | sample LinPmetageLP40_FD_184043 | JGI IMG/M metagenome (GOLD analysis project Ga0209634, IMG submission 184043) | Marine viral communities from the Pacific Ocean - LP-40 (SPAdes) (version 2) | ecosystem: Environmental > Aquatic > Marine > Oceanic | place: Pacific Ocean | collected 2010-08-26 | reverse complement strand
GATAAAGAAAGTCTACTGTATTGAAAGTAGAGCCACTTAAATCAGTGAACGATTGACCACTAGTATAAGGACCAGCTGCAACACCTCCTGGACCGTTGTTAACGACTATCGCAGAAATGTTTATACCGTAATCAGAAGGAGGTATAATACAACTATTATCATCAATAGTTGCACTAGAGTTATAGTTTGTTGCTAGTGGGTTTGTGCAGCCATATACAGGTTCAACCTCGTCAATATCTAGATTTAAAGTAGTAAAAGAACCTGGTGTTAAACCAGTTATACCGTTAGAATCAAAACTTAAATAAACAAAAGCTTTAACGTATTTAGGGTATACGTTGTTAGTTACAGGCCTGTTGCCAGAGTACATAGCCCAACCATTATAACCTTCTAAATCTCTTGGAGTTAAATTGTCGTTTATTAAAGAACCATCGTCTGCTTCATAAATTTCTATTAATATGATTTCTGACCAACTAACATTATTAGCAATAATTTGATTTGATTGAGTAACAAAGTCGTTCTGCGCACTATAAGGTCCTTGTTGTGGTTCATTGCTATTACCAAAAAAACTATTAAAACCATCATTAACACACTGACTACTTATCGATATACCAGTAACATGTTGAAGGCTACTATTTACATTGTGTGGCGGTGGTGGTGGTTCACAAGCTGGAGGATCTTGCAGCATGCCGTTCCAAGCAAAATCAGGTATTATACCATCAATTTTAATATTACTTGCTAAAACAGGATTTGTTTCTGGATTTGTTGGTGTTATTTTTACTTCAACAAAAGGCGTGTTGCTTATTGACGTATATTTAACAGATAGAAGATCGTCTACGTTTTCTTCTGATATAATATCTACACTGTAATTATTATTTGAATTAAAAGTTACTGGCATAATTTAATTGTTTGGTGGTGGAATTGTATTTGTGTCTGGATCGTTAATGTCTTTAACTGTAAAAGTTGCGTTAAACGTAGTGTTATCATCACCGTCGTCAGTGTCTCTACCACCACCATCACCAGAATAGTATTCACAAGTGTTATTATCAACGTTTGCGTTTGGATCATAATTAATAGCAAACTGATCAGTGCATCCATAAACAGGTACAACACAACTTCCATCATCTGTGTTAGCTTCAGGATTAAAATTAAAAGCGTTTGGATCAGTACAACCAGGAATAACATCGCAAACATAAATACAACTACCATCGTCGTAAGTAGCATCAATATTGTAATTAGAAGAACTTGTGTCCATACAACCTCCTATTTGTTGCTCTTGATCAACAGGAACATAAATACAGCTACCATCGTCAACGGTAGCGTCTTGATTGTAGTTTGACGCGTTTGGTCTCATACAGCCAAAAACAACTGGGTAAAGAGACTCATTTATTTCTATAGAGCTTGGTCTACCAACACCTTGAAAAGAAAACTCATCAGTTTTTAAATTTTTGTTTTCTACATTTCCGTTCGAGTCAAGATCACCGGCTTGAATATTAAGTCCTTTAATATTGTTAAACCACTTACCTTCTTTTTCTATAAACTCAGGCACAAAACCTTTTTGCTTGTCTGTAGTTATTAAAGTTGCAGCCCAACCTTCTTTATTTTTTAAATTATAATAACCAGTTTCTATACGAGTAGCTTCCATGTTGACTCTAGACTGAGAACCCTCGTAATTCAAAGCTTTGTAAGATTTTATAGTACTAGCAGCATCATTTAGTAAAACATTTACAGACGAAGGTGTGTAAACGTTGTAAAAAGTGTTTCTATTAATGCTATTACCACTTGAATCTTTTTCTGCATGATGTTTGTATGGTAAAGCGCTATCAAAAGTGTAGTAGTCATTAGACATGCTTATACCTATTTCAGGAACAAACGACTTAAAACTAGACCAACCTTTAACGTTTTCTTTATATGAAACCGTAGTGTTAGCTCTTGGAATTGTTATATTATATTCACCTTTTCTATCATCGTAACTACCTATAAGTTTATTTGAAAATCTAAGCGTGTCTTTAAAATAATCAGACATGCCATATTCAGATATAGGAGTTAAACCATCTCTTGAAAGTCTTAAAACAGCACCTCTTTGTTTATCTGTAAAATACACTCTATAACTTTCTCCAGCAAAGCTTTCTGGGTTTTGAGATATACCATATTCTCCAGCGTAAGGTATTGCTTGGCCTAAAACCCTATTTGTAGCTGTTAAATTAGTATTTCCATCAGCGTTAAACAACGCGTCTTTGTTTGCTAATATTTTAACAACTCTATCTTCACATAGCGCAATTAAATCACCATCTGCTGTGGATCTAGAGTAAAGCTTTTGAACACTACCATACGTAGGGTTTAAATCTTTTGTTATAGCTTCTGCTTGTATAAATTGATTTAAGTTGTTTACACCGCTATTAGTGTTGTATATACCAGAAAATATTAAACCACTGCTTCTTTTTTCTTCTTCATAGTTTTCTTCTAAAATAGTGCTAACTTTAACACCTTTATCTATAATTGGCTGGTTAAAATCATCTCTTATTCTATTAGACTCTACACCGTTACCAAAAGAATAACAATTAAACCAAGATAAACCAAAAACCTCTTGACTTACATCTGCTACCACAACATAAGTGTTTTCTAAAACATTACCGTTTGCATCAAACAATCCAACTTCAGAAGCTGTTTTGTCAATTCTAAGTGATGCATAAGAATTGTCAGGTCTTGTAAGAACTAATCTAACAGAAGGTCTTCCTGGTGGTTGATATTTGTCTAGTTTTATTGGCTGGTTGAAAGATATTTTATTTCCATTCCAAGCTGTTACATACGTATCACCATCGTTCATAGCTGCTGGTCTAGCTTTACAAGTAACAACACTGCCTAAAGGAGCGTAAATTGCATTGCTCTTATCGTCAATAAACAAAGGTATTATTCCACTAGCCTCGTGGTATATATCTAAATCTGCAGTTTCTTTTGGCTCTGTCTCCCATATTGCTGGGTTTTCTGAGACCGTTGTGTTTTCTGTTCCTGAATATTTTTGTTCTACAAATTGAAAAGAAATACTTTTATCTTTTCTAGTAATTGTTCCTGTTCCAGCCAGATCAGTAGGATCAACAAAATCAATCGTATCGTTGTTAGGACCAACTCTAGTATTTGTTAAAGATTTATTTAACCTTATTTTATAGGTAGTTCTTCTGTTTGTAGGTTGTTGAAACTGATCCCATCGTTCTTCAAAAGATGATTCGTAAGTAACATCTACATTGTATTGTTTAAACAAAGCCCAAAGACTAAAAGGTGAATAATGATTATATTTTTTAATTATCTCAACACTTTGTATTTCATATATATTATTAAAATTATCTCCTTTAACTTTAAATTTTCTACCTCCTTTTAAATTTTTTATTATGTTTTTTAACTCATCATCTTCAACAGAATAATTGTTTCCATAATCCTTCAAAGCTTGAGCATTTATTTCTGGTTTAAAAGCTGAGGTAAGGTTTGCACTACCCCATCTTAAATTTCTTTTACCAGTTCGGTTTCCATCAGTACGACTACCAGTGTTAGTTGGACCTCCAATGCCAGAAAAAGATATTTCTACGTAATGTCTATTGTTTTCGTCAGTATATATACCTTTGCTAAAATTTGCTGTTGAAGGATCTAACCTATACAAATCATACCAATTGTTAACTTTATAAATATCGCTTAATTTATTCCAGTTTCTTGCCTCTCCATTTGGACTACCAGCATCCGCATATTCTTGAAAAATATTTCTTACAACTTGAAGGCAGTGACTTGGGTTTGAGTGATCACTCTCTGCACAACCACCACCTGGTTGAATGTCTCTATACCACGCTTTGTCAATAAAAAATCCACCAATACTACCATCACTAGCACTATCAGAAAAATCTGTTGCGTTTGGAAACAAATTGTTGTCAGTGCCTCCAAAATCTAAAAGATCTGTCCACTCTTCCTCACTTCCTGATATACCTCCAAAAGATTCAGTTGTGCCCGAGTTGTTAGCAACACTAGGGTTTGCGTAGTCTGCGAAATTATGTGCTGGTAAAGAGTGTATAATTTCGTAATTAACACCACCCTCTACTGTCATAACGTGCTTTTCTGTAATAGAATCATTAGCTATTTTAACAAAAAACATACCTTTAAACTCTGCTTTAAAAGAAACTTCTTTCTCTTTATAAATTATCATTACAATATCCTTACCCATTTCAGGGTTTGTACCAGTAGCATCAATAGTAGAAGGGTGGTTAGGATATATTAACTCAGAATCTTTAGATTTAAAATTCTTGCCTAAAGTTATTTTATAAAAAGCATTGTCAACAACAACGCTTGATATTTCATAAACACTAGTATATTCATTTGTAGTTGTACTTTTAAAAGTAACTAATAAAGGTTCAGTAACCTCATCTAGTTTGTCAGCACCTGTACTTAGCCATTTGTTTTCTACAATTCTAAAAAACTTAGAGTTAATTTGAGGCTCATGGGTAGCAAAAACTTCAACTGTTTTGTTAGGATCTGTAGTGTTACCAGTGCTTGCAGCTCCACCAACTTTTATATCACCTATTTCTACCCTGTCAACTGCTATATATTCAGGAGCTTCGTTTTCAATAGCTAATATTTTATACTTAGCTTCTTCTCTTACTAGCTCATCAACATCTATAGATTTTTTTAATATTAAAAAAGTTTCTTCATCTACTTTGTTTCTTTCAGATGAAGGAAAAGAAATCCACAAGTTACCATCTTCAGCTCTATATGGTTTATACATAGCTAAATTGTAATACTCTGTAGAAGTTTCTTTAACATATACTTTAAAAGCAGAAGCCCAAGAAGGAGGAGGCGTTGTAACTTTACCACGTACTTTAGTTTTAAACTCGGCGTGTCTTTTTGGAACTACAAACCTAGACTCAGTACTAGTAAATATAGGTGTTTCTCTATTATACTTGTCTAAGTACGTTATACCAAGTTGATAGTTTCTTAAAGATTTTAATGATTTTTGACCTATTCCTTTTACAACTTTTTGTTGTTGTGGCACAGGTATGTTTGTTTGGTTTTTAATATAATTATTTACATGCGTTGTGTTTTCTATAAATCTAGACTCATAATCACCTTGTAAAGCAGGTTTTATATCAAGATTATAGTTTTGCACATAGTTTCCGTAAACAAGTCTATTACCAGTTATTTCTTGAGCTAAAGCTTTTCTAGGAATATTATCCCAAACTCTTAATAATTGATTTTCAGGAACAACAGCATATATAAGGTCAGATTTTATTTCATATAAATTAGCATTCCAAAAGTTTTTTTCTTGTTCGTTAACTTTTACGTTTGCATAATCATTATATTTAATTTTGTCAACAATATAAACTGTAGGCGAGTTAGACTCTTTGTAAAGTATATCAACTTGAACAACATCTTCTGGTGTTTCTTTAGTTATAAAATTTCTTACTTTTAAAGAAACTAAAACATTTTCCATAGCTTTGTTATAAGCTTCTTTAGAGTTGTATTCAAATTCACTTGGTTTAAAAATTACATCTGTAAAAGAAGAAAAAGAAGAATATTGATTATCTTGAAACTTGTATCTATAACCAAACCTTACAAACTTTCTTGGAAACAAAGCGTCATCAATCTCTCTTTCACAGTTGTACTTTTGAGCTGATAAAGGCGCTTCGGCTGATATTGATAAAATTTTAAACTCATATAAGCCATCTGCTAAAATTAACTCATTTGTAATTTTAACTCTTATTTCATAAATCTCTGGTAATTCATTTGTATTATCAAAATCAGAAAAAAGAATAATATCACCAGTTCTGTAAGTTTCGTTAATAGGTGAAAAACTATTAAATTGTATTTGTCCAGTTTCTCCAACACTCATTATATCACCATTGTCATCAACAAAGTCAAAGTCAGATGTTGCGGTTGTTTTTGATTGAAAAACCGGATCAACTGTCAGCTTATTTAATGGAGATTTTTTAATAACAGTTATATGTTCTTCACGTAGTTTTATACAATTGCTATTAGTAATATTTCTTTTTGGAACTATTAAATGCGTGTGGTAAAAACCACCTTGATCAGTTCCTTCTTCGCAAAGTGCTACATCTATTTTTTTTGGCTCGTTGTAATTGTCTGTCCATAGTAGAAAATTATCAATAACGTTAATACCTGTTATTATTTTATCGCTATGAAATTTTAAAATATTTTCAGTGTCTACAACAATAAATGAAATTGTACTTTGTTGGTATTTTAAAATAATATTCTTTGTAGTGTGTTGAATAAACCAATAAAAACAATCATTTTTTTCATCAGCTATAGCACCAATACATTTTGAACCAGGTGCTATCGTGTTGTCAGAGAATAAACCTGTATTACCTAGTATATTTTGGACAGTTCCAACGTCAGATCCTTCTGATGTAGAAACCTGTATATTCATTGCATCTCTATATTGTCCATTTTTTACTAGTCTTTCATCAAGGTCCTTATTCATCTTACCCTGATTAAAAACATGTTTAATCTCTGGCATATACTAGTGTTTTATTTGTTTAGATTTACCTCTAAGTATTTGAGTTAATTCTTCTAATTTTAAATTTGATAGTCTTATTTTTGCTTTTCTTGTTGCAGCAAACTTATCTTTTTGAAATCTACGTACAATATACTCTTGCACGTTTGCTCTTGTAGACATAATAGCGTATGCTATACATTTGTACATTGCTTCTTCAGCAAACTTGTGAACTTGCATCTCTGCGTCAGTACCTAAGCTATCGCTTATATAATCTAAGATCACAGTTTTTCCAGAAATGTTAGAGCTAAAATGTATTAAACCGCTATTGTCGTCTATGTAGTAAGAACCATTTACTTGAGCGTGTTGTGGATCTAGCCCATATCTACCACCTTCATTTGGCCAGTAGATGTCGCTTTCGTAATCATTAGAAGAATTAGTGTTAGTGCTAGACTTGTGTGATTTGTATTTAGGCCAAGTGCTTGACTGTTTGTTTAAATTTACAAATATAACTTCTTCACCAGTTATTTGTGTATCGGTAGGTCTTCCTGGATTAGTGCTGGTAGAACCATCTAGCAGCCACTGCTCGTAAGCTGGATTTGTAAAAGTTATACCCATACCAGGGTAGTTAGTTGGACTAAACGAAGCACGAACAGAAGCAACTGTAGTATTTGGTGGTATACCAGGAGCAAAAATAGTCATACCAACCTCTATATCGTGACCAGGTGTAAAAAAATTCATTTTCATATCACTACCAGGACCATAAGATATTTCTTTATTAAGATAACCATTTGAGTTTGTTATTGCAACTCTAGTTTCTTTTACAAACTTAGGTAACAAGTTAATTGATTTTATATCTCCTGTGCCAAAATTTGAAGTTTGTAAACCACTTTGTGTAATACCATATTCTTCATATTGATTTGAAGCAGGTATAATTGGAGAGGTTGTTGTTGTAATTGTTACTTCAGGATCAATTGGGTTTCCTTCTTCGTTTACAGGATTAGTATACGTGTATGTAACGGTTTCTTGTCCACCGCCAGCAGTTTTTCTAATATAGCTATTTGTTTCAAATTTAAAACTACCGTCTGTGTTTTGTTGATAAGCTACAGGGTTAGAAGTTTTTGAAACTGGATATATAATATGTTTAATTCCAGATTCATCTACCCAAGACATTTTAGTATAGTTTACATAATCTTGAGGTAAAGGCATTTGAAGACTTGGTGGTACAACGTATTCAAAAGATTTAAAAGATTTTAAAGTATCAAAACTTAACTCTTGAAGTGCTCTTTGAGCGTGGAAAGAAACATCAGTACGTTTTATTTTAGATATTATTTTATCTTCGCCAACGTAAGCAACTATAAATTGACTTATAATAGCTTCTAAAGAAGTAAATTGATAGTTACCATAGTTTTCGTCTCCACTGTTCTGAACGCCATCACCACCCTCATAATAATCTCTTGCTGTTTTATCTATTAATGCCATGTGTTATGATTTTTCTTGTTGAATATTTTTATTGTCTTCAGCTGACGCTATTTGATATATTGAAGAGTCTTTCATAGCTATACCAGCTAAAGCAAGTATTTTTATAATTAAATTGTTTTCTTCAGAAGCGTGTAGTTCAAAATCTTGCGACTTTGTAGCGTCGTAAAGCGCATTTCCACCAATAACAGAATAACCCCACTTAGCTTTTAAAGGTTTTTTTGTAAAAGTACAAACAACTCTTGACTCTATCGTGTTAGGTCTTATTAAATAGCCATCTGCTCTTTCATAAAAAACAGGATAAGACTCTGAAGGTTTAATTAAAGGTGATTTGCTCATTTCAACAAGCTCGTTATAATTAACTCTTTGAACCTCTCTACCTTTATATAAAATAGTACCTATTCTATAAACGTCTTGTCTTTTAGCAAAAACAGGACCTGCTCTTTGTAGTGAAATTTGTGATTTAAATAAAGATATTTTTTCCTCTATTAAACTTATAACATCAGAGTACTCTGTACTGTTACCAGGAATTCTACTATATTGATTTATATCGTAAAAGTATTGCTCAAATATATCCATTTGAACTTGATCGGCAAATAAGTTAAACTCTTGAGGCGTTATATAACCTCTTTGTTCTTTGTTAGCTATAGCTAAGACTTTTTGATATACTGTATCTATACTTACTGCCATAATTTATTTTTTTGTAGTTTGCAGTCGCCCCGTAGAGCGACCGCTTCTACAGTTTGATTATTGTAATTGTTTTTCTATATTTGTATAAATTTCCATACCTTCATCAGTTTTAAACCAAGAGGCTAAAGCTGAATACGGATGCTCATCAAACGGTACATTCATTAGTTTTCTATCATTTGAACCCCAAGAAAAAGTTCTTTGATCTGAAGATAGTGATAATATACCTTGCTCGGTTGCTTTAATACCAAAGTTTCTTAGTTCTACGTTGTCATCTTCTAGCAACTCTAAGAATAATATTGGATTATTTCTAGCATATATAAGTAAATCTCTTTTAAGCTCCTTAGAACTCATCTTAGACACTTCAGAACCAATCTCTACTCTCATTATTGCTTCCATCATATCTATGTCTAGATCTCTTGCGGCAACAATTGCATCAGCTTGTAGTTCTAGCATATCTAACTCGTTTTCAGCCTCAACTATTGGTTTGTACTCAGAGTATATTTTGTTTCTGTGTGGGTGATATAAAGATAATAATTTTTGCAATACTGTTTTAGATTTTTCAACAAACAAAGAGCCATTTCTAAAAATAACATGAGATAGTCTTTGATCTCCTTTCATTTCGTCAACAAATTGTGTTCTTTGATTTTCACAATACTTTAATTCTCTTTCAAAACCTTTTTCTTCATCAAACCAGTAAATATTTGAACTCTTTAACATGTATGATAGAGGCTTTGAATTGCTTGTTAAATTGTAAACTCTATCTTTTATTTCCCAAGTTGGTTTTTTAGGTTCAACTTTTTTTGGTTTTGGTGTTTCCATAACCGGTGTTACTACTTTTTCTACGTGCTCATCGCCAGGATCTCCTGCGTAAGCTTTTTTTGCTTTTTTAGCCATAATATAATATATAATAAAATTAATAAAAATAAAAGTACCGAGGCCGAAGCCCCGGTTCTTTTAAAGTTTTGTGCTTACTTCATTAACATGAAATTGTTAGCACCTTGTGTAATTAAACATCTTTCAGTTAAGAAATGTAGTTGCATTGCATCTAAAGCTGTAGTTGCAGCACCAACAGAACCAGTAACCCAAGATTTCATTCTTCTATCGTCAGTTTGTGAAGCTCTGTAACGTACGTGTAAAAATGGTCTTTTTAAGTTTGATCCTAATGATTGGTCATAAACAGTTGATGTTCCAGCAGGAATAACAACGCCTCTAATCGCATTTGCAGCGCTAGCAGCATTAATACCACCTCTTGTTGCTAGATCATTTAAGTATCTAAAGTCAGACTTGTAGAAATCGTAAGATCCACGTCTGAAACCAGAGAAACCTAAGTTTAATGCCATGTCTTCAGAGTTGTTAAATACACCGTATGATGTACCACCTTGCCCATAAGAATTCATTGAAGCTAACATATCGTCCATTGCAAGAGAAGTAGCTCTATTTACAAACATCATGTTTTCTTCAATAGCACCTTGCTTGTCAAATTCTGCTAAAATAGCATCAAATTCAGCTAAGTCAGTAGAAGCATTTACACCAGTAACACCAGTAGTAACGTGTCCTCTGTCTTCGATAGCATCAAATAAACCTTGAGTACCAACTAAAGTATCATTACCTGCTTGAGCACTTCCTAAGAAAGTATCAACAGCATTAGTACCAGAACCTCTAACAGACTCTAACATAGACATTTCTATGTAGTCGTTAAATCTTGCTCTTGTGTCAGACTCAGCTTTTAAGTACCACATGTAACCATTAGCACCGTTTTCACTACTAGTCTCTACCCATCCAATTCTAGAAGCATCAGAACCTGAAACTTCGTAGTAATCTTTCATGATAATTGGCTTGTTAGTGAAAGTTTTAAATGCAGGCTCGTTAGCACCTCTAGTTTCAGCAGCAGCAGTAGCAGAAGCAGTATAGTAAGCAGTACCTTTCGCGTACTCAGAACCATAAACTAATAAAGTTGATGCATCAGCAGTTGTTAATTGAGCTATATCAGTACCATTGTAAGGCGCTACTGTTATAGCAGCATTTGTAACACCAGTTACTAGAGCTTTAAATACACCGTTAGTGTTTGATATTAAAACAGTATCACTAAGTCTAACACCGTGGTTAGCAGGTGTAAAACCATCATTAGATACATTTCCATCAATATCTTTGGTAACTGTAAATACGTTTGCGGCTGACATGTTACCTGTGTAAGATAAATGTAGTCTAGATTGCTCAGACCAAATAACTTGGTCAGCAGTCATAGACTCTTCAGCTCCTACTTGTGAAAGAAATCCTGAAATAGTTCTCGGTCCGAAAACTTCAGCTTCTTTTTCCATAAGATCTGGTAAATATTGT
>Ga0209634_1003273_pt1 | contig 10990 bp, 14 predicted proteins | sample LinPmetageLP40_FD_184043 | JGI IMG/M metagenome (GOLD analysis project Ga0209634, IMG submission 184043) | Marine viral communities from the Pacific Ocean - LP-40 (SPAdes) (version 2) | ecosystem: Environmental > Aquatic > Marine > Oceanic | place: Pacific Ocean | collected 2010-08-26 | reverse complement strand
CTTCTATTGCTTCTATTCGCTTTTCTAATCTATATAACTTAGAACCAAATTCAAACTTTCTATTTTCATATTTTAATTCATCAATTACTGCTCTTAATGCGTCTTCTTTATTCATATATTATTCCTGTATTAGCTGGTCTCATTGTATTCTTTACTTTTTCTAAATCAGCTATTAATGAATTGATATCATAATAATCTAAGTTATAAGATATTGGTATGCCAGGATATTCTGTAATAATTAATTCTCCATTAGGTAGTAATTCTAATTCTGACCCTTCTTCGTTTTTGTAAATTTCTATTTTCATTATACTGCTTGATTTATACTGATTACATTATTTATTTGTCTAGTCCAATTATTTCTCTGAGATTCTGTAAAGTTTAATTTTTTATAAACTTTATCAATACCACCATATTCTTCTATTTCTTGATAACTTAATTTAAATTTATTAACGTTATCAAATTGTATTAAATCATCTAGTAATCTTTTTAGAATATTAGATTCCTTAGTTAAGCTACTGTCAGTATTATTTTTAATAATTTCTTTTTCTTTATTTCTTTTATTATTAATTCTTTTATATGTTGGGTGATTATCAACTAACTTGTTAGGTGATTTTCCACTGTCTTGTAAGGTAATATTTACCTCACTTGTTGGTTGAAGATTAACTGTCTGAGGTATCTCTGGCTTGTTAGTTGATTTTTCACTGTCAAGTGAGAGGAGTTCTTCTACTCTACCAAGTAATACAAAGTAATGATTCTTAGCAGGCATGCCTTTCTTTTCAATTGTAAGTACACCAGCTTCTTTTAATTTCTTAATAGAATCTTTGATATGATAATCAGTTAAACATAATTCTTGTATAATCTGTTTATATGACTGAAAGAATTCGTTACCATGAAATACTTTAGTTTGTAAATCAATGAAATGTTGCAACAGTAGAGTAGTTCTCAATCCTAATTGCTTGTGTAGATGTTTGTTGATTTGCCAGTAAGAGTTATTACTGATTGTGCGTGTAATGTGTTTTGCCATAGTTTTTTATTTGTTATACAAATATACGAAATATATTTTATATATCCTAATTTTTTCGTATATATTTTTTGACGGTGTTTATAACCGTACTACTATAAATATCCAGTAAAAAGATTTTCGTATATTTTTTAAAAGAAAAAGCCACCCTTAAGAAGTGTGTAACAATCTAGGATGGCCTTTAAGGTGTATAATCTGTACAAATAGGAATAGGTTAAACTTGGCAGAAAAAACCTATAATCTGTCTTGATTACTATTATAACAAATGGATTTAATTTTGTATTTAAAATTCTGATAAAGGTATACCTGTAAAGTTATATCCTCTGTTCTTTCCTTTAAACCAATTCTTATGTGGTTTTAGATACTTGTATTCCCATAGTTGAGGATGTAGTTGTTCTACTTCATCTGCTTCATATATAGAATGATAGACACCTCCAATATATTCTTTATAAAACTCTTTATCAGGTCTTATCTTCGTTACTTCTTCCCATTCATCTTGATAAAACTTATTCATATAAGCACAATCAATAAGTAATTCTTTTTTAAATCCTTTATCTATCATTTCAGTAAACATATTTGATAAATCATTTAGAGAGTGTTTAAGAGGTTCTTGTATTAAAAACACATCACAATCCCAAGTTTCACTAAACTTCTCTACAACATTGCCTACAACGTACCAGTCATCAAGTGAGAACGATAACTCATCTCTCCATTCTCTTATTATATCTGTATTGGGTCTATTCCAAGGCGTGTGTGTAGAAATACCGCCGTATCTTGTGTAGAACTTCATACTATTATAACAATAATATATTAATATATACGATTTAATGTTATTTAGAATGAATATAAATTGCAAAATAAACACGAAAACATTTGGTAAATCCAAATAATTGTCGTATATTACATAAGTAATAAGAAATGATTATTACATTAAAACAAATAAAATATAAACATTATGACAGATTCACAATTGAACTACACGAAAAAATTAATTACAACAATTATTGTTGCATCAAAAGATGACCCCAATTCTGTAAAACCATCTACAATGTTAGATTGTTTAAAATATTCAGAAGATTACTTTGAAACTAAAACGCATATAAAAGATGTTGTAGATTTTACCTACGATTTAATGGAGTTTGTATTAAACAAATTAAATGTAAAATGGTCTAATGATACAAAAGTATCATTTGTAAACATGGCTGTAAATAATTCTTAAAAATAAACACGATTAATTAATTAAGTTGTTTGCCAGAACACCTCATCATTCTTTAACTCAATGGTGGGGTATTCTATAATAAAAAATAATAATGTATTACATTTACCACATACCGAATGTTAAGATTGGTTGTTCTACTAATCCTAAAAAGAGAGTAAACCAACAAGGTTACCAGTCGTTTGAAATTTTAGAAACCCACGATTGTATTGATAGTGTTTCTGTCAGAGAACAAGAATTACAAAAGGAGTATGGTTATAAGGTTGATAACAAATCCTATAAAGATACTATACCTATGGCTTCATTAGGTGGTAAAATTGGGGGTAAGAAAAATAAAGAATCTGGTCATATGAGTAAAGTTGGAAAAAAATATGGTACAATTCAAGGGAAAAAGAATGTAGTTTCTGGACATATGAAAAGAATACAAAAACTCAGTTGTGGTCTTGGTGGTAAACAATCACATATAGTAAATAAAAAAATGTATGAAGAAATGGGACATAAAATAAATAATAAAAAATTTACTTGTCCTCATTGTAATAAAACAGGACAAAATAGAGTCATGCATAGATGGCACGGAGACAACTGTAAGTACAAAGATTAATTCTTTATAGGAATACAATTTGGAACTTTGCGGCCATTCTTAATCTTCATGCCATATTGTTCATAACCTGATGTACAAGGAAGTTTTAATTCTTCTTCACTTGGGTATAGATTAATATCGTTCATAGCAGATAACACTCTTTCTTGTGAAGTCATATTTCTGTTTTGATATATAGAGTAACAAATAGCGGTAGCTTGTTCTTCACCCTTACCATATCCTATCTCAATAGGAACGCATCTATTTACAAACTCTTGTTCTGATTCTCCTGATTTTACGTTAATTGGCATGATTTATTATATGTTGTTGAGTTTTCAATTCAAACAACTCTTTCTTAAGTTGTTCTTGTTCTTCTTCACTTAATTTAAGTGATAATTCATAATCTATTAGTGGCATAATATTATTTCCTTTTTTTATTTAACCTTGTCGTATATATTCGTTTCTTTGGATTATATGTAGTTGTATAAGTCATGTATAGGTGTTGTATAGTTATTTAACTTTATAAAACTGATTGTTAATCTTAACCTTACTTACTGTGTTTAACCTTATTGTCCGCCAACCATTATTAGTTTCTGAATAGACTACCCACATCTTCTGTCTACGAAGTGTTCTCCTACGTTTTACAACACCAGGTGATGAGTTAGGTAGTTTATCTCTTGTTTGTTCTAATCTCCTCATGCCTGCACCATTTAACTTAGTACTCCATACTCTCATAGAAGTAAATTTAGTATTCTTAATCAAATCTGTCATCTCTTTACGAGTAAGTTCGATTGCAGGTGCAGCAAAGTGATAGGTTGTATCAACCACTTTGTTCATTACCTTTCTCATTAAATTATCTAACATATCTCTCCTATCCTAGTTTTATTCGAACCACTTATTGATTCATACTCTTACCACACATATAAGAACCATCTGGCATTAAATGTTCGAATCCATCAGGACAACTTTCGTTTACTCTAACTTCTTCTAACTCTACCGGATGTGTTTTACAAGGCATATAATAAGTACCTTGGTCTTTTGTTTCATGTGGGTGTGAACCTTCACAACCTAACATCTCTGCAAACTCTTCAGCCATCTCTTGTGTTGGAAACAATATCTTTCTTGCATCACCTTCTGCTAACAATTCTGGTCCTATATAAGAACCACTTGATTCACCTGGGTATGATGAATTAGGAATTGATATTTCATTTTCTTGTAATTCTCCTAAACTTCTTAGTTTGTTTTTACTCCAACCTAATGCAGCTAAACCTCCCCAAAGTAAATAGGATATATTACCACATGCTTTACTATCGTTTTGTTTATCTCTATAAACTGCTTCTGCTCTTGATAGATAAGAATGCATTCTCTTTATCGTTTCTAATGAAATCGGTCTACCTTGTGCCAGTTGTTGTGCTCTAACTTTCCCGACAGGTGTTGCACATTTGTTACCACTATCTTCGTTTAGTTTAATACCTTTCTTAGCATTGTTCTTAACACCTTGTGGATAATCTGAATAAGATTCCATTTCTACTCTCTTATTGTTTTTGTATCGTTTATCTTCTTTAACTGTTCTTCTTATTTCGTTTAAAAGATATTCTGCTTCTTCATTTAAGATATTATCTAATACAGTTTCTTTACCAGCTTGAACTAAATCGTGCGAGAATAAACCTTCTATACTGAATCCTTTTACTTCACCATTCTTTACATAATCTTCCCATATATCATTATTATCTACCTTGAACATTCCTACCCAAGAACCAATTGGTAAATTAAGACCGTACGAGTTAGATTTATCTAACTTCGATGTCTTTATCCAACTCTCTACCAAAGTAACACCAGATATCTTCTTTTCGTGTTCTAAGGTTGATTTAGCCTGATAACCTTTCTTAAGATATCCTTGTGCTAGTTTTTCTATTGTTTCTGGTTTAAAGAATACCTCATAAGGTTGTCCTTCTCCATCGATACGAAGAATCTTTTTATTTGGTATAAGAACAGGTCCTACTACCAATCTTTTCTCGTTATCTATTTTCTCGAATTGAACTTTCTCTTTATCAAACCATACGAAATTACTTTCTATGGCAGGGTCCTCTACTAATGATATAGCGAATACCTCGTCTAAAAATTCATCGTCTATGGTTAATTCAAATAGTTTCATACTAATTTAACAATTTAATTTTAATTTATACTTTTTATCCAAACGAAGCTGCTGAGTTCGTTCTTCTATCTAATGCTTGTGTACTCGATACTTCTGTTGATACAACATATGCTTGAACAGGTCTTTGTGCCGATGCAGCGATTGTTTCTGATATCTGTGAACCTGTATCTTGTTCTAATGCTTGTGCAGTTTGTATCTGAGGAACTTGTGTTGATGGTACACCAGCTCCACCTCCTCCACCACTAGAACCTCTAAGATTCATTCCAGGTGGTTTTGGTATCTTTGTACTAATAATTTTTTTAACTTGTAATAAACCACCTGCTATAACTACACCCGCTGCAATTGCACCGAATGGTGGTGGATAAGTTGCTAATGCTTTTGTAGCACCAAGATATGTGTTTATAGTTGCAGATGCAACTGCTAAGGCTTTACCAGCAATAGTATTCTCTCCTACCATTTGAGCAACAGATGATAGAGCAGAACTAATAACCATCAGTTTAGCTTCTTCTTCATCTTCTTGAATACCAACAGATACATCTGCTGTCTGTTGTTGTAAATCAACTGATAGGTCAGCAAAATCAGCTTGTGTTGTAAGTTTAGCTGCACCTGTTCTTTCTGCAGTTTCTAATTCAGATACACTTGATAAATTATCAAAGTTTCTTCTAATAGCTAATAAATCTCCGTAATACTCTGATTCTAATGCAGTAAAGTTTTCATATCCAGCTTGTTTAAGAATTGCAAATTCCTCTTGGAATCTCATTTCTCTTTCTGTTAACTGTCTATCTCTTTCACTTAACAAAGATAATTCAGCCTCTAATTGTATTTGAGCTGCTAGTTCTCTAATAGCTTTGATTCTATCTGCTTCTCTTTGTGCAGCATCTATTCTTTTTTGTGTTTCTTCTTCAGCCTTCTTAGTTAATTCATCTTGTCTAGCTTGTTCTTCATCAAATGCTTCTTGTAATGTTGCAGATGATGCTCTACTTGCTTCATCTATCTTATCACCAGATATACCTAAGAATGTAGCGAACTTACTAAAGCCTGTTGCAACTAATGATAATAAATCAGCAAACTTCTCAAAGATAGGTAATGCTACTTTTTCTACTATTGCAAATACAGGTCCTAATATTTTACCAAATGCTTCTGATATTCTATTTAAAGTTTCTTGACCTTCTGATGTTTTACTTAACGATTCTCTCATTAAAAGAAATGCACCTGCAATAGCAGTTACAACGGCTATGATAGGGTTTGCCATAAACACCTTTAACGTTCCTCTTAATCCTTCCATTGATTGTCCTACCAATCCAATAACACCAGGTTGAGCTCCTAACGCTTCTGTAAATCTAACAGATGCTATTTCTGTATCTTTTAAATCATCTTTTAAATTAGATAGTTCTTTTGATAGTTCTTTAAACTCTTTAGATTTAGGGTCAATCTTTCCTAACGTATCTTGTGTTTTAGATATCGCTTCATTAAGGTTATCAAACTCACCAATAGACGTGGAGATAGTTTTGTTAAGCAAATCAATATTCTTTGCTCCTTCTGTTTCTACATCAATTACTGCTTTATATGTCGTAGTGTTATCCGCCATTACATTCTTTTAAATAGATTCTTTACTCCACTCCAATTACTTGGTATTTCGTATTTCCCTTTAGCCATATCAATATCCTTACTAACTTTGTAGTAATCATTTTGTTGTAAAAGGGTTATTATATTTGATATCATATACTAATTTAACAATTATACTTTAATTTATTGGTTATCTAATGCATCATCAATTATTGGCCCTAATAATTGTAATTGACATTCACCTGTTTTAAGGTTGTATTGATTGATTGCTCTTAAGTGATAATGATTTCCTCTAAAGAAAACTATATCATTTAATTCTAATTCTACATAGTTTGCAAATGGTATTACACCAGCCATATCTATTAATCTTGTTTTAGGGTCATATAACAAAGTAAGATACTTACTCCAATATTCTGTAAAAAGAGTATTATTAGGAATACTACCTATTGATGGTGCCTCATTTAAAAACAAATTAGAATCAGAATCAGCAGTTGGTATATCTTCTCCACTACCTGTTGAGTAATGGTCAAAGTAAGGAAATACATTTATAGTTGCTCCATTAGCAGTAAATGGTGTTCTCTGTCCTTCAATATTATAAGGTGTTGTTTCTAATTTACCATTATAGAAAAACATACGAGGTCTAACTCGTGCAGGTTGAAACTCTGCGTTTGCTATAAAGGTTGGTAAGAACATTTTATTTATTGCCATAATTATTTATTTTTTAAGATGTAGGTGCTCCCCCTCCACTACAAGTTCCAAAGGTATCATTTATCACAACTCCATTACCTGCGTTTAATTCCATTATAGTTCCTCCACCGATACCACTATCCTCAACAAGATAATCATATGTTACAACAGGTGATGTACCTGCTGAATCATAAAATATTGTATCACCAGTTATTGGTAATGCAGCTCCACCATTATGATAGTATATAGAAGTTGATTGTCCACATACTGCAATAGTAGTTGTACCAATAACTCCATTGAAAGGTGTCAATGGTTGTACTGCTGAGCCTGTTATACCACTTCCAGCAACATATCTTAGTGGTGATGAACTAAAACCACTCTCAACTTCTAACTTCCCCTCTGAGAAGAAGTTTTGTGTATCTCTAAAATAAGATTTACCAAACTCTCTGTTTTGTGATTTCTTAAAATTGTTTGATAAGAAATCAATATCTAATTTATCTCCGAACTCTACTTCTCTAACACCTAAGTTATTTGCAGGTGTTACTGATATCTTTTTATTTAAATCTACAAACGAATCAAAGTTAATTACTTTACCTTGTTTATACCAATTATTAAATGTTTCTATAATAAAATGTCTTGGTTTAGTTTTACTTGGATATATTTGTAAATTGAATTTCTTTTGTATAGATGTCATAAAATCAAGAAGTGTTATACCACTTGTTGCAAAAGGCATATTATCTGCCATACTAATTGGTAATAATTCACCTAATTTATTTAATGATTTTATTTTTAATCTACTTTCTGTATTACTACCAGGTCCTATCGTTACATTTAAGGAACCTATACCAACAGTTACAAAACCTACTTTAAAATTATATTGAGAACCAGATACAAATGACATACCTGTCGGTATTTCTTGTGTTAGTGTATATTCTTTTTCACCACCTGTTTGTAAAAAATCTCTTCTAATATATTCATTAATCCATTTTAGTTCAATACCATTTGTTACAACTTCAGGACTTAAAGAAGTAGCAGTTACAGGATTAATATATATTTTAGGATAGGCCGTTGCAGGGTCTGATGAAGATGATACTTGAAAGTTTAATGTTATTTCAGAATCAGTTGTTGAAGAATTAATTGCTGCACTAGGACCAAAGAAAGGTTTATAAGTACCTTGTACATCTATAATACTATTAGATGGGTCCTCATATACATTATTAAATGATAATGATGATGTTACATTGTTTACTAAAACATTAGGAGCAGAAGAACCACTAATAGGTCCTACTTCTATTTGACCGTATGTTTCTAAATCTACACCACTTATAACTGGATATCTTAATCCTCTATCTAATAATACATAAGTGTCATCAAATCTACTTTCTGATAAGAATGTTGATTCATAGGTATATCCTATTTCATCAAATATTGCATCTACTATTATATCTAATCTCATTGCAGGTTTAAAGTTTTGGGCTTTAACCTGACCACCTGCAGATGAACCAGCAAATCCTTCAAAATTATCAATACCAAGTAAATTATTTGGTAATGCTGATTGATATGCAATTTGTTTTCCTGCATCATTTAAACAATAAACTACCTCACCTCCTAAATTATGTCCATCTATTGAAGATGTAAATATAGAGTTTTCAACCCATAGTGGATTTGGATTTCCATTATAAGCAGAACCACTCCATGAATTAACTATATTACCTATACTAAAGATATGGTCATATCTATCTAAGGAACTCAATTGAGTAAGTGTAATGTTCTGTAAATCTTTTTTGAATGATGATAGTAGACCAAAGACAGAAACCTCGTAAGATTCAACGAATTTGTTTTCTACTATATTGACTCTTTCTAATTGTAAATATCCTTGTGATACATAGAATCCATCAAAATCAAATTGTGCAATTACTTTTGTATTTGTTTTAAATAAGAAAGGTTCATCTACTGATATATCATAGACATGTTGAAAGAACTCATTGTTCTTTCTTGTTCCTGGTATTGTAATCTGTCTTGTAAAATCACTAGGCAGTTTACCTAAATCAAATAGACCTGTTACGTTATTACTAAGGTATATTGTTTCATCTCGAAATAAATCAAGTTCTACACCTCTGGCAATAAGTTTGAAAACATTATCTCTTCCACTTGTAACTGCCATATCTTAAAATATTAGTTTATATCCTTGTCCTTGAGTAAATGTAAATTGATATTGTATTAATTTATCTACAACACCTGTCTTTAAGGCAAATGCAGAAGTATCAATCGCTAATGGTTTAAGTTTTTCTGTATTGTTTAATTCACTACCTTCTTCATAGACCCAATAGATTTCATCACTTACCATTAGTTGTTTAAATATTTCATTATAATCTTGATTAACATAATCAGTATTAACTGATATTTTAAGTGTTGAATCAGTTATATAGTTTTGTATTGCTGAATCGTAATCGTTATAGGTTAAAGTTCTACTACCCCAAGTTCCTATTTGTGGTTGATACTTACTTCTTTGTGTATTAAATGTTTCTCTACTTACTAAATTAAAATTAAAGTAATCCCATTGTCCAAATCTATTTTTCCATTTAATCCTTACGTTAGGATATCTTTTTGTACATTCTAAATCGAAATGTAATACATCTGATATTCTATTTGTTCCATCATAGTTTTTTGGACCATCTACGGCAAAGATTTCAAAGTTACCAATATCATCAGGATTAGAACTTAAAGGCCAATCTGGTTCAAGAGGTGATATAGGAAAGGTTGTAACCATTTCACCACTTACTACACTTTGTGTAAAGTTAAAAACATAGTTATTATTTTCACTTGCGTTTGATGAACTGTATATTAGAGCACTAGGTCTCTTTGCCGTACTTTCTTGTATCCCTCTCCACAAACTCATTCTACCAAAGTTATCTTCAAAATAAGATTGTGATGTAGGTCCATCTGTCATTATAGGCCAGAAGGCTGATGATGATATGATTTGACCTTCTAAACTACCAGAGGTTTGTATTCCTTGTTGAAATATCTGATAACCATCAAATATAGCAAATGAATTAGAACTTGCTTTAGAACCTGTAAAGAACGAGGAACTAGGTGAAGTTTGGTATTGTGCATAAAATTCAGCATCACCCCAATATACAGAAGAAGTCTCTGCTGCTCTTGGTGTTGTAAATAATGAACTTGCAATTCTTGAGAAATCAAATATTGCAGAACCAGATGGATTAGGAAACTTTTGTAATGTATATTTTACAGGTGTTACTGAACCGCTTGTCTCATCTCCTTGCCAATATTTAAACTCTGCAACGAATTGCATTGATGAGGATGTATATATTTCTGCATTAGATTCACTAATTGAACAGACAATTGGAGATTGACTGAATAAGTTTTGTTCTGGTTGTTGTAATATTTCGATTGCCATTATTAATCTCGTTTAAGACTATAACAAAGATAGAGTATAATATAATAGAGGGTTATGATACTGACAAGTTGTCACCCCCATTTTCCCACATAGTACCAAGTTCTTCAAAAATACTATCAAGTACTAATTCTGCTTCTTCACCAACTAATTTATTTTTAGCTTTTATGAACTCTGGTGATTGAGCTGCTAGTTGTGCGAATGGTCTAGCTTTCATATATTTTGTTCCATCTTGTACATACTTTGCATAATCAGGTGTTGAGAAAGTAAAATTAAAAGTAATCTTACCTGTTTTCTTATTCTTTTGAAACATTGTTTGTATTCTATTACTACTCGCAATATCTTTATACATC
>Ga0209634_1003272_pt1 | contig 10990 bp, 24 predicted proteins | sample LinPmetageLP40_FD_184043 | JGI IMG/M metagenome (GOLD analysis project Ga0209634, IMG submission 184043) | Marine viral communities from the Pacific Ocean - LP-40 (SPAdes) (version 2) | ecosystem: Environmental > Aquatic > Marine > Oceanic | place: Pacific Ocean | collected 2010-08-26 | reverse complement strand
TTGTTGGAATATATCTATGTCACCATTACTTCCAATCCACTCCATAGTAAGACTAGTGTCGGCTCCATCTTTCTGATCGATGTCAAAATTATTAGATGATCCAATTACATCAATATTAAATGTGACGTCGTCAGCATCAATATCAATATCCCAGACGTTTGAGCTGCCTGTTATATCTAAATCAAAATCTAATCTTTCTGCTGAAGCTGAATAAGCCCAGTCAAGATCAAACGTATTGCTGCTTCCAGTCATTTCAACATCCATTACAGAACTATCTGCTGATCCACCATAACCGACATTCCAATCCCATATGTTAGAGCTACCTGTCATCTTTAAGTCGACGTCAGTGCTATCTAATATTGTAGGACCAAATATTTGGTTAAGGTTTCCAATCATATCAATATCGAATGTATTGCCTGAACCTGTAAAGATCCAATCGCTTGCACAAACTCCACTTCCAATCGTTCCACATAATTTGTTTCCATACCCTATTTGGTCAATGGTCAATGTTAGTGTGTCCCCAGATTGGTCTAATAATATTTCATTATCAGTGGATGCTGCAAACAATACAGTCGGACATAATAAAAATGCTAACGCTAAAAATTTATTCGTTTTCATTTTTTTCCTCTTTTATAGGGTGTAAATCGTTCATCCCATTAGCTTGATGTGGATGACGATGTCCCTCTTTAATTTCCCAGAACCCTTTATCGTGGCCCTGGTATATCATTTCTAACACAGCCTGCTCAATGCATGATCTAACAGATCGTGTTATACTTTCATTCTCAGTTGTTCCGTCTTCTATTTCTACTAGCTTTGTATCCATATCGACGAACTTAAAGACATCATACCCATCAGCAACATGCAATATAGTTTTAGATGTCTGCACATTTAATAATACCTCACCAGTCAATGTGCTAACTGCTCTCAAATGGACGACGACAATATCTCTTCTATAGGCTTGTGATGCACCTATTCCAAGATAACGAGCTCCGTGTCCACCAGTCTCTACATTGGTATCGAAGCCAATGATTCCGCCTTCCAACACCATTCCAGCGAACAGCAAGGGGGCGAGTCCTGTATTGTCTTTCTCATCATATTGCTCTCTCGTAGTTCTCACAATCTGACGCTCACGCGTGAGGTGATCTATGCCGACTCGTTCGACGACTCTAAACCACGTTCCATTGCCAGCAGTCTTAAGGGCGTCGATGAGCATTGTCTCGCCCCCTTGTGTTACTGCTGTACTGAATAAAGCTGCACCATCCATTTGTTTACGTTGTCCAGTTTTATCTGGAAACGAATACACAGCAACTATTGGTTGCTTCTCTGGTGCTGGTAATCCTTTTAGCTCTTCATGTGTTGGCATTTCAACTACTTGAGGAGGCTCAATACATTCTCCGACAGATTGCATTACTGTGTAATACGGATCCATGCCGGATGGTTTCTGGTTGCATGAATCGTTCATTGAAGGGAACGAAGCACACCCAGTCATTAACGCAGCAAAAAGTATGATACTTGTATGATACTTTTTAACCACCATCGGTTCCTGCGAAGGTACCTGTTCCGATAGGTATTATAATTACTGTCTGACTTCCATTTGGATCTACAATGGTCATTATAATAACATCTTCGCCTTCTGTACAAGCCATGGTTGCTGGATTACATATTGTCTGTTCGTATGTAATCATGTTGCCGTCAATCATAAAGGATCCGAAGGTACTTCCTTCTCCACTAAACAATTGTTCAACTAACTGTTTTGATAACTGAGCAAATATCCTTGACTCTAAATTTCTCATAAATTTAGCTAATGTTGTATTCTCTTCAGCACGCTGTGCTGCTAACAAAGCTGCCTCGACGTCATCCTTAATGGCGTCTCTCCTAATCTTCTCTTGGTTCTCAATTGTCAAATAATGTGAGCTGGTACCTATACCACTGAACGAAGGTGATTTAAATTTGTGCACTAGCTCATCTGCTGATACAGCAAACGCCAATAAAAAACTTGCTACAATTAATACTTTCTTCATTTCTTCTTCTCCGCTAACGCATTCTTCTCTTCAGCATCTTGTATTATGTCTTGCTTCTCTTTAAACTCTAGCACTACATTTACTTTTTGTTGAAGACGAATCATGTCTTGGTCTAACATTCTTGTCTGATCAATAACTCTAATTAATGCCATGTGCATTGTTCCGAGTTTAGGATTAAGTTCTGTAATAACAAATCTCCAAACATAATAAATGAAGTAACCCATCCCTACCGCCATTACGACTGGGAACCCGAATTCATTTACCAACTTAGCTATGTTATCCATTAGTCTCTTCTAACGTCGAGCTTCTTATCCTCAATAAAGTTCTCAGCTCGGGCAACTCTTTCTATGTCAGGCTTGATACCAAACCCAGAAGAGACGAGCATATCTATTTTAATCATTTCGTTGTTCATCATACGAGCCCGATTCTCTAAGCTCTTTGTAAAGGCTGTCAACGTATCTATTTGTTTTAGGACACCCGAAAGTATTTGCTTGATTACCATGAAGATAAAAAAGCCCATAACGAGTGCACCTGCGATTGGCGCCCCAACATCTTTAATTAGGGTGAACATATCCATGTGCTTATTTATAGGACTAACGAGTGTTAGTCGTGGATGTGAAGTATGATATTTGTGCCTGCTATGAATTCAAGTAGAGGAGAATTCATTCTATATGCAACCCCAGCTACAATTTTTGTACCATCTAATAGCTCTGTGTCTTTAGCTGTTACTATGTAAGCAATGCTAGAGCCTTTTTTCTCTATTCGTTTTGGACCATCAAAATCATATTGGATCCATGCACCGCATTTCCATTCAATGTCAGGTCTAGGTACAAACGAAACACATATAACAGTACAGTCGTTCTTATACTCAACAGTAGATGGTCTTGAAGGTAGTTGTGTATGCCAGTAGTCTGATATGTAGTTGTGCTCATCAAGTAGCTTTGTATTCCCTATGCGAGCTCTAAGTTCTTCAACTCGTCTGTTCATTGGAATAATAATATCGTTGTTTTCGGTTTCAAAAAACTCAGATATTCTCCAGTCTCTTTGTTGGTCTGGAAACAATCCCCACTGCGTTGAATCTTTAGGTTTGCTAAACAATTGTAATTGTGGACTAAACACAATTGATCTTTCTTTGTAGTTGTTGATGTTTTCTGTATGGAGTCGAATTGTTTCTTCAGAGTCAATTGATAGTCTGACATTGTGGGGTACTGTAGTTACACCATCACCTACCGGCGAGTCATTATAACTTTTATCGCCAGCGTTATATTCTATGACGTGAGAGAAGAATTGATCTTGATGTGATTTGATCTTCTTTATAACTTCCATGCATACACCTCTATATTACTACTGCCCTGATCATGTTCAATTATAGTTTGTTCCATATACTCTTTACTTAACACAGTGCCGTCAGATATTCTTTTATCATTACAGGCCCTCATTAGCTCAACAGCATTGGTTGGAATTTCTTCGTCAGCTTTCTTACATATAATCACATTAGATTTTTCTGATACATTATGATATGTACATTCTGCAACATAGGCTGTAGAATTAATTGAATAGTTATATGTTACTTTGATGGGTCTCATACAGGTATTTATATAAGGCAAGACCCGCCTAAGCGGGTCTTTGGTTTCAAAATCTATTTGATTGAAAGTAGATTATCAGGAAAGGCATGGCGAGAGGCAAAGTCATCAACGTCATCATTTGCAGTAATTCACAGATCTTACATACTCGTTCGTTCTGTTTAGCTTCTTCAAACTTTGTATCAATGAACTTCGCAGTCCGCTTAAGCGCAACTACAGTAGTCATTATATCCTCCATAGGATTAAAGTTTATATTATATGATTTACCTATATAGGAAAATCACCCTTATTTATAAAAGATTCACTTTTAAAAGTTGACCTATATACTATATGTGGAAAAGAATTCATAAGTTTATGAAATCTGGTAGACTGCACAAAGTAGTTAAGTTAGCAAAGCTGGCTTAGTCCAACGATACCAATCAGGTTTTTTATCAATACGTTCTTGGATCCGCTGTCTGACAATCAATTGCTCAGCCTCAGTAGGATTCCAATCTAAGTATAATTCATCAGGCCACTGCTCACGTTTAAATACACGATCAGGATCTGGCTTCATGCCTCTGCGTTTCATTTCTGAGACTAGCTCATCGTATCGCTTATGTAGATACAGTCCTTTGTTATAAAAGAATTTAACGTGGCCACTATTAAGTGTGAACGTCTCTGGCCAGGTCTTTTTATTCTTCTCCCAATGAGGAGACTTAATAGATCTTTGTAGAGCAGAACCAACCATGAACATTTCTCTATACTCAGCAACTAAATGCTGGTCAGCTAACTCTTCTGTTGGTATAATATTAATTCTGGTCATGGGACATATTATACACTATTCATCTCCAAAAGTCACCTAGCACCCAACAAATTAATGCATATCGTTTTCCATCTTCTAGTGGTGTAACTCTGTGAACTGCGTATGATGGGAATAAGACTATGTCGCCTTTGAATGTTGGTATAGGATGTTTATCTCTTCCATTGATCATCTCAAGCATACAACCAGAATGCTCATCACTCAGTATGCATGACATACTTAACTTTCTTGTCTGGGTTGCTCGTACTGGATCAACACAATGCTCCGATCTAATGTAAACATCTTGATGGGCTGTAAAGTGATCACCAGGCTCAGTGTAGCAAGCTACCTCTACTGACAGCTTTGGATTCTTTCTGTCAAAGGATGGATGATGTGGAAATAAGTCAGCGTATCTGTTAGCTGCTGTTTTGAGTATTGAATGAAACCAGCTCGGTCCGTTACTATTTAAGTCCCAATGTCTAACATGGCCCTTTCTGGTTTTGTGATCTACCATGGCATCTTTAAATTGGCCTGGGGTGTGATATACTTCTGCTGGGTTAGTGCCCCATTGTTCAGATTCTAATATTAATTTATCACACTCGTCATGTGAAAAGAAATTCCTTAGTATGTAGACGCCATGCAGTGCAGGCACATCAAACGTTACCCCGTGAAATGTAGCATTACTTCTTTTGGACTCCATGCTTCTTGCACTACCTCAAATTCACCTTTCTTAGCACCACGATGATACTCGCGTGTAACCAAATTGTTATTAAATCCTTTCTCTATATACCCACCTTGTGCAAGCAAGTAATTACATTCCTCGCCCCACTTCTCCGCTTCGAGTTTTTTACGATGGTACTCTACCATACTAGCATGTTCTGTCATCTTTAAGCTCCACTAACATTCTTCTACAACTTTGACTTACCAGTGTTCTAAAACCTATAGCCCTATCACCAGCACACATTAAAAGACCACCTTCTTCATTTATCCAATCAGGATGATGATCTTTATTTCCAGGGTCTCCTATCCAATCCCCAAAATTACCTAGCCTTGCTTTTTCTGGCCACTGTGCAATTTCAAAGTTCCCACCTTGGTAATCAGCCGAGTCTGTTAGATTAATTATTGCAACAGCTCTGGCATCACCTACAGGGTCAATATGTCTGAATGTATCTTCTTCACCTTCCCAATATCTAACATCAATCTCACCCTCGCCAAAAGTGTCCTTCAGCTTAGCTGAGGCTAGTTCGATTATTTGTTCTTCGGATTGTGTTAGTGGATCACAGAATTGATATATTGCTGTGAAGTCTTCAAATGTCTCTATCATTATCTAAACCTTTGATTAGCTATAATCTTTCTACGCTCCGCCAACTGTCTTTCCTTACGTCTGTTGTTGAGCTTAGTTCTTTTTAACTCTTGATTCTTTCTATTCTTTTTAGCAGAAGGCTTATCAAAGAACTCGTGCTTCTTATAGTCCTTTACAATTGCTGCTCTTTCACATTTGTTCTTAAAACGTCTTAACATCTTATCGAACGGTTCTCCTTTGAAGCGTGGAGTCACTGTTACATTTTCTGCCATGTGTACTATTATACTCTAATTAATAATTAATGTCAACTGCGAACGCCAAACTTACGTTGCCATTCAACTAGGATATCCTCATTGGCAAACGAACGTGCTCTGCTTGCTTCAACAACCGTAACTATACTTCCGTTTAGTAATGCTGCTAAAGTCATTTCTCCATCACCGCCAAATGGTACAAGTACCTTCTCGCCAGGGTTACAAAACTTCTTCATCATCCAATGACATAACCAAAGACCATACACTCTATACTTATCGCCAGGAGCAGTTATTACAGAGTAGGTACCTTTGTTGGATTCATCAAGGATATGATTATACTGTTCATCTGTCATACCCCATCTAAAGTTATCTTGGTTAGTAGGATGGTGCGAAGGTATCTGAATATAGTTACCCTCATCGTGGTCCATCTCAACTAGAAAGTATTTGAAGGGAGCGTAGTGTACACTTTTATGAACCATAGGTCTCATCCCTCTACTCAATAGCCACTCATCAGCTTCGTTATGAACTGGATGGTTAGTATCTATTGGAGCAACAAAGTTTCCTTTCTCTACTCTGTTAAATGGTTTCTGTACTACGTCGTCTGGGATCACTACATCATTAACAGTAGCAGTGGATCCAACTCTTCTGAAAGTTTTAAATCTCATGTACTCAATATTGGCACCAACAAATACATCATCGTTGTTGAGATCTTTGACATACCCTGTCCATACTTGGAAGGCACTGTTTGGTACTTCTTCAAACTTACCTGGGTTGTCTTGTAGCCACACGCCCCACTCTTTGGAGGCATCTCTTAGATGTGAGAATGTTATAGTACCATTCTCTGATAAGCATCTATCTGCTACACCGAACATACCTCTAAGTGTCTCAGCAAAGTCTGATGGCCCTGCAACATATCTTGTTCGTCCAATTACGGAAGGACACGGAGCCATAATTCTATCGAACGGAACCTTGTCACGCATGTACTGTGTTGCGACTTTTTGAAATAATTGATTGACCGATTTGTGCATATAAGTATTTATGCTAACGTCTGTACTAGATTTCTAATTAGGAATATGAGACCACATCCATTCAATAAGATAAGAGCTCTGTCTCTCCATAGGATGGAAACTATCAACCATAAGAATATACCTACAGTAGACAATAACAGATCATAAAACATATACCCTTCGACGCCTCTAATAGACATAGCAGTCAACACGAATGCAGAAGCAACCCACTTGACGTACCAGTCTGGGGTATACGAATTGTGCTTAGACGAGTTGGATGGCAGACGTAAATTGTCGATATCCTTTCTCCACTTCTTTAGCAGTAGGTGTAACAAACACAGCTGACATTAAAACGCTCTCTGGCTCTTCAACGCCTGTGCTGCAAATACCTTTTGCAAATCCCATTTGACCTTCTGGTCCTTGAACTAGCATCCTTGGATCTTTCAATGACACTTGGCCATCAATCATCTCTTGATACTTTCCTACAAACTCACCCGCAAGAGTGATAACTGATACTACATCATCCTTTTTCATTTTGGTCTCCGAACGCTGGTCCTTCCAGCTTAATTAAATTCCACATCTCTGCTTGTAGATCCATTCCGGTTCTCTCCTGCAACGACTTGTAGAATAAGTTATAGAAAGGCTTTGCACAACGCGTACCTTCCTCTGTGGTGTCGAAACTATAGAACGTCCTAGACGCTAGCCTCGCTAACCTTGTTTCTTTATCTTCTAAAACAACATGCTGCTGAAAGACATCTCCTGCTCGAGTGTCGCAAGACCACGTTGCTATATTACATTCTATTTGTGACATACTGTTTAAACTCCTGACATTTAATACACTTACCACATGGGTCATTCCATGCTCCTTTAGGTATTGCCTTACATGATACTATACACTGTTTTACTTCTGGAGTCAACATCTGGTATTGATCCAACTTACTTTTAATTCTCAGTGGTGATACTAACAATGTAGTAAGTTCAAGTATCTCCATCATCTGGTACCAGGCTGTTTCCATCTTAGGAACCTTGCTAACATTATCTTTATTATGGTTGCCATACCACACTTCGTCAAAGTCACCACGAGCAACAATTGCAATAGCGACACCTAACCAGATGGCAACATCTCTGTATTGTTTCTGGAATGCATCATCGAAGCTATCCTTACGTAACTCTACGCTATGAAGTTTTACAGCTGGCGTATAAGAAACGATACCCTTGCAGGCACTGAGTTCTTTGTAAGTATTGTTGTTGTGGACTACATGGACAAGTGTTGTCTCATGTTCTTGATCAAGTGCGTGTTGTAGGAGTGCAGTAGATTCTACACCGCCACTAAACATAATTAATATCTTCTTCATAAATTTGGCGCGCCTGAGAGGAATCGAACCTCTAACCTACAGCTTAGAAGGCTGTTGCTCTATCCGATTGAGCTACAGGCGCATAACACCTATTGCTTCAAAAGTCTAAGAACACCTTTATCTGACTTATTGATTCTGAAACCAGTCTCAATGTCAGCCCCATTAGTAACATGCATGATCTGCATTTCGAGATCTTGCTTGTCTACTTTAAGCAACCATTGGTTACCAGAACTCTCAACTTCTACTAAGATTTTCTTAGCACGGTCTACTTCACGTAGTAGGGAATAGCTTTTCATAGCTATGGTCCTTTATCAGGTTAATAATTGTTTCTGTCCTAACACATAATTCTCAGCACAGTCCTCAGCCCACGACTCGCTTTTGTCGTGATGCTTCTCTGTAGAGATAAGATAGCTTTTGTTGTAGTAGTCTACTTCGAACCCTTCGTTAGTTAGGAACACTTTAGCTTGCTTACCATCTTGACTGAATGTATGATGTAGGTCTCTTTTTAAATTTTTCATGAACCTATTTAGGTTCTTTTCTAGAAGCCTCTATCGCTTCAACATACACCTTGAGGTTATCTACTATCTTATTCATAAGCAATTGCTGCTCTTGCAACTTGGCCTCGATAGTATCTAGCTCAGCATCAATCCGTTCTTGGATCTCATCGAGCTTTCTAATAGCAGTTTCTATTCTTGCACTCATTACGCTTCCTCGTTTGGATTCCAGATTGTTAGATTACTTCTCTTAAGTCTATTAGTAACAATAGTCCATCTGTTCCGTTCTGCTTTCCATTCCTTCAACCACTTGTGTCCATCTCGCTCTGCATCTATAAAGATAGCATTAGTAAATGCTAATGGCAACAACACACCTATGTGTATAAAGATACTGACAATAGTGCTGTAGTTAAACATCCCTAGATAGTTTGCAGCTAGAAAGCCAAAGAACACACTCCATGCAGTAAACAATACTAACATGAAATACGTTTGCAGACTAGGGTCTGGTATGTATTTTAATGGATTGTATTTAACATCCATCACTCTTCTCCAACCGCTTACAAGACTAAACATAGTCCTTCTAAACAAACTTGGCTTGTTCATCATTGGCTCAATCCCCATATGATTCTCCTATTCAATGTGATTCCTCACATACTCTTTTATTACATGGAGGCCAACCGACGCCCATGTAACTACTATCAAGCTCCATATCAATAGTTCGATCATCAGACCGGACACATATCCACTTCGTTCATTTGGTCCCACATCTGCTGACAATCTGTCGCAGTTGTATAGAACCCTTGAGAGGTCAACGTCTCTGCAGCCAACTCAAATCTACTCTTTCCTAACTCGCTTGGGTGAAAGGAAAAAGCGGGGTCCATATGGATCTCCAATTCTTCCTGCATCGCCAAGACCAACGATCCCATCTTACTCATCAAAGCTCTCCGTCCAAGTTTTAAATACATGCTCCGCCTCTTCACGAGACAGGTCAAAGTTATCGCGCAACCATCTTGGTGCACCAAACATATTGATTGTACCCTGTTCTTGGATAACAGTCAACGCTTTATGTAGATGAATTAGCTCATCAGGCTCCACTATTGGGTGGTCAGTTCTATTAGACATTATAGTCCTCCTATATTAAAAAGTTTTAAATCACTACCATGAGTCCCTATCACTGCCTCTACTTGTTGAGTCAGGTATGGGTGATTCCATTTGTGCAGCAGCTCCAACACATAGTCATCCTTATAACACTGCAGGGGCTTATGGAGGTTCTCTTCACGTTGCCTCGCAACGATGTATTCGCCGAACTTACTTTGAATGTCAGCAACACTTTGCTTGTCCATTAGAACTGCACCGCATTGAATGAATCTACTCTACTGTCTGTAATAGGTAGTCTTGATAGCTCAGGCTCGTAATCGAACTCAATAGCCTTGAATCCGAAAGAGTCTACGATGAATGCTTGACCATTGCCATTAGCATTGTCTACTACGATGTCTCCTACAGATAAGCTATGCATATCTCTAAAGCAGTACTCGCTGCCATCCTTTCTTGTACCTTCCTTGATACCGTACCCTACTACATGACACTCATCAACGACATCTTCACCAGACTCTTCGTTGTAGTAATATCCGTTTAGAATCTTGAATACTTCTTCCTTATCTTCGATATAGAAGTCTCCGCCATCCAATTGTAATCCACCGAACCAGCTAACAGAACATACTTGTCTGTACTTGTCAGACTTAGATACATCCCAGTGCTTCGCACCAACAAACATGCACTCTCTGTCATCCGATTGGAAGATAGCGTAATGCAGCGTGTGTGGCCTTTGGTTGTTTTCTTTTATTTTTCTCATCTTATTCTCCTTACTTAATATACAACTATTATCTCCTACCTTCGATTTAAAGTCAACAGCTTTTGGAAAGTAATTTTTTTGGGTGCGGATTTTTGGAAACGGCCCTCATAGGCATTGGATCATATTTCTCGAGCTAATCTCAAAGAAGGTATATACCAGCACGCCTACTATAGACCTGCCGGCCAGGGCAACAGCTATCTAGTAGTTGTCTTCATCCTCACTCACTAGATCAACCATAAACTGTACCACCCACTCATCAAATGTGATACTACCATCCATCTCATTATCAAATCTAATCTTGAGCTTCTGTACTGTATCCTCTCCCAACATTACATTAGTGATATAC